>ERZ772973.213-NODE-213-length-34350-cov-72.2537_pt1 | contig 34350 bp, 25 predicted proteins | sample MGYA00580672_ERZ772973 | MGnify/ENA primary metagenome ERZ772973 (study PRJEB29015, sample SAMEA2737938) | human oral metagenome | biome: human oral; feature: human-associated habitat; material: dental | place: China | collected 2152 ...
GGACCGCGAGCTGGCCGGCTGAGCCCGCGGCCCCGTCCCCGCGGCCGGACCGCTCGCCCGCGGCCCGCCTCACAGTCGGGTCCGGCGGCCCCTCCCGGCCGCGCCGGCGGTCACACCATGTCGATGACGCGGTCGGCGCACTCGTTGAGGAACTCGACGTCGTGGCTGATGACGATGACGACGCGCCCCTCGCGCGCCAGGTCGCGCAGCTCGGCGGCGATGGCGACCAGATGGCGGTGGTCCACCCCCGAGGTGGGCTCGTCGAGGATGAGGACCCTGGCGTCCTGGTCGATGGCGGTGGCGATGACCAGGCGCTGCTTCTGGCCGCCGCTGAGCGAGAGCGGGTGCCTGTCGGCCAGGGCGGCCAGGTCGAGGCGCTCGAGCTGGGGCGCGCTGGCCTCCTGGGAGACGGACTCGGTGAACAGCTGGCGGTGGACGTCCTGCATGACCAGGAAGGCCCGGCCGCTCCTCAGCTCCCGCCCGCCCAGGCTCATGCGCGCACCGCGGCGGGCGCGCTGGAGGCGGCAGACGGCGCGCGCCAGGGTGGTCTTGCCGACCCCGTTGGCGCCCACGACGCCGGTGACGGCCCCGGCGGGGAAGAACAGGCGGGGGATGTCGAGGACGAGCCGGCCCGAGCGCTCGACCTGCAGGTTCTCGATGAGCAGGCCGTCGGCGCCGTCCCCGGCGGCGTCATCGGCGTCGACGGCGCCGTTCTCGGCGGCGTCCTCGGCGGCGTCCTCGGCGCCGGGGCGCCCGCCCGGGCCGCCCGCGATGGCGGCGAGCCCGGCGGGCCGCACCGCGAGGCGGGGGCGCTCCAGGGCGCGCAGCCCCAGCTCCTTGCGCCGGGCCTCGCCGATCCGCCACAGCTCCTCCCCCGCCATGCGGTGCACGACGCGCCCCCGCCCCATGATGACGACCTCGTCGACGAGGCCGCGCAGGAAGTAGATGCGGTGCTCGGCCACCACCAGGGTCCGCCCCGCCGCCTTGAGCCGCCCGATGGTGGCGCGCACGTCGTCGATGGCCCGCGGATCCAGGTTCGAGGTGGGCTCGTCCAGCAGGATGACCGGGGTCCGCTGGGCCAGGGCCTGGGCGCAGGCGACCTTCTGGACCTGCCCGCCAGACAGGGTGCGCAGGTCGCGGTCGGCGAGGTCCCCGATCCCCAGCTCCTCCAGGGCCCCGGCCCGACGGCGGCGGATCTCGCCGGCCTCCACCCGGTAGTTCTGGGGGGCGAAGGCGAGCTCGTCGGCCACCGTCGTCGTGAAGAACTGGGAGGCGGGATTCTGGAAGACCGTGGCGGTGCGCAGCCCGGAGCGCTCGATCGGGGCGGAGGACACGTCCTCGTCGTCGATGAGGACCCGACCGCTCAGTTCACCCTCGTGGAAGTTCGGGATGAGGCCGTTGAGCAGGCGCAGGACGGTGGACTTGCCCGAGCCCGAGGCCCCGCACACGAGGGTCAGGGCGCCGGGGGTCACGTCCATGTCGACGTCGTCCAGGACCGGCCGGCCTCCGGGGTAGGAGTAGGAGACCCCCCGGATCGCCAGGCGGGCCCGGGCCGCGGCCGTCACAGCCACCGCCCCCAGACCGGTTGGGCCGCCAGGGCCGCGGCGAGGACGAGGAGGACGGCGTCGGCCGCCCCGAACCGCAGGCGGTCGACGATCGTGGGCCGGCCGCCGGAGCCCAGGCCGCGGATGAGGGCGGCGGCCGAGAGCTCGTCGGCGCTGCGGGCGGAGGCCGCCAGGACCGGTACGACGAGCTTCTCGATGCCGTCCAGCGGGTGGCGCCACAGGTGGGAGCCGCTGTAGCCGCGCAGCCGCATGGCCTCCATGACGCCGCGGGCCTCGTCGAGGGCCACCGGGAAGAAGCGGAAGAGCACGGCGAGGGGAATGGTCAGGAAGCGGGGCAGGCGCATCCGGCTCATGGCCGCCAGCAGCGCGCTGACGCGGGTGGTGGTGATGAACCAGGCCCCCAGCGACAGCGAGACGGCGAAGCGCAGCAGCCAGTAGGAGACCACGCCCAGGAACACCCCGGGCCCCGTGGGCCACCAGTGCGGCAGCTGGACGCAGAGCCACATGACCCCGACGATGAGCGTGTAGAGGGTCAGGACGCGCACGGGCTCGTCCAGGGCGATGAGCACCCCCACCACAAGGGCGATGAGGCCGACGGCGCGGGTGGGGGCGACCCCCATCACCAGCACGTTGCAGACCAGCAGCACCAGGATCTTGCTGCGGGGGTCGGCCTGGATGCGGGGAAGCGGGGAGCCCGCCCGCGAGCGCGGCCCGGGGGCGGCGTCGAGGAGCGTGCGGGAGCGGCGGGCGGGCGCGTCGGGCATGGGGTCGGACATGGGCGCTGCGCTCGGGGTCTGCTTATCCGCTGGCCGGGGCCGCCGCTCAGGCGACGCCCGCGCGCTCGAAGTGCTTGTGGAGCACTCTCATCCCCAGCAGCGCGCAGCCGTAGGAGATGACGGCGACGACGACGGCCCAGCCGGCGATGACCGGAACGGTGACCAGCGAGCGGTAGCCGTCGGCGTACTCCTGTCCCATGGACCGGCCGATGTCGGCGAAGTAGGCGTCGGAGGCCCAGACGATCGGCAGCAGCGGGCCGATGATCCACATGGAGAAGATGCTGAAGCCCAGGGCGTTGGCGGCGGTCCTGGTGTATCCGCCGCTGCGGGTGACGGCGTCGGCGGCCAGTCCCAGGGGCGTGGAGATGAGGGGCGTGATCCAGGCGTGGCCGGTGGCGACCATGAGCACGCCGATCACGAGGCCCATGACGGTGTACGCGCCGAATGCCCGGGTGCGGGCGATGTAGAGCATGCAGATGATGGCGCACACGACTATGCCCAGGAGCCAGCCCGCGAACATCATGGCCGGGTGGAAGATGCCGAGCATGCCGGTGCCGAACAGGGCGATGAAGTACAGGGCCGTGAAGACCCCCGCATTGATGAGGTTGCGCGGCGAGGTCATGCGCGCCGCGCGGGCGGTGCTGGTCATCGTCACGGGGGTTCCTCTCCATCGGCGGCACCGTGAATTTCGGTAAGGCGTACCTAAGATTATCTATATCATTCCCGCCCCACCCCGCAAGCCCGGTCCCGCGAGCCCGGTCCGGCCGGCGGCGGCCCCCCGCGGCCGGGCCGCCCCGTCCGTAGCCCACCTCACAGCCGGGCCCGGCGGCCCCTGCCGGCCGCGCCGTCGGCCCGTGACAGAATCGGGCCCATGTCTGGAACCTCCGCCGAGCGCTCCCCCCGCCTCCTGCCCTCCGAGCTCCACAGCCCCCGCGTGCCCGCCAGGGTGAGCACCGACGGCCTGGAGACCGCATGGGGCGAGCGCTGGGAGTCCGCGGGCACCTACGCCTTCGACCGCACCGCGCAGCGCCACGAGGTCTTCTCCATCGACACCCCGCCGCCCACGGTCTCCGGGTCCCTGCACGTGGGCCACGTCTTCTCCTACACGCACACCGACGCCGTCGCCCGCTTCCAGCGCATGCGCGGCAAGGCCGTCTTCTACCCCATGGGCTGGGACGACAACGGCCTGCCCACCGAGCGGCGCGTCCAGAACTACTTCGGGGTGCGCTGCGACCCGTCCCTGCCCTACGACCCGGACTTCGAGCCCCCGCACGCCGGCGGCGAGGGCAAGTCGATCAGGGCCCGCGACCAGGTGCCGGTCTCGCGGCGCAATTTCGTCGAGCTGTGCGAGCGCCTCACGCTCGCCGACGAGGCCCTGTTCGAGGAGCTGTGGCGCCGCCTGGGCCTGAGCGTGGACTGGTCCCAGACCTACCAGACCATCGGCGAGCGCGCCCGCAGGGTCGCCCAGGCCGCCTTCCTGCGCAACCTCGAGCGCGGGGAGGCCTACCAGGCGGCCGCCCCCGGACTGTGGGACGTCACCTTCGGCACGGCGGTGGCCCAGGCCGAGCTCCAGTCGCGCGAGTACCCCGGCTTCTACCACCGCATCGCCTTCCACCTGGTCGACGCCGACGCCGCCGCCGCGGCGCGGGCGGCCGGGGCCCCCGTCGAGGAGGGGCCCGGGGGCACCGCCGACATCTGCGTGGAGACCACCCGCCCCGAGCTGCTGCCGGCCTGCGTGGCCCTGGTGGCCCACCCCGACGACGAGCGCTTCAAGCCCCTGTTCGGCACCACGGTGACCTCCCCCGTCTTCGGCGTGGAGGTGCCGGTGCTGGCCCACCCCGCCGCCGAGAGGGACAAGGGCGCAGGCATCGCCATGTGCTGCACCTTCGGCGACACCACCGACATCGACTGGTGGCGCGACCTGGGGCTGCCGCTGCGCGCGGTGCTGCGCCGGGACGGGCGCCTGCAGGCCGAGGCCCCCGAGTGGATCACGGACCGGGAGGGGCGCCGCGTCTACGGCGAGATGGCCGGCAGGACCGCCTTCACCGCCCGGGCGGTCCTCGTGAAGGCCCTCGCCGCCAGTGGCGAGATGCGCGGGGAGCCGGTGGCGACCGTCCGCCAGACGAATTTCTACGAGCGCGGCGACAAGCCCCTGGAGATCGTCACCTCGCGCCAGTGGTACATCCGCAACGGCGGCGGGCCGTGGGTCAACCCGGCCTCCGGCGCCGATCTGAACGCCGAGCTGCTCGAGCGCGGGCGCGAGCTGGACTTCCACCCCGACTTCATGCGCGTGCGCTACGAGAACTGGGTGCGGGGCCTCAAGGGCGACTGGCTGGTCTCGCGCCAGCGCTTCTTCGGCGTGCCCTTCCCGCTGTGGTACCGCGTGGGCGCCGACGGCGAGGTCGACTACGACGCGATCCTGACCCCCGATGAGTCGGCCCTGCCGGTGGACCCCTCCTCCGACGTCCCGGCCGGCTTCACCGAGGACCAGCGCGGCGAGCCCGGCGGCTTCGTCGGCGAGCCCGACATCATGGACACCTGGGCGACCTCCTCCCTGACCCCCCAGCTCGTCTGCGGCTGGCTCGACGACGAGGACCTGTTCGAGCGCGTCTACCCCATGGACCTGCGTCCCCAGGGCCAGGACATCATCCGCACCTGGCTGTTCTCCTCGGTGGTGCGCGCGGACCTGGAGTTCGGGGCCCTGCCCTGGAGGCACGCGGGCCTGTCGGGGTGGATCCTGGACTCCGACCACAAGAAGATGAGCAAGTCCAAGGGCAATGTGGTCACGCCCATGGGCCTGCTGGAGAAGTACGGCTCCGACGCCGTGCGCTACTGGGCGGCCTCGGCCCGCCTGGGCCTGGACGCCGCCTTCGAGGAGGCCCAGATCAAGGTCGGCCGCCGCCTGGCCATCAAGATCCTCAACGCCTCGAAGTTCGCCCTGTCCATGGGGATCCCCTGGGACGCCGACGAGGCCGCCCGGGCCGCCGCGCCCGCCCCCTGCCTGGACGCCGCGGTGGTGGTCGAGCCGATCGACCGGGCGGTCCTGGCCGCCCTGGCCGAGGTGGTGGACACGGCGACCGCCGCCTTCGAGGGCTTCGAGCACGCCCGCGCGCTGGAGGCCGCCGAGTCCTTCTTCTGGACCTTCTGCGACGACTACATCGAGCTGGTCAAGGACCGGGCCAATGACTTCGACGGCTCCCACGACGCTGCGGCGGTCCGCTCGGCGCGGGCGGCCCTGGCGATCGCGGTGGACACCTTCGTGCGCCTGTTCGCCCCCTTCCTGCCCTTCGTCACCGAGGAGGTGTGGAGCTGGTACCGCACCGGCAGCGTCCACCGCTCCCCCTGGCCGCGGGCCGAGGGGCTGCGCGAGGCCGCCGCGGGCGCCGACGCCGACCTGGTCGAGCGCGCCGGACTGGTCCTGGCGGCCCTGCGCAAGGTCAAGTCCGAGGCCAGGACGAGCCAGAAGACGCCGATCCTGGCGGTCGGCCTGGCCGTGTCCGCCCGGATCGCGCCCGCCGTCGAGGCCGTGCGCGCGGACCTGATCGAAGCGGCCAAGGTGACCGGGGCCTTCCAGGTCTCGCCGGCCCCCGAGGACGCCGGGCCCGTGTCCGTCACCGCCGTCGAGCTGGGCCGGGCCCCGGCCAGGACCCCCCGCGGGTGAGGCCCGGGGCGAGGTGGCGCGCGGGCCCCCGGCCGGGCCCGCCGGAGCGGGACCGGCCGGGGCCGGGGGCCGGACGTGACGACGTCGGCGTCGTTTGGGCACAATGCCGCCATGACGAATCCCCCCGACTCCCCCTCCCCCGTCACTCCCGCCGGAGGCGGCGCCCTGGAGTGGCACGCCCCCACCCTCGTGCGCATCGGCGAGAGGACCACCGTGCCCGCCCTGCTGCGCGAGCGGGTCTCCCGCTCGGCGAACCGCCCGCTCATCGCCCGCAAGCAGGAGATGGGCGAGGTGTGGCGCACGATCACCGCCCGCGAGTTCTCCGAGGAGGTCGACGCCGTCGCCTCCGGGCTCATCGGCCTGGGGCTGGAGGCCGGCGCGCGCGTCGCCATCATGTCGCGCACCCGCTACGAGTGGACGCTGCTGGACTTCGCCTGCTGGACCGCCGCCCTGGTCCCGGTGCCCATCTACGAGACGAGCTCGTCGGAGCAGATCGCCCACGTGCTGACCGACGCCGACGTGAGCCTCGTCGTCGCCGAGACGATCACCATGGCCGAGCTCGCCCGCGCGGCCGCCGCCGCCGCGGGCAGGGAGGGCACCGCGGTGCTGTCCCTGGACACCGAGGCCATCCGCACCATCACCGAGGCCGGCGCCTCCGTGCCGGCCGAGGCCCTGGCCGAGCGCACCGGGGCCCTGACGGCCTCCTCGCTCGCGACGATCGTCTACACCTCGGGGACCACCGGCGCCCCCAAGGGCACCGTCCTGTCCCACGGCAATTTCACCGAGCTGTGCGTCAACGCGCACCGGTGGATGCCGGAGATCGCCATGGGGACCGACTCGCGGCTCCTGCTCTTCCTGCCGCTGGCCCACGTCTTCGCGCGCTTCCTGGAGGTCTTCCAGATCACCGGGGCGGGCGTCATCGGCCACACCCCCGACACGAAGAACCTCCTGTCCGACCTGGCCTCCTTCCGCCCCTCCTACCTGCTGGTGGTGCCGCGGGTCCTGGAGAAGATCTACAACTCCGCCGACGCCAGGGCCGGGTCGGGCGGCGCCCGGAGGGTGTTCCGCTGGGCGGCCAAGACCGCCGTCGACTACTCCCGGGCCCTGGACACCCCGGAGGGGCCGTCCCGCTCGCTGCGGGCCCAGCGGGCCATGGCCGACCGCCTCGTCTTCCGCCGCATCCGCACCCTCGTGGGCGGCAACGCCGACTGGATCATCTCCGGCGGGGCGCCGCTGTCCCAGCGCCTGGCCCACTTCTACCGGGGGCTGGGCATCCCCGTCCTGGAGGGCTACGGCCTGACCGAGACCGTGGGCCCGATCTCGGTCAACACGCCCCGGCTGAGCAAGATCGGCACCGTGGGCCCGCCCCTGCCCCCCATGGCCGTGCGCGTGTCCGAGGACGGCGAGATCCTCGTTAAGGGCCCCTCGGTGTTCCAGGGCTACCACAACGACCCCGGGGCGACGGCGGCGGCCTTCACGCCCGACGGCTGGTTCCGCACCGGCGACCTGGGCTCCCTCGACCGCGACGGCTACGTGAGCATCACGGGGCGGGCCAAGGAGATCATCGTGACGGCCGGCGGCAAGAACGTCGCCCCGGCCGCCCTGGAGGATCCCCTGCGCGGGCACCCGCTCATCAGCCAGGTGGTCGTCGTCGGCGAGAAGCGGCCCTTCGTGGCCGCGCTCATCACCCTCGACGCCGAGATGCTGCCCGGCTGGCTGCGCAACCACGGCCTGCCCCCCATGACGGTCGCCGAGGCCGCCGGCGACCCGCACGTCCTGGCCGCCCTCGACCGCGCGGTGGAGCGGGCCAACCGGCACGTCTCGCGGGCGGAGTCGATCCGCAAGATCGCGGTTCTCAGCGGGGACTTCACCGAGGCCAACGGCCTGCTCACGCCCTCGCTCAAGGTCAAGCGCGACGTGGCCATCGAGCGCTTCGCCGACCGGATCGACGAGATCTACGGCGGCCCGGTGCGCGACGGCGGCCCGGCGGGCGAGTGAGCCCCGCGGCGGGCCCCGCCCTGTGGGAGGCCACGATCGACGGGGACGTCATTCGTGGATTCCCCCAAGACTGAGTGTCGGATCTGTCGGTCGGTGCGGCCTGCCCGCCCCGGCCGACCTGACACAATGTCCCGGTGAGTCCACGATCCTCCTCAGGCCAGCCCCTCGTGTCCGCCGCAGGCAGGCCCTTCATGCTCGACGGCGCCGCGACCAGCAACCTCATCACCGAGCCGGATTCCTCCTGGACGGTCCCGTGGCTGCTCGCCGACCGCATCGACCGCGACCCGCAGTCCACGATCATCGAGCGCAAGTCCCCGCTGGGCAACTCCTGGGTCGCCGTCTCGGCCCGCAGCTTCGGCGAGGACGTCGCCCGCATCGCCTCCGGCCTCATGGGTCTGGGCCTGGAGCAGGGCCAGGCCGTGAGCATCATGGCGCACACCTCCTACGAGTGGACCCTGCTGGACATGGCCATCGCCCGCGCGGGCCTGGTCTCGGTGCCCATCTACGAGACCGACTCGGCCGAGCAGATCGAGTGGATCCTCGCCGACGCGCAGGTCCGCCTGGTCGTCACCGAATCGGTCGCCCTGGCCCACGTCGTCCGCCAGGCCGCCGACGCCTTCCGCGCCGCCCACCCCCAGGGGCAGGAGGTGCGGGTCCTGTCCCTGGACCGCGACGCCCTGACCACCATCTCCGAGGCGGGCCGCGAGGTGGGCCGCCAGGACCTGGACGCGCGCTCGCAGGCCGTGAGCGGCGACGACGTCTTCTCCATCATCTACACCTCCGGCACCACCGGCAGGCCCAAGGGCGTGGAGATCACCCACCTCATGGCGGCCGGCCTGGCCTGGAACGGCGTGCGCTGGATCCCCGACCTGCTCTTCACCGAGGACACGCGCCTGCTGCTGTTCCTGCCGCTGGCCCACTCCTACGCCCGGTGCCTGGAGCTGCTGGCCATCGCCGGCAAGGGCGTGCTCGGCCACACCCCCGACGTGGCCACCCTGCTGCCCGACCTCAAGGGCTTCGGCCCCTCCTACGTGCTGGCGGTGCCCCGCGTCATGGAGAAGATCTACAACGCCGCGGACGCCAAGGCCGGGGGCGGCCTCAAGCTCAGGACCTTCCGCTGGGCCGCCAAGGTCGCCATCGAGTACTCCCGCGCCCTGGACGCCGAGGCCGGCCCCTCCCTCCAGCTCAGGGCCGCCCACGCCCTGGCGGACCGGCTCGTCTACCGCAGCATCCGCGACCTGCTGGGCCCCAACGCCCGTTACGCGATCTCCGGCGGCGGGCCGCTGGGCGAGCGCCTGGGCCACTTCTACCGCGGCCTGGGCCTGATCATCCTCGAGGGCTACGGCCTGACCGAGACGCTCGGGCCACTGAGCGTCAATCTCACCTGGTGCAACAAGATCGGCACCGTGGGCCCGCCCGTGTGCGGCGCCCGGGCCCGGGTGGGCGACGACGGCGAGATCGAGGTCAGCGGCATGAGCATCTTCAGCCACTACCACAACAACCCCGACGCGGACGCGCAGTCCTTCACGCCGGACGGCTGGTTCCGCACCGGCGACATCGGCGCGATCGACTCCGAGGGCTGGATCAGGATCACCGGCCGCAAGAAGGAGATCATCGTCACCGCGGGCGGCAAGAACGTCGCGCCCGCCATCCTGGAGGACCGGCTGCGCGGGCACCCGCTCGTCTCCCAGGTGGTCGTCATCGGCGACGGCGAGCCCTTCATCTCCGCGCTGATCACCCTGGACCGCGAGATGCTGCCCGGCTGGCTGCGCAACCACGGCCTGCCGGAGATGGACGTCGTCGAGGCCTCGACCGACCCGCGGGTCCTGGCGGCCCTGGACCGCGCGGTGGCGCGCACGAACCGGGCGGTCTCGCGCGCCGAGTCCATCCGCTCCTTCCGGGTGCTGACCACCGACTTCACCGAGGCCAACGGCCTGCTGACCCCCTCCCTAAAGGTCAAGCGCGGGAAGGTCATGAAGGTGCACGCCGACACCATCGCCGACATCTACGCCTCCAAGAAGAAGGGCCCCCAGGAGTAGGGCGCCGGCGCGGCGCGGCGAACCCCCGGCCCCCGAGCGGGGCCCTGCGGCGGTCACGTCCTGGCGCCCCGCCGCATGCACCCCGGCCCGGGCGGGCTTCGCGGTCCGGCGCCCCGCTCAGCGCCGTCGGACCGCGTCCTGACGGATGGCCTCGTGGTGGCGGATGACCTCGGCGACGACGAAGGCGAAGAATTTCTCGGCGAAGACCGGGTCGAGGCCCGACTGCGCGGCGAGCTCGCGCAGCCGCGCCACCTGCCGCTCCTCGCGGGCCGGGTCCGACGGCGGCAGGTCGAGCTCGGCCTTGAGCACCCCCACCTGCTGGGTGCACCGGAAGCGCTCGGCGAGCAGGTGCACCAGGGCGGCGTCGAGATTGTCGATGGTGGCGCGGTAGGCGGCGAGCCGGGGCGGCACGGCGCCCGCATCCCCCTCGGCCCGCCGATCGGGCGGGCCGGGCGGCGCCGCGCTCATGCGGTTCGGCTCCGGCCGCTCTTCATGGTCGCCGCCAGGGTCCCCGAGCCCGCCTCGTAGCGGGGCCTGCACCGCCCGCGCACGGTGTCGCCGTCGACGACGACGCGCCCGACCTCGGGCAGGGAGGGGACTTCGAACATGGCGTCGCCCAGCACCTCCTCGACGATGGAGGTCAGGCCGCGCGCACCGGTCTTGCGCGTCAGGGCGAGCTCGGCCACGGCCTCGATGGCGTCGTTGGTCAGTTCCAGCTCCACGCCGTCGAGGCTGAAGAGGTACTGGTACTGCGAGACCAGGGCGTTCTTCGGCTCGGTCATCACCCGCATGAGCTCGGCCACCCCCAGGTCCTGGACGGTGGCGATGACGGGCAGGCGGCCGATGAACTCGGGGATGAGGCCGAACTTGTGCAGGTCCTCGGGGCGGACCTGGGAGGCGAAGACGTCCTTCTTCTCCCCGGCCAGGATCCCGCCGAAGCCGAGCGTCTGCGCCCCTGACTCCTTGCGCTCGCGCTGGCGGACGATGTCCTCGATGCCGGCGAAGGCGCCGGCGGCGATGAACAGGATGTTGGTGGTGTCGATCTCCAGGAACTCCTGGTGGGGGTGCTTGCGCCCGCCGCCGGGCGGCACGGAGGCCGTGGTGCCCTCGATGATCTTGAGCAGGGCCTGCTGCACGCCCTCGCCGGATACGTCGCGGGTGATCGACGGGTTCTCCGCCTTCCGGCCGATCTTGTCGATCTCGTCGATGTAGATGATGCCCTTCTCCGCCCGCTTGACGTCGCCGTCGGCCGCCTGGATGAGCTTGAGGAGGATGTTCTCCACGTCCTCGCCCACGTAGCCGGCCTCGGTCAGGGCGGTGGCGTCGACGATGGCGAAGGGCACGTCGAGCAGGCGGGCGAGCGTGCGGGCCAGGTGGGTCTTGCCCGTGCCCGTGGGCCCGAGCAGGAGGATGTTGGACTTGCCCAGCTCCAGGCCGTCGCCCTCGGCCACGGAGCGCTCGCGCACCTGGACGCGCTTGTAATGGTTGTAGACGGCCACGCTCATGGCGCGCTTGGCGCTCTCCTGGCCGATGACGTACTGATTGAGGAAGTCGAAGATCTCCTGCGGCTTGGGCAGCTCGAGGGGCACGCCGGCGGCGGACTCCCCGAGCTCCTCGTCCACGATCTCGTTGCACAGCTCTATGCACTCGTCGCAGATGTAGACACCGGGACCGGCAATGAGCTTCTTGACCTGCTTCTGACTCTTGCCGCAGAAGGAGCACTTGAGCAGGTCGACACTCTCAGCGCTGCGTGCCACCAGAATTCCTCCGTTTGATTGAGCGGGATGGGGGATGTGGGGATGAGGGATCCTCCCTTAGATGCTGTAAGCCTAGGGTGTTCGGCACCCCGAGACGGCGGGGCGCGCCGAGAACCGCCCGGCAACTGCTCACTCGCCGCATCTTTGTCGACTTCCGCAAACCGTTCGAGCCCGACGGCGCAGGCGAGCTGCGCCGTCGGGCTCGGAGGGCGTTCATGCCGGTGCCGTTCTCGCCCGCCGCTCAGGCGGAGTGCGGTGAGCGGGGGGCCTTGCGGGAGGCGAGGACCTGGTCCACCAGTCCGTAGTCCTTGGCGGCCTGCGCGGTCAGGATCGTGTCGCGCTCCAGGTCGGCGTGGACCTTCTCGCGGGGCTGGCCCGTATGGGTGGCCAGGGTGTCCTCCAGCCAGGCGCGCATGCGGTCGATCTCGTTGGCGACGATCTCGATGTCGGAGGCCTGGCCGTGCATGCCCTCCATGGCGGGCTGGTGGATGAGGATGCGGGCGTTGGGCAGGGCCAGGCGCTTGCCCTCGCTGCCGGCGGCCAGCAGCACGGCCGCGGCGGAGGCGGCCTGCCCCAGGCACACCGTCTGCACCTGCGGCCTGATGAACTGCATGGTGTCGTAGATGGCGGTCAGGGCCGTGAAGGAGCCGCCGGGGCTGTTGATGTACATGGTGATCAGGCCGTCGGGGTCCTGGGACTCCAGGACGAGGAGCTGGGCCATGACGTCGTCGGCGGAGGCGTCGTCGACCTGGACGCCCAGGAAGACGATGCGGTCCTCGAAGAGCTTGGAGTAGGCGTCCTGGCGCTTGAAGCCGTAGGCGGTGCGCTCCTCGAACTGCGGCATGACGTAGCGCGCCACGGGCGGGGCGAGGGCCGGGCCGCCGGCCTCGACCTGGCGGGCCAGGGCCTCGAAGTAGGGGCGGGACGTCATCTCAGTTCTCTCCGTTCTGCTGGATCTCGCGCGACGAGGACACGATGTGGTCCACGAAGCCGTAGTCGAGGGCCTCCGCGGCGCTGAACCAGTGGTCGCGGTCGGAGTCGGCGAGGATCTGCTCGATGCTGTGACCCGTGTGGGCGGCGGTGATCTCGGCGAGCTCGTGCTTCATGGCGATGATGAGGTCGGCGTTGATGCGGATGTCGGTGGCCGAGCCGCCGGCCCCGCCGGAGGGCTGATGCATGAGCACGCGAGCGTGGGGGGTGATGTAGCGCTTGCCCTTGGCGCCGGCGCTCAGGAGGAACTGCCCCATGGAGGCGGCCAGGCCCGTGGCGACGGTGACGACGTCGGGCTTGACGTACTGCATGGTGTCGTAGATGGCCATGCCGGCCGTCACGGACCCGCCGGGGCTGTTGATGTAGAGGTAGATGTCCCTGTCCGGGTCCTCCGCGTCGAGCAGCAGCATCTGGGCGCAGATGGCGTTGGCGTTGTCGTCGCGCACCTCGGAGCCGAGCCAGATGATGCGCTCCTTGAGGAGGCGGTTGTAGATGGAGTCGGTCAGGCCGAGTCCGGCGCCGGTGGGCTCGGCGCTCCTGGGCGTGATGTGCTCGCTCACGTCAGTCCTCTCATGTTCAGTCCCGCCAACGCTAACGCCGCGGGCGCGGGCCCCATGCCCGCGATCGGACGCTTTCGCTCACGGCACAGGGTCCGCCCGCCCCGATCGCGCCGTGAGGGAGCGCACCCGCCGGAGGGGGAGTCGGTGGGTTAGGCTTCCCTCAGCCTATTTATAACGGCTCAAGGAGGGAAAATGCCGACCGTCGACGCCGCCCCGCGCGCCCGCGGCGCCCGCACCGGCCCCGCGGCGGGCGCCGGCGCGGGCTCCGGCGCCACGGGCGCCGACCTGGTCCTGGAGCACGTGACCATGGTGCGCCGCGGCCTCACCCTCGTGGACGACCTGTCGCTCACGGTCCGCCCCGGACAGACCCTGGCCGTCACCGGCCCCTCGGGCGCGGGCAAGACGACGCTCCTGCGGGCCGTCTCCGGCCTGTCCCCCACCGACGGCGGTTCCGTCGCGCGCCCCGCCGGCCGCCTGTCCCAGGTGTTCCAGGAGCCGCGCCTGCTGCCCTGGTACTCCGCGCACCGCAATATCTCGCTCATTGTGGACGGTCCCGCACCGGACCTGACGGCGGTGCAGTGGCTCGAGCGCGTGGGGCTGGCCGGCGCGGGCCACCTGCCCCCGGCGCGGCTGTCGGGCGGCATGCGCCAGCGCGTGGCCATCGCCCGGGCGCTGGCCGCCTCGCCGGCCCTCCTGCTCGTCGACGAGCCCTTCTCGGCCCTGGACCGCCCGCTGGCGGCCGCCCTGCGGACCGACCTCATCGAGCTCCTCGCCGACCAGAGCGTGGTGACCGTCTGGGTGACCCACGACCCCGAGGAGGCCGAGGAGGTCTCCCACCTCCACCTGCACCTGGACGGCCCGCCCGGCACCTGGCGCCTGACCGCCTGACCGCCTGAGCGACCGGGCGCCGTCGCCCCGGCCGACCCGCCGCCAACCGATCCGTCACGAACCGCCCCGCCGCCAACCGCCCCGTCACGAACCGATCGGGATCCCCGACCGCACGTCCGCCGACCACTCCGCTCAACGAAAGGAACCCCGCATGATCAAGCGCCGCTCCCTCCTCTGCCTGGCCGGCATCGGCCTGATGACCCCCGCGGTCCTGACCGCCTGCTCCTCCAAGGGCGCCCCGGCGGCCGCCGGATCCGCCGGCGCCTCGGGAACCGGGGCCGGGCCCCTCGACGTCCTGCGCGTCCACACCCCCACCACCCTCGCCTACGCCGCCCCCATGACCTCCTTCGGCACCTACGGCCACCTCGACGGCGTCGTCGGGGAGGTCAAGAAGGACAACTGGGCCAGCGTCGACGTGCTCAAGTCGCTGCTCGTCAACGGGGAGACGGACCTGGCGGCGACCCCCTCCTACGCCGCCGCGAACCTGTTCAACAAGGGCGTGCCGGTGCGCCTGGTCGCCATGCAGGTGTGGGGCATGCTCTACGTCATCGGCCCCTCGGGCTCGGCCGCCCAGGGCCTGGAGGCGCTGCGCGGCAAGCAGGTGGGCGTGCCCATGCCGGGCAATATGCCCGACCTCGTCTTCCGCTACCTGCTCGGGCAGAAGGGGTGGAGCGCCGACTCCGACCTGACCATCACGCCCTACCCCGACGGTCAGGGGGCGCTGAACGCGCTGCTGACCGGGGAGGTCGAGTACGCCGTCCTGCCCGAGCACCCGGCCAGCGTCAGCCTCGCCAAGGCCCAGCAGCAGGGCAAGAGCCTGGAGCGCACGGTCGACCTCCAGGCGCTGTGGGCCGAGGTCACCGGCGGCGAGGCCCGCTTCCCCATGGCCGGCCTGGTCATGCCCAGCGCGCTCACCGAGAACTCCGCCCTCGTCGGCGCCGTCCTGAGCGAGCTCGAGGCGGCCGTCGAGGACGTCAACGCCATGTCGGAGGAGACGGTGGCGGCGATCTCGAGCGCCAACGACGTGCCCGCCCCGGTCGTCAAGGAGGTCATCCCGCGCCTGCAGCTCAAGATCGTCGCCGCCGCCGACGCCAAGAGCGAACTGGAGGACTTCTACACGAGGCTGTCCACGCTCAACCCCGACATCATCGGCGGGTCCCTGCCGGCCGCGGACTTCTACGTCGCCGACCCGCGCTGATGCCTCGGCGGCGATCCGGGGCCGAGCGGCTGCGCTCCGCCCTGCTGTGGTGGACGGGCATCGCGCTGGCGGTGCTCATCTGGCACGCGGCGGCCCGCACCCAGCCCCAGTACGTGCTGCCGGGCCCGCGGACCACCTGGACGGCGCTGCTCGGGCTCATCCGCGACGAGGAGCTCGGCGCCGCGCTCCTGCTCACCGTCGAGCGCGGTGCCGTCGGGCTCGGCATCTCCTGCCTGATCGGGCTGCCGCTGGGCTGGGCGATGGGGACGTGGCCGTGGCTGCGCGAGCTGCTGGACTCGTGGGTGCAGGTGCTCATGTCCGTGCCGCCGATCGTCATCGTCGTGGTGGGCATGATCTGGCTGGGGCCCACCGCCGGGGTCGTCGTCCTCGTGGTCGCCCTGGTGACACTGCCCCTGCTGACCACCGCCGTGCGCGACGCCGTGGCGGGCGTCGATGCCGACCTGCTGGACATGGCCCGGGTCTTCGCCCGGAGCCGGGCGTGGACCGTGCGCCGGATCATTCTGCCCGCGGTGGCCCCTCCGGTACTGTCGGCGCTGACCGTGGCCGTGGGGCAGTCGGTGCGGGTCACCGTCATGTCCGAGCTGCTCAGCACAACGACGGGGCTGGGCGCGCAGGTCCAGCAGGCGCGCACCAACCTGGAGACGGCCGACGTCTTCGCCCTGTCCGTCGTCATGGCGGGACTCACGCTCGCCCTCGAGCTGTGCGTCCTGGGGCCGCTGCGCCGCAGGCTGGCCCGGCCCTCGACCTGACGCCGCCCGGCGCCCCGCACCGCGGCCCGGCAACCGAATTTCAACCATCCCCGCAAGAAAGGAATCCGATATGTCCACCACCCCCGTGACCGAGTCCCTCTTCCGCCTCGGCCTCAACGAGTCCCTGCCCATCAGCGAGGAGGCCACCACCTCCCGCGTCGTGGTCAACAACGACGTGCTGCGCACCGTCGTCTTCACCTTCGACGCCGGGCAGATGCTCACCGAGCACGCCTCCACCAAGGCCGTCGTCGTCACCCTCCTGGAGGGAGAGATGGACTTCTCCATCGGCGAGCGCACCGAGCGCATGAGGGCCGGCGACGTCATCTACCTGGCCCCGGGCGACCGCCACGCCCTGACCGCGGTGACCCCCTGCCGCATGCAGCTGGTCATGGTGGACGTCGACGCGAAGGGCTGAGCCCCGCTCATCCCGTCGGCTCGCCGTCTCCCCCGGTCGGCTCGTCCGACTGGAGGAGGCGGCGCAGCAGGGCGATGTCGTGGAGGTCCTCGGGGCGCGGCTCGTAGCCCCGGTGGAGCTCCATGAGGCGGGCCGCGGTGGCGACCACGACCCGGCGACCGCCGATGCGGCCCCGCGTGCGGTCGGCGGCGCGGTGCTCGAAGACCTGGGTGCCGAAGCCCGCCTGCACGCCGTCGCCGCGCCCGTCGACCTTCATGGGGTGCAGGTCGACGCCGCACCGCCCCCGCCTGAGTTCGACGCGGATCGGCAGCCAGTCCGCGACCACCTCGTAGCCCCGCCTGCGCAGCCACCGGGCCAGGCTGTCGCACGCCCCCGCCTCGACGATGACATCGAGGTCCCGGTGGGGGCGGGTGGCGCGCCCGACGAGCGCGTCGACGGCCCACCCTCCGGTGATGACGTGGACGGCCCCGCGCGCCTCCAGCCAGTCGACGACGGCGAGGACCTCCTCGGCGGGCATTCCCGCCTCCCCGCCCGCGACGCCGGTGCCGCCGCTATCGTCAGCGCCGCCGCTGTCTCCCGCGCCGCCGCCGGCACTGCCCGCACTGCCCGCGCCGCCGCCGGCACCGCCCGCAGCCGCCCGGTCACGACCCTCGACCCGGACCACGGCCCACCTCCCTCAACACGCGTCATGACGGGCGAACCTGCCAGCCATCCGGCCGCCGGAAGGCTATCATCCGGCGGGCTCATGGCTGTGCTCTCCTTGTGAATCTGGCTGAGGAACAGGGCTCCCACGATGCCCGCCGCCCTCACGGGCCGACGGACCCCCCCTCGACGCCGAGGGCCCCGCGGGAATTGCCACCACACTAAGAGACGCACCCAGACGCACCCCGCCGCGGTCCGCGAGATCGTCGGGTAACCGCCGAGATCGTCGGGTAACCCGCGAGCACGTCACTCTGGCAGACGTGCTCGCGGGTTAAGTGACGATCTCGCGGGTTAAGTGACGTGCTCGCGAACCGGCGTCGTCACGACATGCGAGACGCTGTCCCACCATGCGGGACAACCGGCGGGGCGGGGCGCCGGAACCGCCCCCGATGCCGTCCGAACCGCCCCCGATGCCGTCCGAACCGCCCCCGACGATCACCCCGGCCGATTCCGCCGCGACCAGCGCCCCCAGCGCACCCAGGGGCGGCCATCTACAACGACGCGGCCGTCGAGCTGCACGAGCAGCGCACCCGGGGGCGACTCGGACGGACCATCACGACCGACCCCCACACCCCACCGCCCTCAACAACCCCTTGCATCACATCGGGAGACGCGCTCAGACGCACCCGGAATAATCCCGGTGTCCGAATCTGTTGCAAAGGCCCCGATCGCGCCGGAACGCGCGAGGAGAATCGTTGATATTCCGCGCTTCTTCTCGCGGCCAATCCTGGTCCGGAGCGCCTTTGCAACAGATTCGGACACGTCTCGCACTCGAGCCGACCCCAAGCGCCTCATGAGTCCCACCAGCCTCGCCTCGTCATGCCGTCGCCGCTCAGGGCGCGGCCCGGCGCAGCCCGGCCGCCATGATCGCCAGACCGACCGCCACGGACCCCAGCAGCCAGGCGGGCCACCAGGATCCCGGGCCGGTCAGGTCCCAGTAGGCGCGCACCGGCCACCAGCTCGGGATCGCGGCGAGCGGCCAGCGCCACGCCCCGGCGTCGCGGGGCGCGACGGCGGGCAGGACGAGGACGATCAGGGACAGCTTGACGGCGGCGAATCCCTGGACCGTGTTCGCCGCCCAGGCCGCCAGACTCAGGGCGGCGGCGCCGGCCAGGGGCGCGCCGGCCGCGGCGAGGACGGCGGTGCGCGCCGCCCCCAGGTCGTCCAGGCCGGCGAGCCGCGTGCACACCCCGCCGGCGGCGGCCGCGACGATCACCGCGCCGGCGGCCCTCCAGATCAGGTAGCCGCGCAGGGACGTCGGCGTGACGGCGAGGACCGACCAGACCCCGTCCTCCTTCTCCCCCAGCAGCATGAAACCCACGACCGTGCCGACCAGCACCGGCACGACAATGGCGAAGGCGGCCACGTCGATGCGGGCGGCCCATTCCCGGGCCCCCGCCCCGCCCGGACCGACGGCCCGCAGGAGCGCCGGCACGCCGAGCCGCGCGGCCAGGGCCATGGCCAGGGGCACGACCGGCATCCACACCAGCAGCTCGTCGCGGGCCAGGCGGCGCAGGTCCGCGGGCAGCAGTCCCAGCAATGCGCGGGGCCTCATGAGACCGCCCCCTCGCGGTAACGGCGCGCACTTGCCAGTTCTTTCCAGGTAGTGCTGGAGCCCGTCTCCCCCTTCGCAGTGACGGCGCGCACCAGCCTCGCCCGGGCGACGAGGGCCAGGAGCGCGCACCAGGCGGCCCCGAGCAGCGCGCAGGGCGCGACGGCCCCGACCGGACGGGCCCCGAACGCGGCCTCGATGAGGACGACGGCGGGCTGGAGCGGGTGGCACCACAGCCACCACCCGCCCGGGACCCCGAGGAGGGGCAGGATGGGGACGCCCAGGACGATCGTCCACAGCCCCGAGGGCAGCAGGAAGGCCCCGATGGTCTCGTAGCCGGCGACGGCGATGACGCCGTAGAGGACGTAGAGGCAGGAGACGAGGGCCGCGCCGAGGGCCAGGACCGGCCAGAGCACCGCCGCGCCGTGGGCCGCGAGGACCAGCGCGCCGACCTCGGCGAGGGCGAGCGGGCACAGGGAGGCGGCGAGCGCGGTCAGGTACTCCCCCGGCCCCAGCGGGGTGAGGGCCCGGGCGGCGAGGGTGCCCTCACCCCGCTCGCGCAGGACCTGCACGGCGGCGAAGTAGAAGGAGGTGATGGACAGCTCGGCCAGGACGACGACCGGCCACCAGCGGCGCGGATCCCCGGCGATCGCGAGGAGGACGGCGCCGACCATCAGGCCCGCGAGCAGGGCCGCGAACCAGTACCCCTCCGCTGCCTGGCGCCGCAGGTCGAGCACGAGGGTGGCGGCGGCGCGCCTCACGGCGGCGCGGCTGCAGGCGGCGGCGCGCCCCGCCCCGGCCCCGGTCATGACAGCTCCCGACCGGTGACGGAGGCGAAGACCTCGGCCAGGTCGGCCTCGCGCGAGTGGAGCGCGCGCACGCGCCGGGTGCGCAGCGCCTCGTGGAAGGAGGCGTCGTCGGCGAGACCGTCCAGCGGGTAAACACCGCCGCCCCCGTCCCAGGTGACGCGGACCTCCCGCCTGCCGTACCGCCGGCACAGCTCGCCCGGCGCGCCGAGCTCGACCAGGCGCCCGTCGATGATGAAGCCGACCCGGTCGCAGGCGCGATGGGCGAGGGTCATGTCGTGGGTGGTGACGACGACGGTGCACCCCCGGGCGCGCTCGGCGGCGATGAGGTCCTCCATCCTCCGCGCCCTCACCGGGTCGAGACCGGAGGTGGGCTCGTCGAGGAAGACCAGCTCGGGTCCGTGCAGGAGGGCGCGGGCCACGTTGAAGCGCACCCCCATGCCCTTGCTCATGTGCGCGGCGCGCAGATCCGCGTCGTCGGCGAGGTCGACGGCGGCCAGCAGCCCCTCCGGGTCCCGGACGGGGCCGCGGTACAGGCGGGCGGTGTAGACGAGGTTCTCGCGCAGGGTGAGGCGCCCGAAGGAGACGGGCGTCTCGAAGGCGACCCCGATGCGCTCGTAGACCTCGCGCCCCCAGTCGGCGATCTCGCGGCCGAGCACGCGCGCCGAGCCCCGGTATCCGGTGAGCAGTCCGGTCAGGACCCGCTGGAGGGTGGACTTGCCCGCGCCGCTGGGCCCCAGCAGGCCGATGATCTCGCCGTCGGCGACGCTCAGGCCGACGTCGTCCAGGGCGGGGCGGGCCGAGCCCCGGTAGGTGAAGGAGAGCCCGCGGGCCGCGATCGCCTCAGGCACGGTCCCCGCCCCCGCGAATGCGGTCCCGACGCTCCTGCCCCGCGCCCCGCACCGCACGCGCGCCCCGGCTCCCGCGGGCGCGGTCCCGGCCCCCGTCACCGTCCGCGTCCCCGTCCGCGCGCGGCGCCCCGAGGGCGGCCGCCAGCAGGGCGACGACGTCGTCGGCCACCCGGGCGATCTCGGGCCGGTCGAAGGCGCTGCCGTCGGCGGCGGCGCGCTCGGGGTCCACGTTGAAACGGGTCATGACGTAGTGGGGCGCTCCCAGCAGCACGCGCTCGATCATCCAGGCGGCGGTGTCGGCGTCGACGTCCCCGCGCAGCTCGCCGGACGCCTGCCCCGCGGCGATGGCGGCGACCGCCCACCGGTGCACGCCGCCGGAGACCGACTGGTCGGAGCCGAGCACCGGCGGGGCGTCGTCGGCCAGGGCGCGCGCGAGCACCGCCCAGCCCAGCGGGTCGCGCAGATGGAAGTCGTGGCTGCCCCGCACGATGGCGGCGAGCACCTCCTCGAAGGGGGCATCGGGCGCGGGCGCCCCCGTCAGGCCGACGCGCGCGCTCATGAGCTCGCGCACCAGGTGGGCGTAGGCGTCGTCCTTGTTCTCGAAGTACTGGTAGAAGCTGCCCTTGGACACGCCGGCGGCGGCGATGACGCGGTCGACCGAGGCCCGGGCGTAGGGGCGGGCGGCGAACTCGGCCTTGAGGGCCTCGACGACGCGGGCGCGCTTGTCCTCGGGGAGGTTGAAGAAAGTGGGGCGGGGCACGACGACCTCCTATGACTCGCCAGTCATATGACCGATCAGTCACAGGGTAGGCGTCCGCGCGTCCGACGTCAACGATCATCCAACGCGCGAGCGGGCCGCCAGCCCCGAAGGGCGGCGGCCCGCTCGCGCAAGCGACTGAGCCTCGGACGACGTCGCGGCTGGCCCGGCGCACGGGCTACCGGCCGACCGGCCCGCTCGTTCTCACTCGGCGCTGTCGGCGGAGGCCGGAGAGGCCGGGGAGTCCGCGCTGCCGGCGGAGCCCGCGGAGGCCGGAGAGGCCGGGGAGTCGGCGGAGTCCGGGGAGGACGTCGGGTCGGCCAGGGAGAAGGCCGAGGCGACGAAGGCGACGTCGTCCGCGGGCCCGTCATCGGCGCCGCCGGCGGGCGCGGCGTCATCGCCGGCGCCGGTCGCGTCGTCCCCGGAGGCGGGCGCGGCGTCGTCACCGCCGTCGTCGGCAGCGGCCTCCTCGACCTCGGAGACCAGGGCCTCGGCGTCGAGCTCGTCGGAGCCGATGAACTTCGTCAGGTCCACGACCTCGCCGTTGAAGTCCTTGACCGTCACCTGGCGCAGGGCCAGGGCGAGGGACTTGTTGCGGGCGATCTCGGAGACGAAGGCCGGGATCTGGCCGGCGCGCTGGGCGCCCTGCATGAACTGGGCGGGCTCCATGCCGTACTGCTGCGCCGTGTGGAAGAGGAAGTCGAACAGCTCCTCCTGCTCCACGCTCACCTCGAGGGCCTCGGCCAGGGTGTCGAGGATGATCTGGTCGCGCACGCCGTTGGTGATGTCCTCGCGGATCTCATCGGCGTGGGCGGCGTCGTCGGCCTTGCCCTCGGCCTCCAGGTGCTGCTTGATCTCGTTGTCCACCACGTCGGCGGGCACGTCGAAGGAGATCTCGGCCCGCAGGTGCTCCAGCAGGGCGTCGCGGGCGGCGACGGCCTGGTCCTCGGTCCTGCGCTCGACCACCTGCTGGCGCAGGTCCTCGAGCATCCCCTCCACCGTGTCGAACTCGGAGGCGATCGAGGCGAAGTCGTCGTCGACCTCGGGCAGCTCGCGCTGCTTGACGGCCTCGACGTCGACGGTGACCGCGGCCTCCTCGCCCTCGTGCTCGCCGCCCGCCAGGGTGGTGGTGAACACGGCGGACTCCCCGGCCCTGAGCCCCTCCAGGGCCGCGTCCAGCCCCTGGAGCATATTGCCCTTGCCGATCTCGTAGGAGACGCCGGAGGCGCTGTCCACCTCCTCGCCGTCGATGACGGCCTTGAGGCCGATGGTGACGAAGTCGCCGGTGCGGGCCTCGCGGTCGACGGACTTGAGCGAGCCGAAGCGGGCGCGCAGGTTCTGCAGCTCGGCGTCGACGTCCTCGTCGGAGACCTCGACGGCGTCGATGGCGATCTCGGCGCCGGACAGATCGGGCAGGTCGATCTCGGGGCGGACCGTGACCTCGGCGGTGAAGACGAGCCGCCCGCCCTGGGCGCCGGTGACGTTGGGCAGCTCGGTGATCTCCACCTCGGGCTGGATCATCGGCGCGCGCCCGGACTCCTCGATGGCCTCGCGGTAGAGGTCGGCGAGCTTCTTGTTGACGGCCTCCTGGATGACGGTGGCGCGGCCCACGCGCCGGTCGATGATCTGGTCGGGGACGTGCCCGCGGCGGAAGCCGGGGACCTGGATCTGGGAGCCGATCTCCTTGTAGGCGGCGTCCAGGCTGGGCTTGAGCTCCTCGTAGGGGACCTCGACGGTCAGCTTGATGCGCGCGGGGTCAAGGTTCTCGACAGTGCTCTTCACGGGGGTCTACTCCGATGCATGGATGCTGGTGAGGCGCACGGGGCGCGACGGCGCCCCGACGGACGCCGATCGGTGGCGTCGATCCGTGCCATCCTAGGGCACGGCCCCTTTGACTCGGAAAATGAGGCTCGGCACAGGCGAGTCCCCGGTCGCGCCGGGGCCCGGACCGGACCGCGCTCGGGCAGCGCCCGCGCGGAAACGCCCCGCCCCGGCGGCGGGCCGTCCCGCCGGCGGACGCGTAGGGTGCGGGGCGTGACCACCGGCGGCCCGTCCGACGACGCGCGGGGGCGCGCGGACCCGGACGCGGCCCCGCGCCCCGTGCGGCGGCGCCTGCTGAGCTGGCACAGTCTGGACCTGGTCTTCTTCGGCATCGCGCTGGTGTACGTGACCCTGCTCGCGCTCGCGCTGGCCCGCCAGGGCTGGCGGCCGGCCCCGCAGCTGGCCTACCTCCTGGGGTTCTGGCTGCTGACGTCCTACCTGGCCCTGCCCCGGGTGCACCGCATCCTCACGGCGATCTACGTGCCCGACTACTTCATCGGGCGCGCCCGCACCACCAACGGCATGCTCGGGGACCCGATCAACCTGGCCGTGCGCGGAACCGGAGAGGACCTGCACCGGGTCATGCAGGCGGCGGGCTGGACGCTCGCCGACCCCCTGAGCCTGGGCAGCTCGATGCGCATCGTGGGCGCGGCGCTGACCAGGCGCTCCTACCGGGCCGCGCCGGTGAGCACCCTCATGCTCTTCGGCCGCCCCCAGGCCTTCGCCTACGAGCAGGAGGTCGCGGGGAGCCCCTCCCGGCGCCACCACATCCGGTTCTGGCCGACCCCCGGGGGCTGGCTGCTGCCCGGCGGCGCGCGCGTCGACTGGCTCGCGGCCGGCACCTACGACCGCGCCGTCGGCCTGTCGCTGTTCACCGGACAGGTCACCCACAAGATCGACGCCGACACCGACGCCGAGCGCGATCACGTCCTGGCGACGGTCCGCGACGCGGTCCCCGCGGTCGGCGCAACGGTGCTGGAGCGCTTCTCCACCGGGTACCACTCGCGCAACGGCGGCGGGGACGCGGTGAGAACCGACGGGAACCTGCCGATCCTCGAGCTCGACGGCGCCGATCTGAGCGCCGCGCCCGCCCCGGTCCTGCCCGACGGCGACGCCGGGGCGCCGGCCCCCGGCGACGACATCGTGACGGCGACGTCGAAGGCGGCGCGACGGGCGGCCTCCCGCCCCACGGCGCTGGTGTGCGCGATGCTGGCCATCGTGTGCGGCACCGTCCTGGACGCGCTGTCCTACCTGCCGCACGTCTCCCAGCTCGTCGACCTGATGGTCGCGGAACTGGGCCATCCGCTCCCCGCCGGGCGGTTCGACGCGGTCGTCTGGGGCTCGCTGGCGGTGATCTACCTGGGTCTGGGGGCCCTCATCGCACTCACCTTCCGCGGTCACGACCGGGCCCGCTTCGCCCTGCTCGGGCTGCTGTGCCTCCAGCTGACGGGGCAGCTGTGGCAGTGGGCCGCGCTGCCTGCGGGCAGCCTGTCCCTGCCTGAACTGGCGACGACGTCGATGTACGTGCTGGGCATCTACGGCCTGAGCAGCCTCGCCGTCGCGCAGTGGTGCCAGGAGCGCCGCAGACGGCGCCGCGCCCGGCGCGCAGGGCGGTGAGGGCGGGGCCCTCCGACGGCGGAGCGCCCCTCTCGGGACGCCCTTCGTTCACAGTCTTTCGCGTAAAGCCGGACGGCGCGCCGCAGTCCGGGTACCATCGCAGTGACGCGCTGCACACACTCCGGCGCGGGACCCGCTTCCGCGCCGCCGGACCAGATCCACGGAGAACCCATGACGGCCCCAGCCACCACAGACAAAGAACCCACCGCCCCGCCCTCCGAGTCCGAGACCAGGATCCTCTTCCCGGGAACCGTCATGCTCCTCATCGCGGTCATCGGGTGCTTCACCGCCTGGGGCATCGCCGCGGACCTGACGACCCCCATGGTCTCGGGCTTCAAACGCATCTTCGACATGTCCTCGTTCCAGGCCTCCCTGGTCCAGATGGCGTACTACGGCGCCTACTTCCTCCTGGCCATCCCCGCCGCCTTCATCAACTCCAGGTGGGGCTACAAGGCGGGGATGGTCTCGGGCCTGGCTCTCGCCTCGCTGGGCGCTTTCGGATTCTGGCCCGCCTCCCGGGTGATGACCTACGGCGCCTTCCTCGCCGCCCTGTTCGCCATCGCCGCCGGGTGCTCCCTGCTGGAGACCTCCGCCAGCCCCTACGTCATCTCCCTGGGACCGGAGCAGACGGCTACGCGACGCCTCAATCTCGCTCAGGCGTTCAACCCGTTGGGGACCAATATCGGAGTTCTCATCGCCTCGACTCTCATTCTCCCCAGGCTCGACACTCCGGTGAATCTCGCCGATGTCAGCGCCGAGACGGAGCGGCAGATCCGCGCCGAACAGTTGCGCGCCGTCACCGGCCCCTATATCGGGCTGGGGATTTTGCTGGCCGTCATCCTCGTGATCATCTTCATCCAGAAGGCGCCGCCCGCAGCCTCCTCGTCCGAGGAGACGACCACGACGAGGCCCGCCAACCCGGCGGCCATCTTGTGGCGCTCGAAGAGGTACCGCTACGGCGTCCCCGCCCAGTTCTTCAACGTGGCCGCCCAGGTGTGCTGCTGGACGTACATCATCCAGTACACGCAGCAAGCGGTCGACGGCTCCCTGCAGCTGGGGTCGCAAATGCTCCAGATCAGCCTCATCATCTTCCTCATCGCCCGCTTCGTCATGACCGCCGTCATCGCGCGCATCCGGGCGACCAAGGTCATGGCGCTCCTGGGCACCCTCGCCGTGTGCCTGTGCCTTTACGCCGTGCTCCGCCCGGACATGACCGGGGTGATCGCCGTCATCTCCATCTCCCTGTGCCTGTCCCTCATGTTCCCCACGATCTACGGCGTCGCCCTCGCCGGGCTCGGCGAGGCGACGAAGTTCGGCGCCGCGGGCCTGGTCATGGCGATCGTCGGCGGGGCGATCATGCCGATGGTCCAGGGCCGGGTCATGGACATGACGAGCGCGGCGACCTCCTTCGTCGTCCCGGCGTTCTGCTTCGCCATGGTCACGCTCTACGCGATCTACGACCTGCGCACACCCACTCCGCGAGTAATCGCTACGACCTCAGACAAGAGGAAGGCCCAGTAATGACCACCCTGAGACAACGCGTCGTCGCCCTTCTCACCGCCGCGACGACCGCCCTCGCCATCACCGCCTGCTCGGGTGGATCGACCCCCACCGCGAACGGCTCCATCGACGTCCTCTCATGGTGGACGTCCACCTCCGAGTCCTCCGCCCTCAACGTCCTCGTCGACCGCTACGAGAAGCAGAACCCCGGCACCTCCGTCGACGAGACCGCCGTCGTCGGCGGCGGCGGCTCCCAGGCCCACGTCGTCCTGGCCACGCGCCTTGCGCACGGGGACCCGCCCGACGTCTGGCAGAGCCTCGTCGGCGGGAACATCACCGCCTGGCACAACGCCGGCGCCGTCGGCGACGTCTCCTCGCTCTTCACCGACGAGGTCAAGGCGCAGCTGCCCGAGAACGTCCTGTCCTCGGTCTCGGTCGACGGCAAGCAGTACGCGGCCCCGCTGTCCGCGCACCGCGCGAACGTCCTGATGTACAACCGCGACGTCCTCAAGGGCGCCGGGATCGCCGAGCCGGGCGAGGGCTACACCCTCGACCAGTTCCTCGCCGACCTCGAAGCCCTGAAGGCGAAGGGGACGACGCCGCTGTGCATCGGCGGGGCCGATTCCATCAGCACCGCGGGGCTCTTCGAGGCGGTCCTGCTGGCCACCATCGGCAAGGAGGGCTGGGAGAGGATCGAGGCCGACCGCTTCGACTGGAGCGGTCAGGAGGTGCAGACCGCCCTCAACACCTTCGGACGCCTCATTGACTACACGGACGCGACCGGCAAGAACAACACGTGGTCCGAGGCCTCCGGCCGTCTGGCGGCGGGCGAGTGCGGCTTCTACCAGATGAACGACAGCGCCTTCGCCGAGTCCACCGCCCTCAACGACGACTCAGGGGCCACCGCCGGCGCCGCCCCCAGCGCCGGCACGGACACCGACACTCCGAGCAGCGCCGCCCCCAGCGCCGGCACGGACACCGACACTCCGAGCAGCGCCGCCCCCAGCGCCGGCACGAACGTCGACACTCCGAGCAGCGCCGCCCCCAGCGCCGGCACGAACGTCGACACTCCGAGCAGCGCCGCCCCCAGCGCCAGCGCGAGCGCCGACGCCCCGAGCACCGGCGCCTCGCCGGTGGCCGCGACCGTCTTCCCGGGGACCGAGGGGATGTTCCTCATGGTCGTCGACTCGTTCGTCGTCTCCTCCTCGACGGACAACCGCGACGGCGCGAACGCCTTCCTCACCACCGCCCTGGACCCCCAGGTCGAGACCGACTTCTGCAAGGTCAAGGGATGCGTCCCGGTGCGCAACGACGCCGACGTCTCCTCCCTCACCCCCTACCAGCAGCAGACGGCCGACGCTCTGCGGAGCCAGACGGTCCTCAACTCGATCTCCTACGGAGAGGTGATCTCCCCGGCGATGCAGGACGGCTTCTTCCAGGCCGTGAAGGACTACATCTCCACCCGCGACGCCGCGTCCTTCAACCGCATCCTCACCGAGCGCCTCAACGAGGGCGCGGGCGGCCCCAACCACTGATCGAGCCGTCCACCCGCCCGTGGCCTTGGTCTTGGTCTTGGTCTTGGTCATCATCCCCGGACCCGGGACGCCCGGCCCTCGTCCCGGGTCCGGGGCGCGCGCTCCCTGAGGACCCCGTCCTTGAGAACGCGCGCCGCGGCGGACTCCGTCAGGCGATCTTGTCGAGGAAGGTGAGGATGGAGTGGGGCTCCTCGATAATCTCCTCCAGACGGGCGTTGAAGGGCCCGCCGTAGGGCATGCCCAGGTGGGTCTGGAAGGCGTCCTCGTCGACGTAGGCCTCCATGACGAAGAACTTCGCGGGGTCGTCGCTGTGACGGTAGACGTCGAAGACGCGGTTGCCGGGCTCGCTGCGGACCTTGTCGGCGAAGCCGCAGATCATCTTGGCGACCTCGTCCTCGAAGCCGGGCTTGGCGGTGAACTGCGAGTGCAGGATCTTCATGGTTCCTCCTTCTGGCGTCACGTGCGACGCCGCCCCCATCTTATGGCGCGCATCACTCGCAGGTGCGGAGAACGGCGGCTGTTTACGGGGCCGCCGGGCGGACCGGGGAGCGGTCTTCCGTCCCGGGGCCGACGCCGGCGGAACGGCATGGGCCGGACGGTTGGTTCCGGACTGGTACCGGCGGGAGGCGCGGGCCGCACCCCAGCCGTCAACATGGGTTGACGGCAGTCGGCAACGTCAACGGAGGTTCGTTGAAGCGGGAAAGGTACGTTCACGATTCAGTCGAGACCGTCGACGAGGTCGGTCAGTTCCTCCCCTTCGCCGAGATCAGTCCAGGCCGTATGAGAGCAGGGTCCGATGGCTTGCGGGCCGGGGTGAGGCGGGGCCGCACTCCTTCAGCCGGCAGATGCCCGAGGAGATCAACCGGGTCCCGACCGACCACGCCGCCAACCTGCTGCTCGCCCCCGCGCAGGTGGCCGCCGGGCAGCACCGGCCCCTCGAGCTCACCGCCCATGCTCGCCCCTGCGCAGGTGGCCGCCGGGCTGGGCCTGGAAGCGGGCTCTACTCGCCGGCCATGATCCACCGGGCGGAGAACACCGACGACGTCGACCGCCTGCGCCTGGTCCGGGACTCCCCGGCCGGGGTCAACCACCCGGTGGCGCTGCTGGCGCACCCGCGGCTGGTGGCCAGGTGCGCCGAGCACGAGAGCGAGCCGGCCGACCGCGGGGCGCTGCGCGCCCACCCGCTGCCGGCCTACCCGGGGTGGCGTCGTCTCGTGCTCATGCTGGCGGCAGAGCCATTGTGGGCGTAGAGTGTGGCAGGTCATTCCGCTGTGGTGCGGGTGGCTCTCGTCCTGTCCTGGTCTGGTCCCTGGGGGTTGTTGTGGGTTCGTGCAAGGATGATCTGGGGGCGTATAACGAGCCGGTGGTGTTTGACGACGCGACGGCGGATGCTCTGGTTACGGCGGCGTCGGACTTGTCGTCGACGATCTCGACGATGGGGTCGGATGCGGGAGTGTGGGCGTCGACGGCGTCGGCTGATTTTGAGGGTCATTACGGGGACGTGTTCGACTCTGGCGCCAAGGCTGGCCAGGAGGACTGTACGAATATCTCGGCCGCTCTGGATGACCTGGTCAGTGAGGTGCGGGCGCTGAAGAGTGCGGCCGCGACTGAGCGGAGGCGTCGGGCGGTGGCCAAGGAGTGGGCGGACCGTCAGGACGAGGAGAACCTGTTCAAGCAGGGGTGGGACTGGTTGACCGACGGGGACAAGCCGCCTGCCGGCCCGGCTCCGGTACCGTTGCCCGAGCCTCATGAGCCGGTGGTCTCGACGTGGGCGGAGCCGGCGCCGGGGGCGGCTGGTGCGGTGTCGTCGGCCAGGCCGTCGGACCTGCGCACGTACGCCTCGAACCTATCGGGGGCCAGCGAGAACGTGTCCACGGGCAAGGGGAGGCTGGAGTCGGCGCTGGACTCGTTCGCGTCGTTGTGCTCGTGGTGCTCCGTGGACGCCTCGGGGATCACCAGCGCCCTGGCGTCATTCATCTCGAACAACTCTGGTGAGGTGACGTGGGTGGGGGCGGTCGCCTCCGCGTTCGAGGCCGCTGGTGGCGATGGGATCGTGAGCGTGTCGGACGCCGCGATGGAGGCCTCCCTGACGGCCCAGGGGGTCGTGGGTGGTCGCAGGCCGCTGGATGTGGCGTCCCCGCGGATCGCGGGGGACCCGCAGACCTCGGGGTACGCCGATGACCCGGTGAACACCACGACGGGCAACTTCGTGGAGCGTGAGGTGGACCTGGGCTTCACCGGCGGCCTGGCCTCGCTGGGGTTTGCGCGCACCTACAACTCGGTGCTGGACGGTGTGGGGGCCCTGGGGCCGGGGTGGGCCTCGTGCGCTGACGAGCGCCTGGTCCTGGACGAGGAGGGGGCGAGGTGGGTGCGCCCCTCAGGGCGGCACGTGGTCTTCCCCCGCCTGGGAACAGGCTGGGAGCGGGCCACGGGTGACGCCCTGTGGCTCGAGCACCTGAAGCCGGCCGACGACGGCACCAGCGACGCCGGTCGCGCCGGCACCGGCGACGCTGCCGGCGCCGGCGGTGACGACGGCGGGCCAGGCGACGCCGCTGGGCCGGCCGGCGACGAGTGGCTGGTGGTGTCGGACAACGCCGGCGGCCGGTGGGTGTTCGACGCCTCGGGGCGCCTGGCATGGACGTGCACGGGGGCCGGGAGCCGGGTGGACTACGTCTGGCAGGCGGGGCGGCTGGTGGGCCTGGCCCATGAGCGCGGCGGGCGCGTCACCGTGGTGTGGGACCAGGAGGCCGACCGGATCGCGGGCCTGGAGGCCTCCGACGGGCGGCAGGTGTCGTACCGTTATGACGCCTCGGGGCGGCTGGTGGGTGTGGAGCGCGAGGGCGGGCGCCGCAGCTATGAGTGGGACGAGGGCGGGCGGGTGCGCCGGGTGGTGGACGCCGACGGCGTGGTGGAGGTGGATAACACCTACAACCAGGCCGGCCAGGTCCTCACACAGCGCTCCCCCTTCGGGCGGGTCAGCCACTACACCTACCTGCCCGGTGGGGTCACGCAGGTCGCCGATGAGGACGGGGGCCGGGCCAACACGTGGATCTACGACCGGTGGGGCCGTCTGGTCGGCATGGTCGACGCCGACGGGGCACGCCAGTCGGTCATCTGGGACCGGTGGGGCAACAAGGTCATGGTCACCGCCCGCGACAAGCAGCGCACCATCAACCAGTACGACCAGCGGTCCCGCCTGACCATGCGGGTCGAGCCCACCGGGGCTCGGACCACCTATGACTACGACCAGGCCGACAGGGTCGTGCGAGTGACTGTCGCCCCCGAGCCGGACGCCGCCCCCAGCGTCACGACATTCGCCTACCAGGGGGCTGACCGCAACCCCACAACCATCACGGACCCGTGCGGCGGCCTGACCCACCTGGAATGGGACCACGGGCTGCTGGTGCGGGTCGTCGACCCGGTGGGCGTGAGCCTGGACCTGACCTACGACCACCGCGGCGACCTGATCGCCACCACCAACGCCGACGGGGCTACCGCGCGCCTGGAACGCGACGCCCGGGGACGGATCACTGCCGCCACCACCCCCCTGGGCCACCGCACGCAGTACCGCTACGACCAGGCGGGCAACCTCACCCACCGCCGCGACCCCGACGGCGCCCTGTGGCGGTGGGAGTACACGCCCGGTGGGCGCCTGTGCACGCTGGTGGACCCGGCCGGGGGCCGTACCGAGGTCGCCTATGGAGACCACGGGGCTGAGGAGTCCACGACTGACGCGGTGGGCCGGGTGATCTCAACGGTCTATGACGACCTGGGGCTCAAGGCCGGTGCGACACTGCCGGACGGGTCGTCCTGGCAGTTCGGGTGGGACGCGCTGTCGCGGTTGCGTTCCGTGACGGACCCGACAGGAGCGCGGGCGGTCCTGGAGTACACGGCCAATGGGGACCTGGCCCGGACGGTGGACCCCACGGGTGTGGTCCAGGACTTCGAGTCCGGGCCGTTGGGCCTGCCCACGCTGGCGCGCGACGCCGACTCGCAGGTCGGTGCCACCTGGGACGCCCTGGGTCGCATGGTGGGGGCGGTCAACGCGGACGGCACCACCTCGACGCTGGTGCGTGACGCGTGCGGTCGTGTGGTCGAGCGCGTCGATGAGCACGGCGGGTGCACGCGCCTGGAGCGCGACGCCGCGGGTCGCGTGGTGCGCGTGACCCAGCCGTCGGGGGCGTCGTTCTCCTACGAGTACGACCACCTGGGCCGGTGGGTGGCGACGATCTCCACGGGTGGGCGCCGCTACGAGATGCGTTACGACTCCGACTCCCGCCTGGTGGGTGAGACCTGGCCCGATGGGCAGGAGGTGTCCACAACCTTCGACGTGTGCGGGCGGATCACCCGCAGGGTGGAACCGGGCCGGGGCACCACCTGGTTCACCTACGACAAGTGCGGGCGCATCTCCTCGGTGCGCGACGCCTGGTACGGGCTGCGCAGGTTCACCTACGACGACGCCGGACAGCTCGTGTCGGTGACCAACGCCCTGGGGGCGGTCACGCGCTTCGAGTACGACCGGATGGGCCACCGGGTGGCGATGGTCGACGCGGCCGGGGGCAGGCGCACCTGCACCTATGACTCCATGGGCCGTGTGAGGGCGATGACGGACCAGGTGGGGCGCACCACCCGCTACACGTACGACGCGGCCGGACGCGTAACCAGCCGCGCGGACGCCACCGGGATCCTGGACTGGGCCTACGGGAGCGCCGGGCGCCTGGAACGAGTCATCAGCAGACCAGCCGGCGGGCTGGAGGACCAGGGAGGCGACGCCGTCGGGCAGGACGCCGGGGCGGAGACCATCGCCAGCATCGTGCGGGACATAGCCGGGCGGACCTGGAGCGCCACGGGCCCCGGCGGCCGCACGGACACCCTGACCTGGGACGCCATGGGACACCTGGTCTCCCGCAGCCGCGGGGACCAGACCATCAGGTGGACCTATGACGCGGACGGGCTGCGCACATCCATGACCCACCCGGACGGGTCCGTGACCCGCTACGTCTACGACGCCGACGAGATGCTGGCGGCGGTCGAGCACCCGGCCCTGGGGCGCCTGGACCTTCAGCGGGACTGGCTGGGGCGTGTGACGCGGGCGGTCGCGCCCGGGGTGGAGGCCACCTGGACCTGGGGGCCCCACGGCGTGGTCGCTCACAAGGTGGTGCGGGACGGGTTCGTGCGCACCACCGCCCTGGAGTACGACGAGCAGGGGCGCGTGACCGCCCAGAGCGTGGACGGGATCCGCACCGCCTTCGCCTACGACGCGGCCGGCCAGCTGACCCGTGCCGTCACCGACGAGGGCATCACCACCACCTACACCTGGGACGCCCTGGGCCGCCTGGAGGCCGGCGACAGCGACGGGATCGTCACCACCTACACCTATGACGCGGCCGGTCAGTTGCTGACCACCACGACCACCGACACCAAGAACCCCATCACCGACGCTGGGAACGACCCGGCGCATAATGCCGGCGCCACCGGTCGCGCTGGCGCGGGCGCCGACGGTGGTGGGGCGCGTCGACAGGTCCTGACCTACGACGCTGCGGGGCGGCGGGTCAGCCAGGACGACGGGACCAGCAGGCGAGAGTTCACCTGGGACCCGCGCGGGTTCCTAGCCGCCTACACCGATACGACCGACGGCGGCGGGGCGCCCGGGTCGACCCACACCCTGGACGTCGACACCCTGGGTGAGCTGGCTGGCGTCGATGGGCAGGGCGTCATGTGGGACACCGCCTGGGGTGAGTTGGCGCAGGTCGGGCACGTGCCCGTCACCGCCGTCGCCGGGGTCGGCACCGGCACCGGTGGGCCCGGCGGCGGGTGGCTGCTGCCCGAACGCGCCGGTCACGACGCTGCTGCCTCCCCGTGGGGCACCGGTGCGCCGGGCCCCAGCCTGGGCGGCCTGGGGGTCACCAGCACCGGGACCCTGACCCTGCCCGGGGAGCCGGGCCCCGGCGGAGCTGGCGGCGGCCGGCCCGGTGGCGGGGCCGGCCTGTCGTGGCTGGGCGCACGCGTCTACGACCCGTCCACACACTCCCTGCTCTCACCCGACCCGCTCGAGCCGGTCCTGGGAGCCGGCTGGGCGGGCAACCCGTACTCCTACGCCGGCAACGACCCGGTCAACCTGTCCGACCCCACCGGCCTGAGGCCGCTGAGCGACGCGGACCTGCAGGCGTGGAACGAGGCGCACACCACCGGCCTGGCCGCAGCCGGCAGCTGGCTGGCCAATAACTGGAAGTATGTCGCCGCCGGCATCGTCATCGGGGGCCTGGCGACTGCGTTCCTGGGACCGGTCGCGGGCGGGGCCATCACCGGAGCCGTCATCGGCGCCTGGCAGAACTACGACCAGCAGGCCGCCTCCGGCCAGGGCGTCAACCCCTGGCAGGTCCTGGGAGCCGGGCTGGTGGGAGCCGCCGCAGGCGCCATCGGGGGCGGGGTGGCCTCGTGGCTGGGAGGCGCTAACGGTGCCGGCGCCTACGCGTGGTTGCAGAACATGCCCGCCATAGGTCGTAACACTCTCATCGGCGGGGCCTCCGGGGCGGCCGGCGGCGCCTTCGACGGCGGCGCCGGCTACATGCTGGGACCAGGCCCCCACACC
>ERZ772973.214-NODE-214-length-34225-cov-27.992_pt1 | contig 34225 bp, 33 predicted proteins | sample MGYA00580672_ERZ772973 | MGnify/ENA primary metagenome ERZ772973 (study PRJEB29015, sample SAMEA2737938) | human oral metagenome | biome: human oral; feature: human-associated habitat; material: dental | place: China | collected 2152 ...
AGTTCTTCAAGTCTTTCTTGTCAAACCAAGCTGTACCGTAGATCCGTTGCATCATGGCGTTATCGCTATTCCCACGCCAGTAAGCACCAGCTACATGGAGAAGGTGGAAGATTTGGATTCGACCTGTTGAAGGGACGTGTGGACCACGGCAGAGGTCTACATATTCGCCCTGACGGTAGATGGTCAATCCCCCCTCATCTTCCGAGTGCTCTTCGATCAATTCCAATTTATAAGGGTCGTTTTTAAAGATTTCACGTGCCTCGCCTTTGGTAACCTCTTCACGGATTGATGGGAAGTTGTCTTTGACGATCTTTTGCATTTCTTCTTCGATACGAGGCAGGTCTTCATTAGAGATTTGACCAGCTGTGTTGTCCGTATCGTAGTAGAAGCCATCTTCGATAGCTGGACCAACTCCCAAGTGAATGTCTGGGAAAAGGCGACGAGCTGCTTGGGCAAACAAGTGAGCAGCTGAGTGGCGCAAGATTGGCAGAGCATCTTCGTGATCAGGTGTCACGATTTCGATGCTTCCATCTTCAGTGATAGCACGAGTCGTGTCGATGAGTTTGCCGTTAAATTTACCAGCCAAGGCTTTTTTAGCTAGGGAATTGCTGATAGATTGGGCAATTTCAAAAGTAGTAACGCCAGCTTCGAATTCACGAACAGCGCCATCTGGGAAAGTAATCTTAATCATGTGTTTTCTCCTTAAATATTTATTCTTTTTTTGTTGGACAATTTTAAGAGCCGAGCAACTTCTTCCGCAGTCTGATTCTCTGATTGACTGCCATCTGTTATGAGGCTAGGATAGCCTAATAACACCGCTTCCTTACGAACCATTTGAGCAAAAAGAATGTCTCGTTGCATCCAGTTTTTAAAAGCTTGTTCAGGGTTGGTTGTACCCTCTAAGACATAAGGAACCCATTCTCTCTGTATATAATGCTTTTTTTGAAAATCAGCTGTCGGAGTCAAGCATAGATAGGATGATGCTTGACATTCAAGCTCCTTTACCAAGTGAGGCAAAAGTCCTGCTCCCTCCACCAAGAGAGGTCTGTTTTGATTTTTTATCAAGTAAGATTTTACATAAGGAAAAATCTCTTCATAAAAGCGCCATTCTTCATCTGCCATCTCTTCTGGATTTCTATCCTGCCTAAGAAGGCAAATTGGCTGTGAGTCTGCACTTGCTTGACTCATCATCTCTTCTACCAAATCATCCAGTTTGATATGAAGTAGTTGATACTGTCTAGCAAGAAGTGAGGCAATTGTTGATTTTCCACTACAAGGCGATCCGCCAATCATATAAAGCATCATTCTTCCTCCTTCTGACAAAATAAAAACGACATCCTCGAAAGGACGTCGCAACGTGGTTCCACCTTCATTTATGTTCCTCAAAAAAGAGGGACACCTCTGATTGGCTCTAACGTAGCCACCGTTTTATGTTTTCATAAAAGCCAGTAGAGTAGTATCAGTTTAGGCTTTCTATGCGTTTCCAGCAACCACGCACTCTCTAGTAGAAAGGGACTAAGTGACTTGTCTCTATGCATTATTATAGCATGATTGCGAGATTTTTCAAGGATTTTGTGAAAGTTTTTTATTTTTTCCTCGCTGTAGCATGTATTTAATACCCGAACCTGAAGCCATACCAAGTAGGGCAAAGAGTTCATAAGCTAGGAAATAAACGAGAATGAATTCATGAAAAGTGATGATGGTAAAGCAATAGAGCAATCCAATTCCCAGCAACCACCAAACTGAGAAACGAAACCGGTAGCTATAGAGAAGGGATACGATGAAGGTTGCCAAAGGTGAAAAAAGGATAATGTTGTTAATGTACAGTCCTTTCAGCGTATAAGGGTCAGAAATCAGCAGTAAAAGCAATTCATAGAGAGGCCAGTAAAAGAAGAATATGACAAGGTAGTATGGGATATACTTAAGATAGTTCCGCATGGCAATAGTCCTCCAATCTGCAAAAGTAGAGAGATGTTGAAGACCACATGATCCTAAATGAAGGGGAGCTCTCTACCTATATTATAGCACGATTTGGAAGCTCTTACAAGTTGATCAGGTAAGCAGTGATAGTGATTTTTTGGAGTGTTTTCTGCTATAATACTAACAGAAGAAGTAAGAGGAAATGAGGAGAAAGAATGACGAAAATAGCAGTTCTTTCAGATATACATGGAAATACGACAGCTCTGGAAGCTGTACTGGCTGATGCAAGAGCTGCAAGGGTAGACGAGTACTGGCTTTTGGGGGATGTTCTTATGCCTGGAACAGGACGTAGAAGGATATTGGATCTCTTAGCTAGCTTGCCCATCACTGCTAGAGTTCTTGGAAATTGGGAGAATAGTCTCTGGCGTGCTTTGCATCGCAAGCTAGATCCTACAAAAGCGAGCCATCGCTATCTCCTACGTCAATGCCAGTATATATTAGAAGAAATCAGCCCTGAAGAAATCGAAGACCTTCACAATCAACCCATGCAAGTTCATCGTCAGTTTGGTGATTTGGTCGTAGGAATCACTCACCATCTCCCTGATAAAAACTGGGGTAGGGAGTTGATTCATACGGGAAAACAAGATGATTTTGATAGATTAGTGACGGAACCGCATGCCTCCATCGCAGTATATGGTCATATCCACCAACAGTTGCTTCGTTACGGAAGTGATGGACAGTTGATTCTTAATCCAGGGTCCATTGGACAACCCTTCTTTTTAGATGCGGGATTACGTAAGGACCTGCGGGCCCAGTATATGATTTTAGAGTTTGATGAAGCAGGTTTGTCTGATGTTGATTTTCGTCGAGTGGATTATGATGTAGAAGCCGAATTGCAGCTGGCTAAGGAGTTAAAACTCCCCTATTTCCAGGTTTACTATGAAAGCTTGGTAAATGGGATTCACCATACTCATAATCAGGAATTGTTGAGTCAGATTAGCGAACAAGAAGGTTATGATCAAGATGTTGAACTCTGGATGGAAAGAGAAAAGAAAGATTGGTTTTAAGAGGAGGTTTGACTAGAAATAAGATAGTATAGCGGCAGCTGTTTCTTGGAAAGTCAAAAAGGAAACGAATTGACGGTTTATAAAGTTTATGCTAAAATATGAAAAAATATATAATTTGAACACCATACTAATTGATGCTCAAAATAATAGGGAGATTATTTATGAAACCAGAAGAGCTGCATGCTATCGCCTCGGAGTTAGGCTTGCAGTTTGATGAGGAGTCCGGAAGCATTTATGGCGTGCAATCAGGCTACTTACTATTGCTACATGAAGCAGATGTAAAAAATCAGTTTCGGCTTAGTGTCAGTGTGAGTTTGGATGGCAATCCTGCGGATTCAGAAGAAAACGAGTTGGTGTGGGATGAATTTAAGAGCGAATCACTTCCAAACTTGTCAACCTTATCTATTAACCAGTACACTGTATCTATTGTTGTTAAAGGTGCGATGCGCAAATCAAAGACAATTGAAAAATTACAGACACTTATAAGAGACTTGGTAGCTTTCCTTGAATCCCATCACTTTGTTCAAGTTTGTGGCTACAGTGGTCAGGAGGGTCCAGTTGGTCTCTATCAATTAGGTGATTCAATTTTCCTTATCAACGAGGAAAGCTATCAATTGTTGAAGAGCAATCTTCAGATTGAGGTGGATTCTTATCAAAATCAGAAGGAAAATGTTCTTCTTGGAGCAGCTGGTGCCTTGCTGGGAGCATTGATTGGTGGAGCAGTTGCTCTATTTATCGCGCGTCTAGGTTATGTAGCTATGGCAGCGGGTATTGTTCTGGGGATTTGTACCATTAAAGGATATGAAATCCTTGGAAGAAAGCTATCTCGAAAAGGGATTCTAATTTCAGCTGTTTTGATGGTGATTACCGTTTTTCTAGTGAATCAAATCGATTTGGCGATGGAGGTTGTTGCCCAACTAGGAATTGAGTTTGCCTATGCTTTCCGAGTGGTGAATGAATTAATCTTTAGCGGTGATTTCCCAGATAACTATTTTTATAATCTAGCTATGTTAGCTGTGTTTACCTTAGTTGGTGCTGGGGTTTCTGTCAGCTCGGTTTGGTCAAGTCATAAAACAAAAGGGATTGTACGTAAAATTGCATAAAAAATAAGTTTTTGTATGTCCTCTACCGCATTGGTTACCAAGAGGGATACAGGACTTTTTGCATGGAGAAGATAATCAGTCGATAATATTTGACAGGATAAGCAAAAAAGGTATAATGTTTATACGGGAAAAGATGAATAAAATATCAGTGAAAGGAGAAGGAGATGCAAATTTCAAGTCGATTTACGATTGCGACTCATATGTTGATTAGTATTGCAATGCAGGATACAGACAGCAAAATAACCAGCGATTTTCTTGCGGCCAGTGTCGGAGTCAATCCGGTCATTATTCGCAAAACCTTGTCCCAACTCAAAAAAGCAGGATTGATTTCAGTTGCTCGTGGTACGGGAGGAACTGAGATCATAAAAGACCTTCAGGATATCAGCTTGTTGGATGTCTACCAAGCTGTAGAGTGTTTAGGAAAATCTGGTAAGCTCTTTAGTTTCCATGATAATCCAAATCCTAATTGTCCAATTGGTGCTAATATCCATGCGATCTTGGATCAAAAGCTGTTTGATGTTCAAGCAGCCATGGAAAATCAACTTGGTCAGACGAGCCTGGCTCAGGTTGTGGCTGATACTCAGGATAAAATGATCAAGTAAGAGGACTAAGGTTCTCTTTTTCTATTGCCATAATTATGGTACAATGTAGTCATCAAAGGAGAAGATTATGTACTTTATTACAGGATTTTTTGTCCTACTTTTTCTGATTTCATTTTTTAGGGACAATCGTAGCCTCTGGAATCCGGCTCTTTTGCTTTTGTCTCTGCTCTTTTCTTACCTGTCTATTGCCAATTTTTTTTACGAGACTGGGCAAGAAGAATTGCACATGATTTTCTTTGCAGTGATTTTTCTCTTGCTTCCATTTTTAGTTTTTCTAAGTGGCTTTTTCCTTATTTATAACGGATTTGTGTTGTTGAAGAAAGAGGGGAAATCCAAGGCAAATTATTTGTCTCTGGGACTAGGGTGTGTGATTCTGTTCTTTTTTGTAATCATGGCGATTCGAGTGAGCGATACCAAGAGCTTGTTCTACACCAATCATCTAGTGAATATCATCTTTTTCTTTTTGATTTATTCGTATTTGATTTTTGGTTTTGCCTTTGCAGGATTTCTGCTTTATTCTATTCTGTATCTTTTTATTCCTAAGAAAAAATATTATGATTTTATTATCATTCACGGAGCAGGCTTATTGAATGGAGAAAAAGTGACTCCCTTACTCAAGAGTCGCATTGATAAGGCAGTAGAAGCTTATCACCAGTCTCTCAATCCCAATGTTAAAATCATCGCTAGTGGTGGTCGAGGAGGGGATGAGAAGATTTCCGAAGCTCAGGCAATTTGTAATTATTTGCTGGAAGAGACGGATATTCCGAGAGAAGCAATTCTCCTAGAGGAAAACTCGACAACGACCTATGAGAATCTTCTCTTCTCAAAAGAAATGGGAGAGAAACTGGTGACCAGTCCACGTTTTCTCTTTGTGACCAATGATTACCATGTTTTTCGTACCAGTACCTATGCTCGCCGTATCGGGATGAAGGGGGATGGCCTTGGTTGTCGTACAGCGGCCTACTATATTCCATCGGCCTTTATCAGAGAGTATATTGCTCTATGTGTGAAGATGAAATGGCTTTTTATCGCCTTCTATGTTTTATTGATTTTAGCTTTGATTTTCTCTTATAAGGGTATTTTATGGTAATATGTGAACTCATCGTTGGGTGATTTTTGCAAAATTCATATTGTAATAATTGTCAGATTATCTAAAAAAAATACAGTAACTTAAAAAACGGAAGTTCCATTAGTAGCAGCAATGGTAGAGCGGGTCAGGAGATTATAGGTGAGGTCTTGGAATAGCTTGGTGGTTACTCGTCAATCAAGTGGATAATTTCTAACCTAGTTACAGATTTTCAGAGAGGGTCAAAAATAAGCAACTGCATATGAGTAGACTAGATTTTTACAGTCAACGACAAAAAATGTGAACCAGCAACAGAGGTTCACATTTTCTTTTGGGTCTATGGTAAAATGGCCTTTAGTTGTTTCAGGATTGTTTGCAAGGCTAGAACCGCTTGATTTTCTTGTTGAGGTTGGTAGAGTAGTTGGAAATAGTCGCGAATGGTTTCTTCAAATTGCTTAGGAAGGAGAGTACAATGGGCTTTTGCGTACTCCAGCATCCGTTTTTCACCAGGATGGGTTTGCTCATTGAGGGCAAACAGCAAGTCAAAGTAGGAAGCAAAAAATTCACTTGTACGATGATTCATGCTGATAAGATCTTGACGTTTGATAGCTTTTTCTATTTGGAGAGAGAAGGCAGGCATGGCCTGATCCAGCAAAAGGAGTTGCTTTTCAATAATATTTTTTTTGAGTTTTTGAGGATAGGGAATCTGATAGGCTTTTTGTAGAGAAGCATAGCGCCCATTCGGGTCGTATAGAATCTTGCTGTGGAGTAGATTGTGCCACATGCAAGTTGTATAAGCATTTTGAGCTTTGTGTTGAAAAACGGTTGAGTTCAATTCTTGTTCAAACGACTCCAGCGAACGATAAATCAACTCGATTTGGATACCGTTGTTTAGTATACAGTCATCCTCTAATTCCCAAAACTGGTTTCCAATTTCCATGTAGGAGCAATAGTTGCTCAGGATGATTTGACGAGTTTCCTCGTCAATAGGTGAGTTGAGGTAGATATAGACATCATAATCAGAGTTTTGATCATAGTCTTGTCCTGCACGTGAACCACCTAGAGCGATGGCCTCTACTTGTTCCAATTGAGAGAATTCTTTGTAAAGTTCTTGGATCATTGTTTTTCTCCTTTTTTATTTCACGATTTTAAATGTGTTGTTAATTCCAATAAATTACCTTCGGGATCAGATACAACTGCTTCATAGTACCCATCGCCAGTTGTTCTTGGACCAGATTGAATGGGAAAACCATCTTCTTCAAAGCGTTTTGCAAATGTATCAACATCCACTTTGTCTCCTACAGCAATAGCTAAATGGTAAAATCCAAAACCATTTTTATTCTTTTCTACAATATCTGGACGATGACAAAGTTCTAAACGTGCACCATTTTCAAAATTCAAAAAGTAAGATGAGAATTCCGTTTTAGGATTATAATATTTTTTTGTTGCAACGGCATTAAAGTATTTCTCATAAAAAGATTTCATTTTTTCTAAGTCATTTACCCAAACACCTACGTGTTCAATAGAGATTGTCATTGTGTTATCCTTTCTTGTTAAATTATAGTTATCTTTGATAAATTATCAAACGATAAGATAAAATGGAATAAAGAGTGAAGTCAATACAACAGAATATGAAACTATAGATGCATTAAGAATTGAATATAGTCAGAAGCACTTTTTATAGGTGGAATACCTATTGAAGCACAAATATTTTATATTTTTCTACACTATTAATTATTTTCAGCCCACTCATGCATGATAAACATCAGGAATAGAAAAAACAAAAGATAGAACGGATAAACTGAAATATTGGTGACATCACTTAGGATTCCAAAAAGCTTCGGCATAAAGGCGGAACCGATATAGGCTGAAGCCATCTGAATGCCGATTAAACTCTGACTATTTTCCCTTCCAAAACGCTCTGGAGTAGAATGGATAATGCTTGGATAAATCGGTGCACAACCAAGACCAACAGTAGCAAGTCCTATTAAAGCAATTGTATAATGAAAGCTAAAGGTAAGGAGAATCAGACCTATGAAAATTACAATGAACCCTAAGCGAATCATATTTTTATCTTCAAGTTTTTCTGCAATGAAACCAGAAATTGCTCTGCCACCAGTGATTCCTATGTAAAATATTGAAGCGAAGGATGTTGCTGTTTCTGCTGGAATATCTTTGACTACATTTAACCAACTAGCTGCCCAAAGTCCAGTCGTCTGTTCAAGAGCGCAGTATCCAAAAAAACAAAGCAAAATTTGAGGGGCACCTTTAAGTTTTAATGCTTGGGAAATTGAAAGAATATCCCTATTATATTCTAACTTCATCCCTTGCTCTTTTGCAGTCCACAAAGGTAAAGAAATAAATATAATAGTTGTTAGTATAACCTGTATGATTCCAATGATTCTGTAACCAACAGGCCAGTCGTAACCACTTGACAAAATCATTCCCATGATATAAGGACCGATAGAAGCTCCTACTCCCCACATACAATGTAGCCAAGATAGATGCTTGGAAGAAAAATGCAATGCTACATAGTTATTCAGTGCGCTATCAACTGCTCCTGCACCAAGACCATAGGGGATAGCCCATAGGCACAGCTGCCAATATTCTTGGCAAAAAGAAAAACCAAATAGGGACAAAGCAGTTAGCCCTACCGAAACTGTTGTCACTCTAGCTGTAGAAAATTTATGAATTATTTTATCTGCATTTAGAGAAGAAATTATTGTACAAACAGAAATAATCAGAAAGATGGAGCCTGCCCCGGTAATAGTTGAATTTAAGCTACGATACATATTTGGCCAAGCGCTTCCTAAAATAGCATCAGGTAAGCCTAAACTAATAAAGGCCAGATAGATAACCGCTAACAACAACGAAATCATTTAGTTCTCCTTGTTAGATTGTTCTTCTTTTGATTTCTAGAATCTTGTTTTTTCCAATTGATTGAACTCCGTTCAGTATGAACGGGTCTATCTCAGTCAATCTTTCAAGGGTTGGTTGGAATTCTTTAGGAAGATAGGTGTCGGAAATTTTTATATCTTCTTGTAAAGATGGACAATAATATGCAATAGCATCTGGAGCAATGACTGATGTTAATGCTGTTATCTGATTTAACAAAAGAAATGTGAAGTCATTTGAACGTGATTGGCGATTTGCAGGTTTATATCCATTCATGAGATAGCCAACTTCCCCTGCAAAACCATTTCTTCCACGATGCAATCTTTTATTGATGATAATACCAGAACCGGCAAAATCTGTATCTGGCTGATAGAGAAGGGCCAGTGTTCTAAATTCTGGGTGAATACTACAATAACCAAGAGAAGCAACATTAACATCATTCTCTAAAATAATGGGTATCGTTGTAAGGGATGAAAGTGACGATAGAAGATTTTTTTGATTGATATGTTCAAAATCAGAATAGATAATTTCTCCTTGTTCTCCAATAATACCAGGAAAACTAAGTACTAATACCTGAATCAGTGGATCACTAGTAATTAGTTTTTTTACTACATTGAGGATTTCATCTAATGTCCCTGTAGGACTTACTAAAATTTGTTCATAAACTGAATGACCTCCCAGATTAAATGAGTTTGCACGTATTCTATATTGAGAAAAGATATGACTAAGAATAATAGTTCCAATATGGATATGATCTTCTCTTAATTGATACAATTTTGACTTTCTGCCACCAGTTGAACAGGCATTCCCTACAAATTCAATCTCTTCGCTATTCTCTAATATTTGTAAGATATTGGTAGTTCCCGCCAGAGAAATTCCTGTTTGAATGGATAACTGACTCTTGGTCCATGTTCCTCCTTGATAAAAACAGGATCGTACTTTGTGAATATTTTCTTGCTTTAAATCAATTATTTTTGCCAATTCTCTACCTTTCGACACGTTTTGTCAAAAGTATTGTAGCATATTATATTTTTGTTTGCAATAAGATATTTTTAAAAATCTTAGTTTCGCTTTCCTAATTTTAGGAGTGGTCTTCTCTTGTAGGAAAGGATAATGCTGTTTTTGATTTACGGTATCAATGTGCTTATGAAATTTTTTCCTTCTTAGTTTTGGGATGAGTGGTACAGATTTTACGAGCATTTTATTATGATGGCAACTGGATGTAGTCTGCACTTGTATTATTTAGGACAAGTGGTATAATTAGTTATACAAATCATACTTAGAGGAGGTGGTGGTTGTGAAAGCACCAAAAGGTAAATATGCTTGGACAGCTACAGTTGGAGAAAAAGGTCAGATAGTAATACCAAAACAGGCGCGCGATGTTTTTAATATCAAACCGGGCGATACGATTCTGCTTCTTGGTGATGAAAAGCGTGGAATTGCCATACCGCCGAAGGGAGCCTTTGCTCACTTGATGGAAATTGCTTTTGAAGAGAAAGAGGATGAATGATATGGGATGTGTTCTGGAGATAAATAATCTGACAAAAAAATATTCGGCTTTTGAACTAAAATCGATTAGCTTTCAGATTAAGGCCGGTGAAGTTATGGGATTTATCGGCAGGAATGGAGCAGGTAAGACTACAGCACTTAAATCCATTCTCAATCTTGTCCACCCTGATGCAGGGAATGTCCGTATTCTTGGAATGGATTATCTGGATAATGAAGATGAAATCAAACAACAAATTGGTTACGCGGTAGGGGGAACCAATTATTATAAAAGAAAAAAATTAAAGGATATTGTCGCTATTACTCGTATTTTTTATGCTAACTGGGATGATGAATCGTATCGTCATTATCTTGATGCGTTTAAACTTGATGAAAATAAGAAAATTATGGAACTGTCTGAGGGGATGAAAGTAAAATTCTACCTTACTTTAGCTCTTTCTCATCAGGCTAGGCTTTTGATTTTGGATGAGCCAACAAGCGGCCTTGACCCAGTATCCAGAGATGAGATGAATGAGATTTTCCGAAAACTCGCTGAAAAAGGTGTGGCAATTTTGTTTTCTACTCATATTACTAGTGATTTGGATAAATGTGCAGATACGATTACTTACATCAAAAATGGAGAATTGCTTTTATCGACCAAGAAAGAAGACTTTATTTGCCATTTCACAGGGGAAATAGGTGGTGCGCCAACGCTGGAAGATATTATGGTGCATATCGAAAGAGAAGAGGTGGATCTGTGATGAAAAAACTTCTCTATAAAGAAATGAAACTATCAGCAAATCCTTTGAGTTATTGGTTTATAACTTTTTCAGCTATGACGATGATTCCAAGGTATCCTATTCTTGTAGGTTCCTTTTTTATCTGTCTGGGTATATTTTATACCTACCAGCAGGTTCGGGAATGCGATGATATTACCTATACGGTCATGTTGCCGGTCAGGAAACAGGATGTGGTTACGGCTAAATATTTATTTGTCCTATTTATCGAGTGCATAGCTTTCATATTATGCCTTTTTCTGACGATTATTCGGATGAGACTCTTAGGAGATGCCGCACCGTATGTGACAAATCAATTGATGAATGCAAATGCGGCTTATCTTGGCTATTTATTAGCTGTATTCGCATCTTTTAATGGTATTTTTTTAGCAGGATTTTTTAAGACAGCTTACAAGCTTGGGAAGCCTTTTATCCTATTCTGCGTAGTCGGAACTATCATAATACTCATGGGAGAAGTGTTACATCACATTCCCGGCTTAGAAAGCCTAAATGATCCTGCAAATTTAAGCATACCACAGGTTGTGATATTGCTGATTGGTATTGTTATGTTCAAGTTATGTACCTGGTTTTCTTATCAAAAAGCAGTCAAGGATTTCGAAAGACTTGATTTATGATCGTTAGGAGAATTATGAATTAGATAATCTGTGAAATGTCTGAGTGTCAATCATTTTCGGTTGGCACATGGAGTACTTATTTTTACTTTTTTGACAAAGTTATATTCTAGCGGTAGAATATATAAAGAAAAATAAATATCAGAGGAGGAAGTTGCCCATGGTTTTTGACTTTAAGAAAGAATTTAAGGAGTTTTATCCAACTAAGACAAATCCGATGATTGTTAAGATTCCCAAAATGAATTTTTTAGCAGTTCGAGGTAAAGGAAATCCTAATGAAGAAGGTGGCGAGTATAAGCAAGCCATTAACTTACTTTACCCACTTGCCTATACTATCAAAATGAGTAAAAAAACAGATTACCGAATGAATGGCTACTTTGATTTTGTTGTGCCACCATTAGAAGGTTTTTGGTGGCAGGAAGGTATTAAAGGTGTTGATTATGAACGTAAAAGCGATTTTCAATTTATCTCTCTCCTTCGTCTGCCGGATTTCGTAAGTAAAGAAAATTTTGACTGGGCTATCCATCAAGCGAAAACTAAGAAAAAAATGGATTTTTCCAACGTGGAATACTTTACTTATGACGAAGGTCTATGTGTTCAATGTTTGCATGTCGGTTCTTATAATGATGAGCCTATAACAGTTGAACGAATGCATGCTTATATGGAAAATGAAGGCTATCAACTGGATATTACAGATGAACGTATGCACCATGAAATCTATATCAGCGATTTTCGTAAAACAGAGCCTGCTAAACTGAAAACTATTCTCAGACATCCGATTAAAAAGAAATAGGGAGAATAAAAAATGGTTATCAAGACATCCTTAACAGAGGAGTTAATCCTCGGTATATTGGCAGAGCAACCGCATCATGGCTATCAGATTGAAAAACTTATTGTTGATAGAGGCATGAGAAAATGGACAGACGTAGGTTTTTCTTCAATTTATTATGTACTTGAAAAATTGGAGAAGAAAGGTCTGGCAAAGAGTGTACCGGCAAAGGGAAAAGATAAAAAAGAGTACAGCATTACAAAGCTGGGGTTAACAATTTTAATTGAAAAAACACGTCAGCGATTAGTAGAACGACAGCCGGCGAACTCACATTTTATGACTGCGTTGGCAAATAGTCAGAATATGTCCTCTAAAGAATTATTGCAGGCTCTTACGGAACGAAAATATATTTTGGAAAAGGATTTGCAAGTCTTGAAGAATCAACAAGCAGGAGGACGTAGCCTGCCAAGGTCTGCCAAACAGTTATTCAGTTTGGGTTTAACCATGCTCCAAGCAGAGCTAAATTGGTTAGAGTCTGAAATTCAAACTTTACAATCACAGTGAAATCCAAAAAAATTTTCAGAGGAGATGGTATATGAAGTTAGATATAAAACCGTTCATAGGATAGCATTGTGAATCCACCGCAACAGGAACTCTCTTGAATCAGCTTGGTGTTGAATTAAGTGAGCCGATGTTATTTGGTTTGGGAGAAGGTCTGGAATTTACTCTTTGGAATATGAAATCCATGAATATGCCGTTTATAGGCGGGAGAATTAAATCTGATTTAGAGATATTTTAATAATTGATAATTACAGATTAAAATTTGGAGAGGACGTGAGATTAAAATGTGTAAAGAATGTTATGTTAACCAAAATAGAGTGACACCACTTTTAAATCCCTTGGAATGCTTAGAAAACCATACACAATATATTTGCGGAACTTGTGGTAGATGCATTTGTATCGAGTACGATCCAAATCGTGGATTGCAACGGTGGAATTTTCCGTTTAAGTCATTAGAAATTGCAAAGCTATATTTGAGAACTGCCGATTACACAGAAAAAAAGCCATGTGGTATCTATGAATTAAAAAGTGAGAATGGTAGAATTTCTTATAAAATTTTTGCTAGCAATGAAGATCTGAAGTTATATCTAAAAAAGAATGAAGGAAAAACTTGTGAAAAAATGGCGTCTGTTTTTTCAGTTGAAGAATATCAAGAATTTCCCAACACACATATAAGAAGATTGACTGCCGAAGAAGTAGAAACCTACATGAAGGAGAGATGCTGATGATACGAGAGGCTGTCAGAGAAGATTTATATGATTTGTTGAACCTATACCTTTTCTTGCATGAAAAAGAGATTCCGAAAGATATTGATGCTTTGGAGAGTACATGGAATGCAATCATTGAAGATAAAAATCACCATATTATTGTAAAAGAGATAAATGGTCAGATCCTTTCATCCTGCATTTGTGTCATCATTCCGAATCTAACCAGAAATATACGCCCATATGCCCTTATTGAGAATGTGGTGACACATGAAGAACATAGAGGAAAAGGATATGCGACAGATTGTCTCCATTATGCTAGGGAAATAGCGATAGAAAACAATTGCTATAAAATCATGCTTTTGACGGGTACAAAGAACAAAAGTACGTTAGCTTTTTATAAAAATGCTGGTTATAATGATGAGGATAAAACAGCATTTATACAATGGGTTGACTGAAATAAATTTCAGTTTGTCAATGTCTATCTAATAGAAATTTATTAACAAACAGTTAAAAAATCAACTTAATAAATTCGTTTTAATTTTTGATGACAAGAGGTAAAAATTATGAAAACAATATATAAAGAAGATATCGTACAGGGGCTAACAGAACTTGGCCTGAAACAAGGGGATGTTGTCATTGTCCATACATCCTTAAAAAGTATTGGATATGTATGTGGAGGAGCGCAGGCTGTGATAGAAGCTCTAATCGAAGTGGTGACTTCTGAAGGTACCATTGTGATGCCGACACAGTCATGGAAAAATCTGGATCCGGAAACAGGTGTGCACTGGAATGCAGAGGAGTCAGACTGGGATAAAATTAGAGAGAATTGGCCAGCATATGATAAACGGATAACGCCAACAAATACGATGGGAGCTGTTGCAGAAATGTTCCGTCAATGGCCGGGGAGTATCAGAACAGATCATCCAGCAAGATCAATTTGTTCATGGGGAAAACATGCTGAATATATTACAGCGGAACATACTCTTTCAAATATATTTGGGGAGGGTTCACCTATCGCAAAACTCTATGAACTTGACGCAAAAGTACTGTTGTTAGGGGTTGGATATGATAAAAACACCTCCATACACTTAGCGGATGTCCGTGCAGAGTATCCTGGGAAACATGACTGTATTGAACACAGTGCCATACTTGAAGATGGTGTTCGTATATGGAAAGCGTACAACACCTTATTCGTTGATGGAGAAGATTTTGAGGACATAGGAAGCGCCTTTGAGGAAAATGGTCTTGCAAGGATAGGAAAAATTGGCAATGCCGATTCTAGATTGATGCAACAACGTGAACTAGTAGATTTTGCTGTCTCTTGGATTGAAAAATATCGTAGATGAGCTGAATTTTAACTATTGTAAAGAAATCAATAGATACTAGCTAAACTTTAGTAGAAATAGGTTGATAATTCCCAGCTTATCAGATAAACTTAGGATTTATAAAAGGAAATAACTAATGAAATCGTATCAAGATATAAATAAAGAAACTATTGATAGATGGGTTGAAGAAGGTTGGGAATGGGGGAAACCAACTTCGCATGATGAATATATCAGTGCAAAAAATGGAGAATGGAAAGTTTTTCTTACTCCGACTGTTTCAGTTCCACATGAGTGGCTTGGAGATTTAAAAGGAAAGAAAATCTTAGGTTTAGCATCAGGCGGTGGACAGCAAATGCCTATATTTAATGCGTTAGGGGCAGACTGTACTGTTCTTGATTATTCATCAAAGCAAATAGAAAGCGAATTTTTAATTGCTGAAAGAGAAGGCTATAATATTAAAGCGATTGAAGGTGATATGACAAAAATTTTGCCTTTTGAGGATGAAACATTTGACATAGTATTTCATCCGGTTTCCAACTGTTATGTTAAAGATGTGCAACATGTTTTTAATGAAGCATATAGAGTTCTGAAAAAGGATGGAATTTTTCTGGCAGGATTAAACAACGAGATAAATTACATTGTAGATAATGAAGAAAAAGAAATTATTTGGAAAATGCCTTTTAATCCATTAAAAGATAAAGCAGCCAAAGATTTTATGATAAAAGAAAATGCTGGCATGCAATTCTCTCACAATATGACAGAGCAAATAGGTGGACAGTTAAAGGCAGGGTTCACTCTGCTTGACATATATGAAGATACAAATGGTTTTGGTAGACTGCATGAACTGAATATTAAAACATATATTGCAACAAAATCAGTTAAATGATAGAGTTAGATTATAGTAAAATTGAGTGAAAATGAGTTGAGATTGACCAGTATACACAAGAAAGTATCTCTAATCATAAAAATAAAGAAATGTGAACCCCTGTTGTTGGTTCACATTTCTTTTTATTCTGCGGCTTGCTTCCAACGTTTGGCAAGCATGCGGGATAGACTTGAAATTGCTAGGTTAAAGCTGAAATAGATCAGAGCAATCAAGATATAAAGACTGAAGACCTGCTCTGGTTCGAAATAGCGGCCCATGAGAATTTGGCTGGCGCCAAAGAGTTCTTGTAGAGCGATAACAGAGTAGAGAAGACTGGTATCCTTAATCACAGTTACAAACTGAGAAATGATAGCTGGCAGCATTTTACGGATCGCTTGTGGGAGAATGATATGGTAGAGGATTTGCGCAGAGGTAAATCCTTGAGACATTCCTGCTTCGTATTGTCCCTTGTCTACGGCATTGAGGCCACCTCGGATAATCTCAGCCAAGGCTGCTGATGTAAAGAGGGTGAAGGCGGTAATGCCAGCTGGTGTCGACTTCATCTTGAATACCAAAAAAATGGTGAAGATCCAGAGAAGGTTGGGAACATTACGCACAAATTCGATATAAATGCTGGAGATGATTCGCAAGATAGGATTCTTTCCATTTCTCATGACTGCAAGTACAGTCCCGATAAGGGTAGAGAGGACGATGGCAATCAGAGAAATGTAGAGGGTCAAGCCGAATCCTTTAAAGATAAAAGCTAGGTTATCTGGGGTCAAAACTTCTAAAATAGATTCCATAGTAACCTCCTAAAGTGAATAGGCTTTTTTGTTGGCTTGCTCCATCTTGCGACCAAACTGGGCGACAGGGAAGCAAAGGGCAAAGTAGAGTAGGGCAGCACCTAGAAAGGCTGGGATGTAGTTTCCGTTGAGAGCTGACCAAGACTTGGTCACAAACATCAAGTCCACTCCAGAGATGATGGCAACAGTTGAAGTATTCTTGATAAGGTTAACGATTTGGTTGGTCAAAGGAGGGAGGATGATACGGATGGCCTGAGGCAAAATAATCAAGTGCATGGCACTGATATAGGTGAAACCTTGCGACAAGGCAGCCTCCATCTGTCCACTTGGTATAGACTGAATCCCTGAACGAATGACCTCAGCGATATAAGCACCGTGATAGAGTCCGACGCAGAGAACAGCTGTCCAATAAATCGGAATCATGATGGTATGGTCACTGATAAGAGGTAGACCATAAAAAACGATGACAAACTGCACCAAGAGGGGAGTATTTTGGTAAAATTCGACAAAGATACGAGCTAGGATTCGTAAGAATGGACGTTTACTGGTTGACATAGCTCCGAAGAAGATGCCCAAAACCATAGCTAGGATAAAGGATCCAATTGCTAGGGCAAGAGTGAAGAGGAAACCATTGAAAAATTGTCCAAAATCCTGAAAATAGGCTGTCCAAGATGATAAATCTGTCATGGGGTGTCCTCCTTAATCTGCAGTATGGCTAGATGGTTTGAGCTTGTAACGGTCATAAAGTTTCTGCAAACTACCGTCCTTGCTCCATTTGGTGACCAAGTTATCAAGATAATCGTTGAGTTCGGTATTTGATTTCTTGGTAACGATACCGTAGTCAGATGGCTTGAAACTATCATCTAGCAGTTCTGTCCGTTTACTGGTGTAGCCAGACAGGATAGAGCGGTCCACGGAAAAGGCATCAATACGGTGAGCGTGAAGGGAAGTAATCAATTCTGGGTAGGAACCAAGTTCGACGAATTTAAAGGTCAAACCTTTCTTTTTACCTAGTTCGGTAATCAGGCGTTGAGTAATGGAACCTTGGGCAACTCCGATGGTTTTGCCATTTAGGTCTTCAATGCTTTTGATATTGGCAGATTTATTGACCAAAAAGCCAGAAGCGTCCGTATAGTAGGGACTGGTGAAGTTGTAGAGTTTTTTACGTTCTTCTGTGATGGTGAAGGTCGCGATATCCATGTCGACCTGTTCATTGTCTAGAAGGGGGCCACGGGTTTGAGCGGTAACAGGCACATAGCGAACCTTGACCTTGAGCTCGTCCGCAATCATCTTGGCCAGGTCAGTTTCGATACCAGAATAAGTCCCTGTCTTGGGATCCTTGTAGCCGAAATTGGGAACATCTTGTTTCACACCGACAACTAGCTCGCCTCTCTTTTGAATATCTGCGACATTGGTGTCGGCCTGAACTGGTTTGGCAGTAGCAAGGCTGAAAAGGCTAATCAATAATGCTGATAAAAAGAATTTCTTTTTCATAGGCGCCTCCTTATTTGACTTTGTCACTTTCGTGGTTGATAATTTTGCTGAGGAATTGTTGGGCACGAGGTTCGCTTGGATTGTCGAAAAAGTCGTCGACATCTGTCGTATCTACTAAAACTTCCCCGTCAGCCATAAAGATAATGCGGTCTGCAACCTCTCGGGCAAAGCCCATTTCGTGGGTAACGATGATCATGTTCATCCCGTCATGAGCCAGCTTTTGCATAACTGCTAGAACATCACCGATGGTTTCAGGGTCGAGGGCGGATGTTGGCTCATCAAAGAGGAGGAGCTCCGGATGCATGGCGAGGCCACGTGCGATGGCAATCCGTTGTTTTTGTCCACCAGATAGCATGGCTGGATAGGAATCTTTTTTGTCCCACATGTTTACAAATTCCAGATATTTTTGGGCTGTTTTTTCAGCTTCTTTTTTATCAATCCCTAGAACTTTTATGGGTGCAAGTGTTACGTTTTCTGACACAGTTTTGTGTGGATAGAGATTAAAATGCTGGAAAACCATGCCGACTTCCTTGCGAAGAGGCACTAAATCTTTCTGGCTGGCACCAGCTACTTGGTGTCCATTGACTAGGAGACTTCCTTTGTCAATAGCCTCTAAACCATTGATCGTACGGATAAGAGTGGACTTCCCAGAACCAGAAGGTCCAAGCAGGACAACGACTTGTCCTTTTTCAAAACGGAGATTGATGTCGCGGAGTGCGTGGTAGTCTCCGTAATATTTTTCGACGTTTTTAAATTCTACTAAAGCCATGAGAGATCTCCTTTGTGTTAGATTTTATAACATGATTTTACACCAAAAAAATTGCCTTGTCAAATCATATCTGAAAAAATTCACTAAAATTTTATAAAAAAGCAATCTGGATAGAGAAAAAGCCTAAATCATGTTATAATGAAACGATAGAATTCTTAGAAAGAGTGGATGTTTTTTTGATAACTCCTACTTATGAATGGCAGTTTGCCCCGCAGGTTGAAGATGCGGATTTTGTAAAGATAGCCAAGAAGGCTGGACTGGGTCCTGAGGTGGCTCGGTTATTATTTGAAAGAGGGATTCAGGATGAGAAAAGTCTGAAGAAGTTTTTAGAACCTTCCTTGGAGGACTTGCATGACCCCTACTTGCTCCATGATATGGACAAGGCAGTGGAACGGATTCGTCAGGCTATTGAAGAAGGGGAGAATATCCTCATCTACGGTGACTATGATGCGGATGGTATGACTTCGGCTTCCATTATTAAGGAAAGTTTGGAACAGCTTGGTGCCGAGTGCCGTGTTTACCTGCCCAATCGTTTTACAGACGGTTATGGCCCCAATGCCAGTGTTTACAAATACTTTATCGAGCAAGAGGGGATTTCCTTGATTGTGACGGTGGACAATGGGGTTGCTGGTCACGAAGCCATTGAACTGGCTCAGTCTATGGGAGTAGATGTCATTGTGACTGACCACCATTCCATGCCTGAAACTTTGCCAGATGCTTATGCGATTGTCCATCCTGAGCATCCAGATGCGGACTATCCCTTCAAACAGTTGGCTGGTTGTGGAGTGGCTTTCAAGCTGGCTTGTGCCCTTTTAGAAGAAGTACAAGTGGAATTGCTTGATTTGGTCGCTATCGGAACTATTGCGGATATGGTGAGTTTGACGGATGAGAACCGTATCTTGGTCCAATATGGTCTGGAAATGTTGGGGCATACTCAACGCGTCGGTCTGCAAGAAATGCTGGACATGGCTGGAATTGCTGCTAACGAAGTGACGGAAGAAACAGTTGGTTTTCAGCTTGCCCCTCGTTTAAATGCCCTAGGTCGCTTAGACGACCCCAATCCTGCCATTGATTTGCTGACTGGGTTTGATGATGAGGAAGCGCACGAGATTGCCCTTATGATTCATCAGAAAAACGAAGAGCGTAAGGAAATCGTCCAGTCTATCTATGAAGAAGCCAAGACCATGGTGGATCCTGAGAAGAAGGTCCAAGTCTTGGCTAAGGAAGGTTGGAATCCTGGAGTTCTAGGAATCGTTGCTGGGCGCTTGCTGGAAGAACTAGGGCAGACAGTTATCGTTCTTAATATTGAAGACGGTTGTGCCAAGGGCAGTGCTCGTAGCGTGGAAGCTGTCGATATTTTTGAGGCTCTGGATCCCCATCGAGACCTCTTTATCGCCTTTGGTGGCCATGCTGGTGCGGCGGGCATGACGCTAGAGGTGGAGAAACTTTCTGATTTATCTCATGTCTTGGAAGACTATATTCGTGAAAAAGGTGCAGATGCTAGTGGCAAGAATAAGTTAAATCTAGATGAAGAGTTGGACTTGGAGAAACTTAGCTTGGAAACGGTTAAAAGCTTTGAACGCTTGGCACCCTTTGGAATGGACAATCAGAAGCCTGTTTTTTATATCAGGGATTTCAATGTCGAGAGCGCTCGTAGTATGGGGACGGGAAATACTCACCTCAAACTAAAAATTTCTAAGGGAGAAGCGAGTTTTGAAGTGGTGGCCTTCGGACAAGGTAGATGGGCGACGGAGTTTGCTCAAACAAAAAACCTAGAATTGGCAGTCACCCTGTCTGTCAACCAATGGAATGGTCAAACTGCTCTCCAGTTGATGATGGTGGATGCGCGTGTGGAAGGTGTTCAACTCTTTAACATTCGTGGGAAGAACGCAGCCTTGCCAGAAGGGATTCCGGTCTTAGATTTTGCTGGAGAGTTGCCAGAATTAGCGACCAGTGAAGCGGTTGTTGTGAAAACCATTCCTGAGGATATCACCCTGCTGAAGACCGTTTTTCAGGAACAAAATTTCTCTGCGGTTTATTTTAAGAACGACATTGACAAGGCCTACTATCTAACAGGTTATGGGACCAGGGAACAGTTTGCTAAATTGTACAAGACCATTTACCAGTTTCCAGAGTTTGATATTCGCTATAAGCTGAAGGACTTAGCATCTTATCTCAATATCCAACAAATCTTGCTGGTCAAGATGATTCAAGTATTTGAGGAACTGGGCTTTGTAACTATCAAAGATGGTGTTATGACGGTGAATAAAGAAGCGCCGAAGCGGGAGATCGGGGAAAGTCAGATATATCAAAATCTCAAACAAACCGTAAAAAATCAAGAAATCATGGCTCTGGGTACGGTGCAGGAAATTTATGACTTTTTGATGGAGAAAAACTAAAAGATAGGAAAGAGTTGGGCAACCAGCTCTTTTTTGGAAACAAATCTTCATTTTGAAAATCATCAAAAAAATGGTATAATGGTAGGAAAAGATTCGGCTGAAAGTTTTAGAGCTTTTAGAACAAGAGGGTGAACCTACCCTATAATCAAGATAAACTAAGGTTTCGGAGGGGAAATGAGTAATATCAGTTTAACAACACTAGGTGGTGTGCGTGAAAACGGGAAAAATATGTACATTGCTGAAATCGATGGATCTATTTTTGTTTTGGATGCAGGGCTTAAATACCCTGAAAATGAACAGCTTGGAGTTGATGTCGTCATTCCAAACATGGACTACCTTTTTGAAAATAGCGATCGTATCGCTGGGGTCTTCTTGACCCACGGGCATGCGGATGCCATTGGTGCTCTGCCTTACCTTTTGGCAGAGGCGAAGGTGCCTGTGTTTGGCTCTGAGCTGACCATTGAGTTGGCGAAACTCTTTGTCAAAGGAAATGATGCGGTTAAGAAATTCAATGACTTCCATGTGATTGATGAGGATACGGAGATTGACTTTGGAGGAACTGTGGTTTCCTTCTTCCGTACAACTCACTCTATCCCAGAAAGTTTGGGAGTTGTCTTGAAAACAAGTGAAGGTAGCATCGTTTATACAGGTGACTTCAAGTTTGACCAGACGGCTAGCGAATCCTATGCGACGGATTTTGCTCGTTTGGCAGAGATTGGTCGTGATGGTGTCTTGGCGCTCCTCAGTGATTCTGCGAATGCAGATAGCAATATCCAGGTGGCAAGCGAGAGTGAAGTTGGAGATGAAATTACCCAGACCATTGCAGACTGGGAAGGTCGTATTATCGTTGCAGCAGTTGCCAGCAACCTTTCTCGTATCCAGCAGGTTTTTGATGCTGCTGCGGATACAGGTCGCCGAGTTGTTTTGACTGGATTTGATATTGAAAATATCGTCCGCACAGCGATTCGTCTCAAAAAATTGTCTTTGGCCAACGAAAGTCTCTTGATTAAACCCAAAGAAATGTCTCGTTTTGAAGACCATGAGTTGATTATTCTTGAGACAGGTCGTATGGGTGAGCCTATCAACGGTCTTCGTAAGATGTCGATCGGTCGCCACCGTTATGTGGAAATCAAGGACGGTGACCTAGTTTATATCGTAACGACTCCATCTATCGCTAAAGAAGCTGTCATGGCACGTGTTGAAAATATGATCTATCAAGCTGGTGGTGTGGTAAAACTCATTACCCAAAGCTTGCGAGTATCAGGACACGGGAATGCGCGTGATTTGCAGTTAATGATTAATCTCTTGCAACCCAAGTATCTCTTCCCTATCCAAGGGGAGTACCGTGAATTGGATGCACATGCCAAGGCTGCCATGGCGGTTGGAATGTTGCCAGAGCGCATTTTTATTCCTAAAAAGGGAACCACCATGTCCTACGAACACGGGGACTTTGTCCCTGCTGGCGGAGTTTCCGCAGGTGATGTTTTGATTGACGGAAATGCTATCGGAGATGTTGGAAATGTTGTCCTTCGTGACCGTAAGGTTTTGTCAGAGGATGGGATTTTTATCGTGGCTATCACTGTCAACCGTCGTGAGAAGAAAATTGTGGCTAAGGCTCGCGTCCATACGCGTGGATTTGTTTATCTCAAGAAGAGCCGTGATATTCTCCGTGAAAGTTCTGAATTGATTAACCAAACGGTAGAAGAATATCTTCAAGGTGATGATTTTGACTGGGCAGATCTCAAAGGCAAGGTTCGTGATAATTTGACCAAGTACCTCTTTGATCAAACCAAGCGTCGCCCAGCAATCTTGCCTGTCGTGATGGAAGCTAAATAATAAGCAGTATACCTACAGAAAAAGTCGAAATTCGGCTTTTTCTTATAGAATAGTAAAAGGAGACAACCATGGCAGTTATGAATATTGAGTATTACTCTGAAGTTTTGGATATGGAGTGGGGCGTTACTGTGCTCTATCCAGATGCTAGTCGGGTAACTGAACCAGATTGTAAAGATATTCCTGTCCTTTATCTTTTGCACGGAATGTCCGGAAATCAGAATAGCTGGCTCAAGCGGACCAATGTCGAGCGCTTGTTGCGGGGAACCAATCTCATTGTTATCATGCCCAATACTAGCAATGGCTGGTACACAGATACCCAGTATGGCTATAACTACTATACTGCTCTAGCAGAAGAACTCCCCCAAGTCATGAAACGTTTCTTCCCCAATATGACCAACAAACGAGAAAAAACTTTCATAGCAGGCCTCTCCATGGGTGGATATGGTTCCTTCAAACTAGCTCTCGCAACCAATCGTTTTTCTCATGCGGCTAGTTTTTCTGGTGCGCTTAGTTTTCAGGAATTTTCTCCTGAAAGTCAGGATCTGGGGTCACTTGCCTACTGGAGAGGAGTTTTTGGAGAGATTAAAGACTGGACATCTAGTCCTCATTCGCTTGAAAGCGTGGCTGCAAAATCCGATAAAAAGACCAAACTATGGGCTTGGTGTGGGGAACAAGACTATCTTTACTCTGCCAATAACCTCGCAGTGAAAAACCTCAAAAAACTAGGTTTTGAGGTGACCTATAGTCATAGTCCAGGTAAGCACGAGTGGTACTACTGGGAAAAACAATTGGAGCGTTTTTTAGCTACTCTACCAATTGACTTTGTCTTGGAAGAACGTTTATCTTAGTTTTAGGTTTCTTTCAGCTTTCTTCAGTAAAATAGAGAATCTATCTTGATCAAGGAGAATGTGATTTCAAGATAGGTTCTTATTTTTATGAAAGGTGGGGCGTCATGTTCTGGATTATTCGATTATTCTTCCGATTTCTTTTGGGAATTTGGCGTTTCTTCTGGCGTTTGGTTTGGACTGTAGTTATTCTACTGCTCATTGCCTTTGGAGTGGTTTGGTATCTGTCTGGTGATTTTCATTCTGCGGTCAATCAGGTTGAAAAAATGAGCAAGATTGGTCAAGATGGCTGGAATCAATGGAGGGAGACGGGAACGCTGGAAGTCTTGTCTCAGACAGACAGTCACCAACATGCAGAAGGTAAGTGGGCTCAGGCCTCAGCTCGCATCTATATTGAACCTCAAATGGATGAGACCTTCCAAGGTGCCTATGCAGAAGCTATAAAAAACTGGAATCAAACGGGAGCCTTTACCTTTGAGGTGGTTGCGGATCCTAGTCAGGCAGATATTGTGGCAAGTGAGATGAATGATGGATCGACCGCTGTAGCTGGTCAAGCCGAGAGTCAAACCAATTTGTTAACCAATCAATTTATATCTGTAACGGTTCGCCTGAATCACTATTATCTATCCAATCCAAGTTATGGTTATTCTTATGAACGGATTGTGCACACGGCGGAGCACGAGCTGGGGCATGCCATCGGATTGGATCATACCAACGCAACTTCTGTCATGCAGCCAGCAGGTTCTTACTATGGGATTCAGCCTCAGGATGTGACAGCTGTTCAAGAACTCTATACCAGTAGCGACTAGATGAAGTCGGTGTAGTCTAAAAAGAAATCAAAGCTCCTCCAACAAGTGATTGGTGGGGCTTTTTGTTCGTCCTGTTACGGCCTTTTTGCTATAATGGAACTATGAATAACTTGATCAAATCAAAACTAGAGCTCTTGCCGACCAGCCCTGGATGCTACATTCACAAGGATAAAAATGGCACTATTATCTATGTAGGAAAGGCTAAAAATCTGCGCAATCGCGTGCGGTCCTATTTCCGTGGGAGTCACGATACCAAGACAGAGGCTCTGGTGTCTGAAATTGTGGATTTTGAATTTATCGTCACTGAGTCCAATATTGAGGCCCTTCTCCTAGAAATCAATCTTATCAAGGAAAATAAGCCAAAGTACAATATCATGCTCAAGGACGACAAGTCTTATCCTTTCATCAAAATCACCAATGAGCGATATCCTCGCTTGATTATCACCCGTCAGGTCAAAAAGGACGGTGGTCTCTACTTTGGTCCCTATCCAGATGTAGGGGCAGCAAATGAAATCAAGCGTCTACTGGACCGGATTTTCCCTTTTCGAAAATGTACCAACCCGCCCTCTAAGGTCTGTTTTTACTACCATATCGGCCAATGTATGGCCCATACTATCTGTAAAAAAGATGAGGCTTATTTCAAGTCCATGGCTCAGGAGGTTTCTGATTTCCTAAAAGGACAGGATGACAAAATCATCGATGACCTCAAGGGGAAAATGGCTGCGGCAGCTCAGACCATGGAATTTGAACGTGCGGCGGAATACCGTGACCTGATTCAGGCCATTGGAACGCTTCGGACCAAGCAACGGGTCATGGCGAAAGATTTGCAAAATCGGGACGTCTTTGGTTACTATGTGGATAAGGGCTGGATGTGTGTTCAGGTTTTCTTTGTCCGTCAGGGAAAACTCATCGAGCGGGATGTCAATCTTTTCCCTTATTACAACGATCCGGATGAGGACTTCTTGACCTATGTGGGACAATTCTATCAAGAAAAATCTCACCTGGTTCCCAATGAAGTATTGATTCCGCAGGATATTGACGAAGAAGCCGTCAAGGCCTTGGTGGATACCAAGATTTTCAAGCCCCAACGTGGAGAGAAAAAACAACTGGTCAATCTAGCCATAAAAAATGCCCGTGTTAGTCTGGAGCAAAAGTTCAATCTGCTAGAAAAATCTGTCGAAAAGACCCAAGGAGCTATTGAAAATCTGGGACGCTTGCTTCAAATTCCGACCCCAGTCCGCATCGAGTCCTTTGATAACTCTAATATCATGGGAACCAGTCCGGTGTCTGCCATGGTGGTCTTTGTCAATGGTAAACCCAGTAAGAAGGATTACCGTAAGTACAAGATAAAAACGGTTGTCGGTCCAGATGATTATGCGAGTATGCGAGAGGTTATTCGCAGACGTTATGGTCGAGTTCAACGTGAGGGTTTAACCCCGCCAGATTTGATTGTCATCGATGGGGGACAAGGTCAGGTCAATATCGCTAAGCAGGTTATTCAAGAAGAGCTAGGTTTGGACATTCCCATTGCTGGGCTTCAAAAAAATGATAAGCACCAAACCCATGAATTGCTCTTTGGAGATCCGCTGGAAGTGGTGGAGTTGTCTCGCAATTCTCAAGAATTCTTTCTCCTCCAACGCATTCAAGATGAGGTACACCGCTTTGCTATCACTTTCCACCGGCAACTGCGCTCAAAAAATTCCTTTTCATCTCAATTGGATGGAATTGACGGTCTGGGACCTAAACGCAAACAGAATCTCATGAAGCATTTTAAATCTCTGACTAAAATCAAGGAAGCCAGTGTAGATGAGATTGTCGAAGTTGGGGTGCCAAGAGCAGTCGCAGAAGCTGTTCAGAGAAAGTTGAACCCGCAGGAAGAAGTGGAGTTGGCTCAAGTAGCGGAAGAGAGAGTAGATTACCAAACGGAAGGAAATCATCATGAACCATAAAATCGCAATTTTATCAGACATTCATGGCAATGCAACGGCACTAGAAGCAGTGATTGCAGATGCTAAAACTCAAGGAGCCAGTGAATATTGGCTCATGGGAGACATTTTCCTCCCTGGTCCAGGTGCAAATGATTTGGTCGCTATGCTAAAAGACCTTCCTATCACAGCAAGTGTTCGAGGCAATTGGGATGATTGTGTCCTTGAGGCTTTAGATGGGCAATATGGCTTAGCAGACCCACAGGAAGTCCAGCTCATGCGATTGACCCAGTTTTTGATGAGGCGAATGGATCCTGAAACGATTGTCTGGCTACGAAATTTACCTATGCTAGAAAAGAAAGAAGTTGACGAACTGCGCTTTTCTCTTTCTCATAATTTGCCCAATAAGAACTATGGTGGTGACTTGCTAGTTGAGAATGATACAGAGAAATTTGACCAACTCCTAGATGATGAAGTTGACGTGGCAGTCTATGGTCATGTTCACAAGCAGTTGCTTCGTTATGGCAGTCAAGGGCAACAAATCATCAATCCAGGGTCGATTGGCATGCCCTATTTTAATTGGGAGGCGTTAAAAAATCACCGTGCCCAGTATGCTGTGATAGAGGTTGAAGATGGGGAATTGATAAATATTCTATTCCGAAAAGTTGCGTATGACTATGAAGCAGAGTTAGAATTGGCCAAGTCCAAGGGTCTTCCTTTTATCGAAATGTATGAAGAACTACGTCGAGATGACAACTATCGGGGGCACAATCTGGAACTTTTATCTAGTTTAATTGAAAAGCATGGGTATGTGGAGGATGTGAAAGAATTTTTGGAGGCTATAAAGTCAGAATACAAGATAGACTAGTTTCTTTAAACCCCTGAGAATTAGTTGGAACTGGATGAGGAAAAATCTGATTTTAATGATAAGTTTAAATCCAGGGCTTCATCCGTGTTCCAATTTCTTTCTATGAAAAATCTCTGCAAGCTCTTTCAAAATATGGTAGAATGGATGCAGTAGAATTAGAAAAGGAAATCGATTATGAAATTTCTTGAATTAAATAAAAAACGTCATGCGACTAAGCATTTTAATGATAAACCAGTAGATCCCAAAGATGTGCGTACGGCTATCGAAATCGCAACCTTGGCCCCAAGTGCCCACAACAGCCAGCCATGGAAGTTTGTGGTTGTTCGTGAAAAAAATGCTGAACTGGCAAAATTGGCATATGGTTCGAACTTTGAGCAGATATCATCAGCGCCTGTAACCATTGCCTTGTTTACAGACACAGATTTGGCAAAACGTGCTCGTAAGATTGCCCGTGTTGGTGGTGCTAATAACTTTTCTGAAGAACAACTTCAATATTTTATGAAGAATCTGCCTGCTGAATTTGCGCGTTACAGTGAGCAACAGATCAGCGACTACCTAGCCCTCAATGCAGGTTTGGTTGCTATGAACTTGGTTTTGGCTCTTACAGACCAAGGAATTGGTTCTAACATTATTCTTGGATTTGACAAATCAAAAGCCAACGAAGTTTTGGACATTGAAGACCGATTCCGCCCAGAACTCTTGATTACAGTGGGTTACACAGACGAAAAATTGGAACCAAGCTACCGCTTGCCGGTGGATGAAATCATCGAGAAAAGATAGAAGGAAGAAAAAATGACAGCAATTGATTTTACAGCAGAAGTAGAAAAACGCAAAGAAGAGCTCTTGGCTGACTTGTTTAGCCTTTTGGAAATCAACTCAGAACGTGATGACAGCAAAGTAGATGCGCAGCATCCATTTGGACCTGGTCCAGTAAAAGCCTTGGAAAAATTCCTTGAAATCGCAGACCGCGATGGCTATCCAACTAAAAATGTTGATAACTACGCAGGACATTTTGAGTTTGGTGAAGGAGAAGAAGTTCTCGGAATCTTTGCCCACATGGACGTGGTGCCAGCTGGTAGCGGTTGGGACACGGACCCTTATACACCAACTATCAAAGATGGTCGCCTTTATGCGCGTGGGGCTTCAGATGACAAGGGTCCAACAACAGCTTGTTACTATGGTTTGAAAATCATCAAAGAATTAGGTCTTCCAACTTCTAAGAAAGTTCGTTTCATCGTTGGAACAGATGAAGAATCAGGCTGGGCGGACATGGACTACTACTTTGAGCACGTAGGACTTGCGAAACCAGACTTCGGTTTCTCTCCAGACGCTGAATTCCCTATCATCAATGGTGAAAAAGGAAATATCACGGAATACCTCCATTTTGCAGGTGAAAATACAGGTGCAGCTCGCCTTCACAGCTTCACAGGTGGTTTGCGTGAAAACATGGTACCTGAATCAGCAACAGCAGTCGTTTCAGGAGACCTGGCTGACTTGCAAGCTAAACTAGATGCCTTTGTTGCAGAACACAAACTCAGAGGAGAACTCCAAGAAGAAAACGGTCAGTACAAGGTGACTGTGATTGGTAAATCAGCCCATGGTGCTATGCCTGCTTCAGGTGTCAATGGAGCTACTTACCTAGCACTCTTCCTCAGTCAGTTTGACTTTGCAGGACCTGCCAAAGACTACCTCGACATCGCTGGTAAGATTCTCTTGAACGACCATGAGGGTACAAATCTCAAGGTTGCTCATGTAGATGAAAAGATGGGTGCCCTTTCTATGAATGCCGGTGTCTTCCGCTTTGATGAAACAAGTGCTGACAATACCATTGCCCTTAACTTCCGTTATCCAAAAGGAACAAGCCCAGAGCAAATCAAGTCAATCCTTGAAAACTTGCCAGTGGCTTCAGTTAGTCTTTCTGAACACGGCCATACCCCTCACTATGTGCCAATGGAAGATCCGCTTGTGCAAACCTTGTTGAATGTCTATGAAAAACAAACTGGTCTTAAAGGCCACGAACAAGTCATTGGTGGTGGAACCTTTGGTCGCTTGCTGGAACGTGGGGTTGCCTACGGTGCTATGTTCCCGGACTCAATCGATACTATGCACCAAGCCAACGAATTTATCGCCTTGGACGATCTCTTCCGAGCAGCAGCAATCTATGCAGAAGCTATTTATGAATTGATCAAATAAAACGATAGAAGTCTGAGATTGTATGCTTGGACTTCTTTTTGGAGGGAAAACAGATGTCTCAAATCGAAAGAATCAAGCAAGCCATTATGGCGGATCCGCAGAATACCAGCTATACAGAACGCGGAATCGAACCTCTCTTTGCGGCGCCAAAAAATGCCCGCATCAATATTGTCGGTCAGGCACCGGGGCTTAAAACCCAAGAAGCTGGGATTTATTGGAAGGATAAGAGCGGCGATCGCTTGCGGGACTGGCTAGGTGTAGATGAAGACACCTTTTACAATTCAGGTTATTTTGCAGTTCTGCCAATGGATTTTTACTTCCCAGGACATGGCAAGTCAGGTGATCTTCCACCCCGTAAAGGCTTTGCCGAAAAATGGCATCCGCAACTTCTCAAGGAATGTCCAAATATTGAATTGACCCTTTTGATTGGACAATATGCCCAGGCCTATTATCTTCATGAGAAGGTTAGTGGCAAGGTAACAGAGCGGGTAAAACGCTACAAAGACTATCTACCAGAATTTTTCCCTCTGGTTCACCCCTCACCACGAAATCAAATCTGGATGGCTAAAAATCCTTGGTTTGAGTCAGAAGTAGTGCCAGAGTTGAAAAAAAGAATTAAAACTATTTTAAGTATAAAAATAGCATAAAAATCTAGTTATCCGTATAAACACTGGACTTATCACACTTTATCAAGGTCGAAACCAATCAATTTACTACTAATTTACTACTTATGAATGAGCTTTGATACGACGATTTACCCTTGAAAAGTGAAGAAACAAAGATACTTCCAATAAAAATTGAATAGGCAAAAGGTGGACACTTCAAAAATGAGGTGTCTATTTTTTTACCCGATTTGAAAGGACGTGATACTACGAAAATAGAAAAACAAGAGAATAAAGGTCGCTCCCCACCGTGAAAGACCATCAAACAAACGAGATTCATTCAACCATAAAAAAGAAAGGATAGGTAAAAATATGGAACTTAAATTTGTGATTCCCAAGATGGAAAAAACATTCGGCAATTTAGAATTTGCTGGCGAGGATAAAGTCGTACAGCGAAGAATCAACGGACATCTAACCGTCTTATCTCGAAGCTATAATCTCTATTCAGACGTTCAAAGAGCAGATGATATTGTGGTCGTACTTCCTGCTGAAGCTGGCGAAAAACATTTCGGCTTTGAGGAACGTGTTAAGTTAGTCAATCCACGTATTACCGCCGAGGGCTATAAAATCGGCACTCGTGGTTTTACAAATTACCTTTTACATGCTGACGACATGGTAAAAGAATAAAGAAAGAGAGGAAAAATGATGAGATTAGCAAATGGTATCGTATTAGATAAAGACACGACTTTTGGAGAATTAAAATTCTCTGCTCTACGTCGTGAAGTGAGAATCCAAAATGAAGACGGTACGGTTTCAGAGGAAATCAAAGAACGTACCTATGACTTAAAATCCAAAGGGCAAGGACGCATGATTCAAGTAAGTATTCCTGCCAGCGTGCCTTTGAAAGAGTTTGAATATAACGCACGGGTGGAACTTATCAATCCCATTGCGGATACTGTCGCTACTGCTACCTTTCAAGGAGCAGATGTTGACTGGTACATCAAGGCAGACGATATTGTGCTGACAAAGGATTCTAATTCCTTTAGAAATCAACAGCCACCTAAGAAAGAACCTGCTACGGACAAATAGCCACGTATCTTCCATTAGAGAGAAAGGAGAAAATCAAACATGAAACAGCGTGTCTTTCGTGGTAAAAGGATTCGTCCGAGTGACAAAGATTTAGTCTTTCATTTTACAGTAGCGTCCTTACTGCCTATTTTACTGCTTGTTGTCGGACTGTTTCATGTGAAGACAATCCAGCAGGTCAACTGGCAGGACTTTAACCTATCACAAGCAGATAAGATTGACATTCCGTATTTAAGTATCAGTTTCAGTGTCGCAATTCTTGTCTGCTTGCTGGTGGCGTTTCTATTCAAACGGTATCGCTATGATACGATTAAACAACTCTACCACCGTCAAAAGCTGGCGAAGATGGTTCTTGAAAATAAGTGGTATGAATCAGAACAGGTCAAAACAGATGGCTTCTTCAAGGATTCCCCCAGTCGTACCAAAGAAAAGATAACCTACTTCCCTAAAATCTATTATCGCCTTAAAAATGGCTTAATACAGATACAAGTGGAAATCACTCTGGGGAAATATCAAGACCAGCTCCTACACTTGGAAAAGAAATTAGAAAGTGGCTTGTACTGTGAGCTGACGGATAAAGAGTTAAAGGATTCCTACGTGGAATATACCTTGCTCTATGATATGATAGCCCGTCGTATTTCTATTGATGAAGTACAAGCTCATGATGGGAAACTTTGCTTAATGAAAAATATGTGGTGGGAATATGACAATCTGCCTCACATGCTCATAGCTGGTGGTACAGGTGGCGGTAAGACCTACTTTATCCTGACACTGATTGAAGCCTTGCTTCATACAGATTCTAAGCTGTATATCTTAGACCCGAAAAATGCAGACTTAGCCGATTTAGGCTCTGTGATGGCAAATGTCCACTACAGAAAAGAAGACTTGCTTTCCTGCATTGATACATTCTATGAAGAAATGATGAAACGTAGTGAGGAAATGAAGCAGATGAAGAACTATAAGACTGGCAAAAATTATGCTTACTTAGGTCTCCCGGCACACTTCTTAATCTTTGATGAATACGTCGCTTTCATGGAAATGCTGGGAACAAAAGAAAACACCGCAGTTATGAATAAGCTGAAACAGATTGTCATGTTAGGTCGTCAAGCTGGCTTCTTTCTAATACTGGCTTGTCAACGTCCAGACGCAAAATATTTAGGCGACGGAATCCGTGATCAGTTTAATTTCAGAGTGGCTTTAGGTCGTATGTCTGAAATGGGCTATGGCATGATGTTTGGCAGTGACGTACAAAAGGATTTCTTCTTAAAGCGAATCAAAGGTCGTGGCTATGTTGATGTAGGAACAAGTGTCATATCAGAGTTTTATACTCCCCTTGTACCAAAAGGATATGATTTCTTGGAGGAAATTAAAAAGTTATCCAACAGCAGACAGTCCACGCAGGCGACGTGCGAAGCGGAAGTCGCAGGTGTGGACTGATCTTGCTGGCTGGTGTGGCAATAGCCACGCCAGCACTTAACCCCCCGTATCTAACAGGGGGGTACAAATCGACAGGAAACAGTCAAAAAAACATTAGAAAATCCTTTGGTTACAAGGGATTTACAAAATTTCAGCGTATGTCAAATGGGCTTTAAAAGTTGACATACGCCTTTTTGATTGGAGGGATTTTTACTGAATGAACAAACTTGGTTACAGCATTTAAAAGAAAAACGCTTGGCTTATGGACTATCTCAAAACCGTTTAGCTGTTGCGACTGGTATTACAAGGCAGTATCTAAGCGATATTGAAACAGGAAAAGTCAAGCCATCAGAGGATTTACAGCAGTCCCTTTGGGAAGCTCTGGAACGCTTCAATCCCGACGCTCCCCTTGAAATGCTGTTTGATTATGTAAGGATTCGCTTTCCGACAACAGACGTACAGCAGGTGGTCGAAAACATCTTACAACTGAAACTGTCCTATTTTCTTCATGAGGACTATGGTTTCTATTCTTATTCAGAGCATTATGCTTTAGGCGACATATTCGTCCTTTGCTCCCATGAACTGGACAAAGGAGTTCTGGTGGAATTGAAAGGTCGTGGGTGCAGACAATTTGAAAGCTATCTTCTGGCACAACAAAGAAGCTGGTATGAGTTCTTTATGGACGTTTTGGTGGCTGGCGGTGTGATGAAACGCCTTGACCTTGCCATTAACGATAAGACAGGGATTTTGAATATCCCTGTACTCACTGAAAAGTGCCAACAGGAAGAATGTATCTCCGTCTTCCGCAGTTTTAAAAGCTATCGCAGTGGCGAACTGGTACGCAAAGAGGAAAAGGAATGTATGGGAAACACCCTCTATATCGGTTCATTACAAAGTGAAGTTTATTTCTGTATCTATGAAAAGGACTACGAGCAGTACAAGAAAAATGATATTCCCATTGAAGACGCAGAAGTAAAAAACCGTTTTGAGATTCGATTGAAAAATGAGCGTGCCTATTATGCAGTCCGTGATTTACTCGTCTATGACAATCCAGAGCATACCGCCTTTAAAATTATCAATCGGTATATCCGTTTTGTAGATAAAGACGATTCCAAACCTCGTTCTGATTGGAAACTGAATGAAGAATGGGCTTGGTTTATTGGGAACAATCGTGAACGATTAAAACTAACCACAAAACCAGAGCCTTACTCCTTCCAAAGGACGCTGAACTGGCTATCTCATCAAGTTGCCCCGACCTTAAAGGTTGCGATTAAACTTGATGAAATCAACCAGACGCAGGTTGTAAAAGACATTCTCGACCATGCGAAACTGACAGACCGACACAAGCAGATTTTGAAGCAACAGTCAGTAAAAGAACAGGACGTGATAACAACAAAAAAAGGATAT
>ERZ772973.215-NODE-215-length-34115-cov-26.7123_pt1 | contig 34115 bp, 30 predicted proteins | sample MGYA00580672_ERZ772973 | MGnify/ENA primary metagenome ERZ772973 (study PRJEB29015, sample SAMEA2737938) | human oral metagenome | biome: human oral; feature: human-associated habitat; material: dental | place: China | collected 2152 ...
TACAGAACTAAATCCTTCGGATAAATTAATTGTCTAACTTTTTGGGGTCAGTACACAGAAGATCCTTTTTTTGTGTTAGAGCAAAATGAGTAACACCGTAATAACGATAGCGCTCGTTATACGAATGATGTGGTGCGATATATGTTGACTTTCTTTCTGTTGCCCGTTCCAGTAGGCTCCATAGCAGACAATACTCGCACCCATAATCCATAGAAGAATGGTTGCAAGTGGGACGAAGTACAAGATGGCTAGAGCCAGAGAAGTGAGGCAACTGCCGACCAAGATGCACTTGTTTCCCAGACTGTAGTCCTTTTGTTTCATAGCTGAAAAAGCAGCAGCAAGGTGAAGTAGTGAGAAGGCGAGAGCTAGTACGATTGTTAGTATTCCTAGAATCATCGAAGTTAACATAGTTGGTTCCTTTCTGAGTTACAGGCTTAGATATCAAGTGGAGTTGTAGAGGTCATCTCCATTACCTCAAGGTAAAATCTTACCACTTGGTCTTCGGTATAGGATTTTCCTTTTTTAAGCCACCAAGTTAGAGTCTCAATAAAGTTCGTCACAACAAAATGCTGGAGGTAGGAGGCTGGAATAGTTGGATAGGCTTCTTGCAAGTCATCCGCAACCATGGGGTAAACGTGGTGTTCGAGTTCCTTTTGTAGTTGGCGGAGGAAGTAGTCGTTTTTGGAAAAAAGGAGACTGGTAACATGGTCCTGGTTTTTTTGAAAATGTAAAAAGATATGTGCGAGGTAGTCTTCTGTAGTTAAGTGTTCTTCCCTTTCAAAGAGATGATGAAAGAGGTAGCGACAGAGTTCATCTAAAAGCAGTTCTTTGCTCTCATAGTGACAGTAAAAGGTAGAACGTCCAACATCTGCCAAGTCAATGATATCTTGGACAGTAGTAGCATCATAGCCCTTGTCGTTCAAAAGTTGTAAAAAAGCTTGATAGATGGCTTTTTTTGTCTTGTTGACTCGACGATCTCTTTTTAGCATATAGACACTTGAGACAAACTGTTCAGAACTGAATAAGACTGACCGTTTGCTTCTATCCTTTCTTTGGATTTTATTAGATAATACAAATGAAAGAAGTATGTATATACCCATTATACCAAAGGAGGGAGAGAAATGAACTCTAAAACATCAATCTGGTTAGCTTTTTTCTTAAATTTAAGTTATGCTATTGTTGAGTTTATCGCAGGAGGAATCTTTGGTTCGAGTGCTGTTCTTGCTGATTCTGTTCATGACTTAGGAGATGTTATAGCCATTGGCATCTCAGCCCTTTTAGAAACAATCTCAAACCGAGAAGAAGACGGGCAGTACACCTTGGGTTACAAGCGTTTCAGTCTTTTAGGGGCCATCCTAACGGCTGTGATTCTTATGATAGGATCTGTCCTAGTGATATTGGAAAATATCACAAAGATAGTTCACCCTCAACCTGTCAATGAGGAAGGCGTCCTCTGGCTAGGAATCATTGCAGTCAGTATCAATGTGCTAGCTAGTCTATTAGTTCGTAAGGGAAAGACAAAGAACGAGTCAATTCTCAGTCTGCATTTTTTGGAAGATACTATCGGTTGGTTGGCTGTCATTCTAATGGCCATTATCCTCCAATTTACAGATTGGTATATCCTTGATCCGCTCTTATCTCTTGTCATTTCCATCTTCATTCTAACAAAAGCCATTCCTCGCTTTTGGAGCGCACTCAAGATTTTCTTGGATGCTGTGCCTGAAGGAGTAGATATCAAACAAGTGAAGAATGACTTGGAGCAATTGGACCATGTGGTCAGTGTTAATCAGCTCAATCTCTGGACTATGGATGGTTTGGAAAAAAATGCCATTGTTCATGTTTGCCTAGAAGAGATTGAACATATAGAGTATTGTAAAGAATCCATTCGTAATTTACTCAAAGATTATGACTTTCAAAATGTCACCATTGAGGTTGATGCAAACCTAGCAAGTCACCAAACCCATAAGCGAAAAATTGAGGAGTTGGGAGTAGGTCAAAGTCATGGACATCATCATTCATAAGAAGTCGATTTTCCATTTGTTGATTATTTTTGATGAATTGTAAATGTAACATCTTTACTCCATTATGAAATTGTGATAGACTACCTATATCACTGAAAGGAGATAGGCGATGTTACAGCTACAACACATTTCAAAAGTCTATCATACGGGCGATCAAGAGTTCCACGCGCTAAAGGATATTTCGATTTGCTTCCGTGAGAATGAGTTTGTCTCCATTCTCGGGCAATCGGGTTCTGGGAAAACCACCCTATTAAATATCATCGGGGGACTCGACCAATACACATCTGGTGATTTACTCATCCAAGGAAAATCAACAAAGCAATTTAAAGACCGCGATTGGGATAGCTACAGAAACCACACCATCGGTTTTGTCTTTCAGTCTTATAATCTCATCGGGCACCAAACTGCACTCTCTAACGTAGAAATTGCAATGACTCTTTCGGGTGTTTCAAAAGCAGAACGTAAGAAACGTGCTATCGAAGTGCTCGAACGCGTAGGCCTAAAAGACCATTTATATAAGAAACCAAGTCAAATGTCTGGGGGACAAATGCAACGAATCGCGATTGCGCGTGCTCTTGTTAATGATCCCAAAGTCGTTTTAGCCGACGAACCGACAGGAGCGCTCGATTCTGAGACTTCTGTTCAAATCATGGATTTATTAAAAGACATCGCCAAGGAACGTTTAGTTATCATGGTGACGCATAACCCAGAGCTGGCACAGAAGTACTCCACACGTATCGTACAAGTATTAGATGGAAACATCTTGAGCGACTCAAACCCATGCGAATCAACAGAGGAGGCAAAGCAAGTCGACATCCAGTTCACGAAGACGAAGATGAGCTTTATAACCGCCCTTGTACTTTCCTTTAATAACCTATTGACGAAGAAAGGTCGTACCTTACTAACAGCTTTTGCGGGTTCTATTGGAATTATCGGGATTGCTCTTATCTTAGCCCTTTCCAATGGTGTGAGTGATTACGTTAAAAAGGTGCAGGAAGATACTCTCGTCTCTCTTCCACTGACGATTAGCGAGCAGAACCAGAGCAACTTGTTGGCGACCTCTCCAGATTTGAGCGAGAAGCCTTACAAGGATAATCATGAGCTCGGTATCAATACGATTTTAACGAATTTATTGAAAAAACAAATCGGAAAGAACGACCTAGCTTCCTTTAAGACTTACTTGGAGGAACATGCTTCGAAGGTCGAATCTCTCACAAAAGACATTCGTTACCGATACAATTTACAACCGTTTATCTATGCAAGTGATACTTCCAACGGACCCAAAAGTATTCTGCCTTCAACCTTAGCTGATGAAGTAGAAACAGCGAATCAAACGATGAAGGGATACTTACAAAACCTCAACTACTGGAGTGAACTTTCTAGTGATTCTTCAATGCTAGAAAGCAAGTACGACGTGTTGGAAGGACGCTTCCCACAAGATAAGTCCGAGATCGTCCTTATCGTAGATGAAAACAATCAAATTAGCGACTTGTTGCTCTATAGTTTGCGTATCAAAGATCCCAGTGAATTGAACGATACGAAGAAGCTCGACGAACTCTCTTCTCAAACGTATCAATATAGTGACTTTATCGGAAAAACTTTCAAAGCAGTTGTCAATACAAACCGTTTTGTGAAAGAAAATAACTTATGGGTCAATAAGATTGCAGATGCTTCTTATATGAAAACTCAAATCGAGAATGGGCTCGAACTTAAAATTGTGGGTGTCCTTCGCCAAAAAGACGGCACAAGTTCAAGCGTGAATGCTCCTTCAGGAGGAATCGCCTACACAAGCACCCTTATTGATTACACTTCCGAACACATTCAAAATAGTGATATCGTTAAGGAACAGGAAGCCAATCAAAATCTAAATGTATTTACGGGTAAAGACTTTGCCAAAGATCCTAAACCATTCAGTTCGGAGAATTTAACCGAAGAAGAAAAAATCCAGTTGGCCAAAATGACGCCTGAAGAACAAGCTCAGTATGTCCAACAATATAACGACAACTCGGCTTCAACTTACGAGGAAAACCTCGCAAAAATGGGTGTCATCAACAAATCCAAACCAGCTGCCATTGAGCTCTACACCTCTTCGTTCCAACAAAAACAAGACTTAAAAGAATTCATAAACGCCTATAACACGGCGAAAAAAGAAGCTGGAGAAGACGATAAGGTACTCGCTTATTCAGATGATATCCAAACTATCATGTCTTCAATTACGACATTGGTTGGCGTAGTGACAACTGTGCTCGTTGGCTTTGTGGCCATCTCACTCATTGTATCTTCTATAATGATTTCGATTATCACGTACATTTCAGTTCTCGAACGTACAAAAGAAATCGGAATCCTACGTGCAATGGGGGCTTCGAAGAAAGATATTCGTCGTATTTTCACTGCTGAAACAGCCATCGAAGGATTCATCTCTGGGGTGCTCGGTATCGCGGTTACTCTCCTTGCGACATTTCCAATCAATGCGATTGTTGCTAAAATGACAAATGTGGGAAATGTAGCGCAATTACCAATAGAAGTAGCTCTAATCCTTATCGGTATTTCGATTGTCCTCACCATGTTAGCCGGTCTAATCCCTTCACGCATCGCCGCCAAGAAAGACCCAGTCGAATCGCTTCGTAGCGAATAACAACTAAACCGCAAAAAGGTGGATAAAAGCCTACTTCTTTATTCACCTTTTTCTATTGGCTGGAAACTATTAAAAACGTAATCGAAAAATCTCTCCTTATAAAACTTAAATTTCGAGAAGAAAAGACTATATTGGACTAAACCAGTGCCTTATCGCCGTTAATAATGATTGATACGCGCGAAAGCTTGACAAAAAGTGTATAATAAAAGTGAGAAACTAATAGAAAAGGAGTGATTCTATGAAGAAAACAGTTTATACAAAAGCTGGTCAGGTTGGTCTTGTTGAAGTGGAGCATCCGCAAATCATTGAGGCAGACGATGCCATTATTCGGATCGTTCGGACTTGTGTCTGTGGCTCTGATCTGTGGAGCTATCGCAATCCGGATATTGAAGCAGGGCATCAGAATAGCGGGCATGAAGCGATTGGTATCGTTGAGGCAATTGGTGATGCAGTGACGACCGTTAAACCTGGTGACTTTGTCATTGCACCTTTCACACATGGTTGTGGTCAGTGTGATGCCTGTCGTGCTGGTTTTGATGGTTCGTGTGATAATCATCCTGGTAACAACTGGTCAGGTGGTGTCCAGGCTGAGTATATCCGTTTCCACTATGCCAACTGGGCACTGGTTAAAATCCCTGGACAACCTTCTGACTATACAGAAGGCATGCTAAAGTCCCTCTTGACTCTTGCAGATGTTATGCCGACAGGCTATCATGCGGCGCGTGTTGCAAATGTTCAAAAAGGGGATAAGGTTGTGGTCATTGGTGATGGGGCTGTTGGTCAATGTGCTGTCATCGCAGCTAAAATGCGTGGAGCATCGCAAATTATCCTTATGAGTCGTCATGAAGATCGTCAAAAGATGGCTCTGGAGTCGGGTGCGACAGCTGTTGTAGCTGAGCGAGGTCAAGAAGGTATTGCCAAGGTGCGTGAAATCCTCGGTGGTGGAGCAGATGCAGCACTTGAATGTGTTGGAACAGAAGCAGCGGTTGATCAAGCGCTTGGTGTTCTCCATAATGGAGGGCGCATGGGATTTGTTGGTGTACCGCACTATGAAAATCGAGCCATTGGCTCAACCTTTGGTCAAAATACAATAATCGGTGGTGGCCCAGCTTCTGTCACAACATACGATAAGCAATTCTTACTAAAAGCCGTCCTTGATGGTGATATCAATCCAGGTCGTGTCTTTACTTCAAGTTATAAATTGGAAGACATTGACCAAGCCTATAAAGATATGGATGAGCGTAAGACAATTAAGGCAATGATTGTGATGGATTAGAAAAAAATCCTCATGAGGAGTCTAACAACTTTTCATGAGGATTTATGTTTAATAGGGCTTAGAATTTACTAGTATTTCGTGTACTTTCTCTCAGAGTCAGTCTAGTTCCCAGCATAGTTAGGCTAGGAATTTTTCGTCCATGAAGGACTTCCTTGTTTAGAATGTCCATACCTGCTCGGCCCATCTCCTCAGTATATACTGTGATGCTAGATAGGGGAGGATAGACCTGCTTAGTCAGGCTAGTATCGTTAAAAGAAATGAGACTGACACGATCTGGTAAGCTAATTCCAGCTTCTTGAAGGGCACGGAGGGCACCGATGGCTAAACTATCGCTGGCTGCGAAAAATGCTGGAGGGAGTTGATCACCTAGCTTGTGAATGGCCTCCTTCATCAAGTCATAGCCAGATTGGGCAGTAAAGCTACCTTGAAAGACCAGTTTATCATGGTAGATACCTTTTGATAGAGAATAGTTTTTAAAATGTTCTAGGCGTTTATCCTGAATGATTTCTTCTTGGTCGGTTGTTTCTTCAAGGCCGGTGAGAATCCCGATACGATCAAGCCCTTGACTGAGGAAGTGGTCTACAACTTGTTTCACAGCAGTGTAAAAGTCAGTGATAATACAGGTATGACCTAGTGAGAGGGTATCGCTGTCTATAAAGACTAGGGGTTTTTGGTATTCTTCAAAGGCAGAGATCTGTGCTCGACTGAACTTTCCAATACAGAGAATCCCAATCACTTCCTCGCTCAGAGTAAAAGGGTGGTCGTTAAAATAGCGCAAGATATCATAGTCCAACTCTTGGGCTCTTTTTTCAATACCGAGACGAATCTGGTAGTAGTAGAGATCGTCTAGCTCTCCTTGTTCACTGACCCATTGGATAATGGCAATCTTTTGCTTGGGTTTGTGGGATTCGCCTGTCTTGAGGTGCTTGGTATAGCCTAGCTCTTCAGCGACAGTTAAAATACGGTGTCGGGTTTCTTCGGTGACAGATAGGCTCTGGTCGCGATTGAGGACACGAGATACGGTCGCGATAGAGACAGAGGCTAGCTGTGCAATGTCTTTTAAGGTAGCCATAAATCCTCCTCCTTTTAAGTTAGTATATCATATTTTTCTTCTTTTTACCTATTGTTTAGTAAAACTTTAGTAAAAAGGATTGACCTTGGTAAAAGCCTTGGATACAATAGAAGAAAACGATTACACGTTAAGGGAACTTAACGGACAGTCAAAGGAGAATTCATATGACACAACATCTTACTGCTAAAGCACTTCGCAAAGACTTTCTTGCTGTTTTTGGTCAAGAAGCAGACCAAACCTTCTTTTCACCAGGCCGTATCAATTTGATTGGTGAACACACGGACTACAATGGCGGTCACGTTTTTCCTGCAGCTATTTCCTTGGGGACTTACGGTGCAGCTCGCAAGCGTGACGATCAAGTTTTGCGTTTCTACTCAGCCAACTTTGAGGACAAAGGGATCATCGAAGTGCCTCTTGCGGACCTCAAGTTTGAAAAAGAGCACAACTGGACCAACTATCCAAAAGGGGTTCTCCATTTCTTGCAAGAAGCTGGGCACGTGATTGACAAAGGTTTTGATTTTTATGTTTATGGGAATATCCCAAATGGTGCCGGCTTGTCTTCATCAGCATCCTTGGAACTCTTGACAGGGGTTGTGGCAGAGCATCTCTTTGATTTAAAACTAGAGCGTTTGGATTTGGTTAAAATCGGAAAACAAACAGAGAACAACTTTATCGGAGTCAACTCTGGTATCATGGACCAGTTTGCTATCGGTATGGGAGCTGATCAACGTGCTATTTACCTAGATACTAATACTCTAGAATACGACTTGGTGCCACTTGATTTGAAGGACAATGTAGTGGTTATCATGAATACCAACAAACGCCGTGAATTGGCGGATTCTAAATATAATGAGCGCCGTGCTGAGTGTGAAAAAGCAGTGGAAGAATTGCAAGTTGCCTTGGACATTCAGACCTTGGGTGAATTGGACGAGTGGGCCTTTGACCAATACAGCTACCTGATTAAAGACGAAAATCGTTTGAAACGTGCTCGTCATGCTGTGCTTGAAAACCAACGTACCCTTAAAGCACAAGCAGCCCTTCAAGCAGGTGATTTGGAAACTTTTGGTCGCTTGATGAATGCATCTCATGTTTCTCTGGAGCATGACTACGAAGTAACTGGTTTGGAATTGGATACTCTTGTTCACACAGCTTGGGCTCAAGAAGGTGTTCTCGGTGCTCGTATGACAGGGGCAGGTTTTGGCGGATGTGCCATTGCCTTGGTGCAAAAAGATACTGTTGAGGCCTTTAAAGAAGCTGTAGGCAAACACTACGAAGAAGTAGTTGGATACGCTCCAAGCTTCTATATCGCTGAAGTTGCAGGTGGCACTCGCGTCCTTGACTAGTCAAAAGGAGGCTCTATAGTGACCTTAGTAGATAAATTTGTAACCCACGTCATTTCTGAAAGTTCCTTTGAGGAAATGGATCGCATCTACCTGATCAATCGTGTTTTGGCACGAGTGGGAGAAGGTGTTTTGGAAATTGAGACGGATCTGGATAAAGTGATTGATCTCAAGGACCAGCTGGTCGAGGAAGCCGTTCGATTAGAGATGATTGAGGATAGTCAGACTGCGCGTGAAATCCTTGGTGCTGAATTGATGGACTTGGTAACCCCTTGCCCAAGTCAGGTCAATCGTGACTTTTGGACAACCTATGCCCACTCTCCTGAGCAAGCGATAGCGGACTTTTACCAACTCAGTCAGAAGAATGACTACATCAAGCTCAAGGCCATTGCTAAAAATATTGCTTATCGTGTACCGTCTGACTACGGAGAACTTGAGATCACTATCAACCTCTCTAAGCCTGAAAAAGATCCTAAGGAGATTGCGGCAGCTAAGTTGGTGCAAGCTAGCAATTATCCCCAGTGTCAACTGTGTCTAGAGAATGAAGGCTACCATGGTCGGGTCAACCATCCAGCTCGTAGCAATCACCGTATTATCCGTTTTGAAATGGCGGGTCAGGAGTGGGGCTTCCAGTATTCGCCCTATGCTTACTTTAATGAGCACTGTATTTTCTTAGATGGTCAACATCGTCCCATGGTCATTAGTCGGCAGAGCTTTGAGCGTTTGTTGGCTATTGTAGACCAGTTTCCAGGCTATTTTGCAGGATCTAATGCTGATTTGCCGATTGTGGGGGGTTCTATTCTAACTCATGATCACTATCAGGGAGGCCGTCACGTATTTCCTATGGAATTGGCTCCTTTGCAAAAGACCTTCCGATTTACTGGTTTTGAGCAGGTCAAGGCTGGGATTGTCAAGTGGCCTATGTCAGTGTTGCGTTTGGCTTCGGATTCCAAGGAGGATTTGATTAACTTGGCTGACAAGGTTTTGCAGGAATGGCGCAAGTATTCAGATTCTGAAGTGCAGATTTTGGCAGAGACAGACGGGATACCGCATCACACTATCACACCTATTGCTCGTAAACGAGATGGACAGTTTGAGTTGGACTTTGTCTTGCGGGACAATCAGACATCGCCAGAACATCCTGATGGCATCTATCATCCCCATAAGGATGTCCAACATATCAAGAAGGAAAATATCGGCTTGATTGAGGTCATGGGCTTGGCTATCTTGCCACCACGTCTGAAAGCAGAAGTGGAGCAAGTAGCTAGCTATCTCGTGGGAGAAGCTGATATAGTTGCTGCTTATCATCAGGAATGGGCAGACCAACTCAAAGCTCAACATCCAGAACTAGCGGATAAAGAAAAAGCTCTTGAAATCGTCAAGAACTCCGTGGGTGCTATCTTTGCGCGTGTTTTGGAGGACGCAGGAGTTTACAAGCAAACGGAGCAAGGACAGGAAGCCTTTATGCGCTTTGTAGAGCAGGTCGGAATTTTGCCAGACTAGGAGCTTTCTCCTTGCACAGTCCTATAAAAAGTAGTATCATAGTGTCGTTTGAAATATCAGGAGGAAACGATGAAAGATTTTCATTTTGACGCTATATCTGCCTTTGAAAATTACGAAATAGAAAAAATGAGAGATGGTCATGTTGTGGTGACGACAAAAGTAGTGGACTCTTCGCTCAACTACTATGGTAATGCCCATGGTGGTTATCTCTTTACCCTTTGTGACCAGATCAGTGGTTTGGTGGTCATCTCGCTAGGACTTGATGGAGTGACACTACAATCTTCTATCAACTACCTCAAAGCAGGAAAACTCGACGATGTGCTAACCATTAAAGGAGAATGTGTCCATCAAGGTCGCACAACATGTGTAGTAGATGTCGATATCACCAATCAAGATGGTAGAAATGTCTGTAAGGCAACCTTTACCATGTTTGTCACAGGCCAACGGTCAAATGAGAGACAGGTAAGGATATAGAAAAAAAGAGGTCTACACCTCTTTTTTATCTTTAAGTAAGTTAGTCAATTTTTTTAATAAAATCACCAATTTTTCTTACTATCTCAGTAACTAAAGCATTTCCCATAAAGAACATTCTCATTTTATCTGACACTTCTACAATAGAGCCATCAGTTAATTTCTTTTTAGCTGTCCAATTATCTGGAAAATCTTGAAGACGTTCTGCTTCAACTGGAGTTATAAGACGGTATTTACCATTAACTTTAAGAAAATGGGTTGAACGGTTAACGGTACCTTCAGAAGTTAACATTGTACGACCAGGTAAATTTAAATCGTCAGTAGGAGCCATTCCTCCTTCTGAATAGATATAAGTATGCCCGTCGGCAGAAGTACGTTCTATTCGTTTAGGACCGCGTAGGAATTGGAATTTTTCCAATTTTGCTGGATCTGTAATGAAATATTTCTCTGGTACATCCTCTTCATCTTGAAGAATCTCACCTAATGTAATTGGTTTTCCATTATAGTTAGGTTCTGTATCTATAGAGTAGTATTTTCCATATCTCATGATACCTGTGTTCCAGACAGTACCTGTAAAATTATCAGATACCTCTATGATATCATCTCCAAGCTCATGAAAAACATGTCTATTTTTAACTGGTATGTTTTTGATTGGAAATTGAGTCGCGAATAAACCTGTTCTAAACAAATACTCATCATATTTATGTTCTTCAGCTACAGATTCATTGTTTTCATATTGTTCATCAACAGATTTAGCAAATTTGGCATCATTACGATAAACGAAGAAGAAGACTCGACGACGTCTTTGACTACGTCCGTAATCAGCTGCGTTTATAACTCTCCATTCAACTGAATATCCCAAATTATTAAAGGCCGTTAACATGATTGCAAAGTCTCTTCCTCTTTGTTTAGAAGGTGCTTTTAACAATCTATCAACATTTTCGAGGATAAGATATTTAGGCTTAATGTTTTCAGTAGCACGAATGATTTCCCAAAAGAGGACTCCTTTTTTTCCTTCAATCCCCTTTTCATTCTTTTTACTTCTAGCAACAGAATAATCTTGGCAAGGAAAACCTCCTACAATCATATCTGCATCCATTTTTGAAAATTGTTCGTCTGTAATATCAGAGATACTAATATTGATATTCTTACTGCCTGGGAAATGATAGTCATAAACCTCAAATGCATCTTGAGATTTACGAGATGGTTCCCACTGATTTGCCCATTTAGTTTCGAAATATTCTCTATCTGAGTTCTCGAGTCCAACTCGAAAACCTCCTACCCCAGCAAATAATTCTAGTACTTTCATTTTTTCTCCTATCTTTATTTTCTAATTATATAATATTTTTGCGAATTGATCAAGTATTAATGTTTGCTTTAGTTTAATTTGATATAATGTAAAGACAGGAGAAGAAAATGAATCAAAATTTATTTAACTATAATGATGAAGATATCAATAGTGTTATTGAGTATACTCACCAACTATTGAATAGAAAATTTGCCGATGTCATGGAAGAGTACAATCGCTCTCTCTATAAAACATACGAGGACTATAGTGAAAGAGTAGTTTCGGAAGTAAATGATAAAAAGATTAGTATGAAGTCAAAAGGGCAATACGGAAATTATATTGAAAAATATTTTTTTGGTTACCAACCTAATAATGATTCGGAAGCTGATTTTGAAAAAATAGGAGTGGAGTTAAAAGTAACGCCTTTCAAGGTCAATAAAAATGGTACACTTAGTGCAAAAGAACGTCTAGTATTAACAATTTTGAATTATATGGAGGAAAATCTAGAAGATTTTTACTCAACTCATTTATGGAAAAAATGTGCAAAAATTTTATTGCTTTTTTATAACGGTTTAATACCTAATCAGACAATGGAAGACTATGTCATTGAAAAAATCTTTTTGTATGAATGGTTTGAAGAGGATATGCCTGTTATCCTTGAAGATTATAAGAAGATTACTGATAAAATTAAAAGTGGTAAAGCGCATGAATTATCAGAATCAGATGGAAACTATTTGTCAACTTGTACAAAAGGGGCAGGTAAAGGAAAGGATTTAAGACAACAACCTTTTAGTCATGAATTAGCAAAGCAAAGAGCTTGGGAATTAAAATCAAGTTATATGACCTATTTGATTAATCATAAAATATTTAATCAGTCAGATCAAGAAAGTGTTTTAACTAGTTTTAGAGGTGATAAAAAATCATTTACTGAGGTTATTTCAGAGAAGATTCTCTCTTATAAAGGCTTTTCTGAACAAGAGTTATACGATAGGTTTGAAGTGAATCCCAAAGCAAAGGGGAAGAATAGTACTCTGATTAGAAAAATTTTAGGTTTAACAGGGGATTTGGATAAGACGAAAGAATTTCAAAAAGCGAACATGAATTTGAGAGTTATTCGAGTAGATAAGAATAATTTACCTAAGGAGGATTCCCCTTTTAAAACATACAGTTTTAAAGAACTAGCGGCAACAGATAGTTGGGAATCTTCTCATGTATATAATGAAATTTATAATAAACGATTCCTCTTCGTTATTTTTAAAGAAATTGAACCTAAGCTATTTGTATTAGATTCTATCAAGTTTTGGGGATTTCAGGATAGACAATTAGAAGAAATACAAAGAGTGTGGCAGGAAACTAGACAAATTATTTCTGATGGAGTCAAATTAACTCAAAATGGTAATAAAGTTTCAACTAATTTCCCTCAAAGTAAGGTAAACAGAATCCTATTTACGAAATTACATGCTACCAATACTTATTATGAAATTGAAAAAGGAAAATTTGTTGGGAAAGGTTCATTATCTGATACGGATGAACTTCCAGATGGACGTAGGATTACAAAACACTCCTTTTGGATGCCTAAGAAGTTTATAAAAGAGATATTAGATGGGAATTGGGATTGATTGTATTTGTAATCAATTTTTGATAAACAAAAAAGAGGTCTACACCTCTTTTTTCTTATTTCTTTTTCCGATTTAATACGGCATTAAGGACAATGGCGAGTAGGCTGGCTACGACGATTCCGTTTGAGAAGAACATTTGGAAGGCTGTTGGCATGCTGACAAAGAGATTACTGTTGTTGAGTCCGACCCCTGCAGCGATTGAAACAGCTGCGATAAGGAAGTTGTGTTCATTGTTAGCAAAGTCAACGCGAGCGAGGATTTGCATTCCTTGAAGGGAAACAAAGCCAAACATCACTAGCATGGCACCTCCAAGGACAGGGCTTGGAATGATTTGGGCAAGGGCGCCAAACTTAGGTAGGAGTCCAAGGAGGACTAGGAAACCAGCTGCGTAGTAGATTGGCAGACGGGTCTTGATACCAGACAATTTGACCAAGCCAACGTTTTGTGAAAATCCTGTGTAAGGGAAGGTGTTAAAGATTCCTCCGAGAAGTACGGCTAAACCTTCTGCGCGGTAACCATTGCGAAGGCGCGTGCTGTCGATTGGATCCTTTGTGATATCTGACAAGGCTAGGTAAACACCAGTAGACTCAACCATAGACACCGTTGCGATGATACACATCATGACAATAGAGGAGATTTCAAAGGTTGGCATTCCAAAGTAGAGGGGAGTTGGGACATGAACAAGCGGTGCTGCTGCAACTGGAGAGAAGTCAACCAAGCCCATGCTAGCAGCAATAGCAGTTCCAACAACCAAGCCAATCAAAATAGAGATGGACTTGATAAATCCTTTGGTAAAGATGTTAATCAAGAGGATAATCAAAACAGTGATAGCAGCAAGCAAGAGGCTTTGACCAGTTGGCTCTGGAACGTTATTTCCCATATTTCCGATAGCGACAGGAATCAAGGTTAGTCCGATGGTCGTAATAACAGAGCCTGTTACGATAGAGGGGAAAAGATTGGCCACTTTTGAGAAAATACCTGAAATCAGAACCACATAAATCCCTGATGCGATAAGGGCACCAAACATAGCCCCACTACCATGGCTTTGCCCAATCATAATCAAGGGAGCGACTGACTGGAAGGCCACTCCGAGAACGACTGGTAGTCCAATCCCAAAGTATTTGTTGAGTTGGAGTTGGAGGAAGGTTGCCACCCCACACATGAAGATATCTGTAGAAATCAGGTAGGTCAACTGCTCAGCTGAATAGCCAAGGGCTGTTGCAATCATGATAGGAACCAAGATAGAGCCTGAGTACATTGCGAGAAGGTGCTGAAGCCCTAGAACCGCGGCTTGCGAGTGTTTTTCTTGAGTTTGCATTAGAGATCTGCCTCCTTAAATACGACTTGACCGTTTTCAAAACGATCCAAGCGAGCGAGTGATAGGACTGGATAGCCAGCTTTCTCGAGCAAATCACGACCATCTTGGAAGGATTTTTCGATCACAATACCGATGGCTTCGACTTTTGCTCCGGCCCGTTCGATGATTTGGATTAAGCCTTTGGCAGCTTGTCCATTGGCTAGGAAATCATCAATGATCAAGACCTTGTCCTCAGGTGAGAGGAATTTTCCAGCGATGGAAACCGTGCTCGTCACCTGTTTGGTAAAGGAGTAAACTTCAGCAGTTAAGATGCCTTCGTTCATGGTGATGTTTTTAGCTTTCTTTGCGAAAATCATGGGAACGTCTAAGGCTTCAGCTGTAAAAACAGCTGGGGCGATACCTGAAGCTTCAATCGTTACAACTTTGGTAATGCCAGCAGAAGCGAATTTTTCCGCAAATACCTTACCAATCTCTCGCATCAAGCTAAAGTCAACTTGGTGGGTTAAAAAGGAATCCACCTTGAGGATGTTGTCACCCAAGATGTGCCCATCCTGAAGGATGCGCTCTTCTAATAATTTCATAAGACCTCCTAAAGTCTAAAAGATGCTTCATTTGCTTGTCCAGAGTTTCTAGTATGTAATAGAAAAAGGACCTACTTAATCCCCTAAGTAAGTCCCCAAAATAGGCATGGCCAACACCATACCTTCAGCTGACATACTCATTGTTAGGTGTTCCGGCACCTTGTAGAAACGTCGTGCCAATTCACGACATAAACAAGTAAAATGGTACTATAGTTAAACACGATAGCATTAATATCATTATTTTACACCAAATAGCTTTAGAAATCAAATGTTTTGTTAGCGTTTGGGTAGAAAAAGCGAACGAACAAAAACCTACAACACGATACGGTATTGCAGGTTTCTATACTTCTATTCGCTAAATCTTAAAAAATAGCCATCTGAATCCAAAACTGCAAATTCGTGAGGATAGATATAGTGATCCCCAACACGAAATGTTCTCTTGGTCAAAGGACGATAAATAGGATAGTTGGCCTCTATTACTTTTTGATAAAGTTGTGGGACATCCTTTATACCAAAGGATAGGTTGACACCTTTTCCAAAAGGGTAGGTAAGGTTAGCCAGTTCCTCGGGGGTTCCTTCCTCTAGCATTAGCTGGCATTCTTCAAGAGAAAGAAAGAGAAATTTTTCTTCTGGACGCTCGTATTCGATCCTAAAACCGAGTAAATCGCAGTAGAAGGAACGGGACTGTTCGATATTCGATACCATAAACTCGGGAATAACTGCATTGTAGTTCATCGTGAAAATCCTTAAAGTTCAATTTCCAATACAATCGGTGTATGGTCTTGACGAGCTCCTGAGTCAATCATGTCTGACTTGGTTACCTTGTCAGCGACGCGGTTGCTGGTGAGCCAGTAGTCGATTCTCCAGCCAGTATTGTTGATTTTAGAAGTTTTGCTGCGTTGCGCCCACCAAGTGTAGCGTTCTGGGACATCGCCGTGAAGATGACGGAAGGTGTCGGTAAATCCAGTTGCCAAGAGGTTGGTAAAGCCAGCACGTTCTTCATCTGTAAATCCAGGTGAACGGCGGTTGCTGGCAGGGTTTGCAAGGTCGATTTCCTTGTGGGCTACATTGTAGTCACCCGTCGCAAGGACTGGTTTATGTTTGTCTAACTCAGCTAGATACTCAGCATATTTCACATCCCAAACTTGACGCTCTTCCAAACGTTTGAGACCATCGCCAGCGTTTGGAGTGTAAACTTGCGTTACGAAAAATGCATCAAATTCCAAGGTGATGATACGACCTTCCAAGTCCATGGTAGACGGGGCACCAATCTCTGGGAAAGTGATAGTAGGCGTGAGTTCTTTCTTATAAAGGAACATGGTTCCAGCATAGCCTTTGCGGGCAGGTTCTTGGGAAGAACGCCACGTGTTTTCGTAGCCTGGGAAGAGCTCTTCTAAAATTTCCAAGTGTTTTTTAGTAGGACCTTTGGCAGATAGTTTGGTTTCTTGGATAGCGATAATATCGGCATTTTCAGCTACCAAGGTTTGTAGGACTTCCTGTGACAGTTTGGCGCGAGCTGAGTCGCTCGTTAGGGCTGCATTGAGGGAATCAATATTCCATGAGATGAGTTTCATAAAGTTACCTTTTTCATTGAGATTATAGACTATATTATACCAAAAAAAGCTTTATTTCCCCAACGTATGGTTTGAAAAATCACCCTCTTTCGTTTATAATTAAGAATGATTTTATGAAAGGGAGTGAAAATACATGAAATTCTATTCTTATGACTATGTTCTTAGCCAAATCAGTCAGCAAAATGGGATCATGGTTGGTTTTGGAATTGTCTTATTAGCTGTTACAGGATTTTTTGCTTTTAAGGCGTACCATGATAAAAAGGGCACCAAGTTTCGTGAGTTGGTCATGATTTCAGCCTTGACCTTGCTAGCTCTCCTTTTGGTTAGTATCACGACTTACCAAAACAATCAAGTTTCTAACAACAAATTTCAAACTTCACTCCATTTTATAGAGGTGGTTTCCAAAGATTTGGGAGTGGATAAATCAGAAGTCTATGTCAATACATCTGCAGCCACTGATGGAGCACTTCTCAAGGTGGGAGATCGCTATTATCGCGCCCTTAACGGTAGTGAGCCAGACAAGTATCTGTTAGAGAGAGTAGAATTGTATCAGACAGATGCGATTGAACTGGTGGAGGTGAACAAATGACACTCAATTATATAGAAATTTTAATCAAACTAGCCCTGGGGCTTTTTTCACTTGTTTTTGTTATCAATGTGACAGGAAAGGGAAATCTGGCACCTAACTCGGCGACAGATCAAATCCAGAACTATGTTCTGGGTGGTATCATCGGTGGGGTGATTTACAATAGTTCCATCAGTATCCTTCAGTATGCAGTTATCTTGATTATGTGGACCATTTTGGTCTTGACCCTCAAGTGGCTCAACAACAATGTTCGCCTTGTGAAACGCTTGATTGATGGGAAGCCAACCCTGCTCATCAAAAATGGACAGATTGATCCTGAAGCCTGTCGTTCGGTTGGTTTATCTGCAGCGGACGTAGCTCTTAAGCTCCGTAGCCAAGGAATTTTCCAAATGAAACAAGTCAAACGCGCTATGCAGGAGCAAAACGGTCAACTCATCGTAGTCCAAATGGGAGATGAAAATCCTAAGTATCCTGTTGTCACAGATGGTGTCGTCCAAGTAGAAGTTTTGGAATCAATAGGCCGTAGTGAGGAATGGCTGCTTGATAACCTCAGCAAACAAGGCCATGACAATGTCGCCAACATTTTTATCGCGGAGTATGACAAGGGTGCCGTCACAGTCGTAACCTATGAATAAGAAAAACCTGAGGTCCCTGCCTCAGGTTTCCATTTGCAATCAGAAAGGGAGTTTATGTCCATTATTCAAAAACTCTGGTGGTTTTTCAAACTCGAAAAACGCCGTTATCTAGTCGGAATTGTGGCTCTAGTCTTGGTTTCCGTCCTCAATCTCATCCCTCCCATGGTTATGGGGCGAGTCATTGATGCTATCACTTCGGGACAATTAAGTCAGCAGGACCTGCTTTTGAACCTCCTTTATCTGCTTCTTGCAGCTTTGGGTATGTACTATCTGCGCTATGTTTGGCGCATGTATATCCTTGGAACTTCCTACCGTTTAGGGCAGATTATGCGGTCTCGTTTGTTTGAGCATTTTACTAAAATGTCGCCAGCCTTTTATCAGACCTATCGGACGGGAGACTTGATGGCACACGCCACCAATGATATCAATGCCTTAACTCGTCTCGCAGGTGGTGGTGTCATGTCTGCGGTGGATGCCTCTATCACGGCTCTAGTGACTTTGCTGACCATGCTCTTTAGCATTTCCTGGCAGATGACGCTAGTTGCTATTTTGCCCCTGCCTTTCATGGCCTATGCGACCAGTCGTCTAGGGAGAAAGACTCATAAGGCTTTCGGAGAATCCCAAGCTGCCTTTTCTGAACTCAATAATAAGGTGCAGGAGTCCGTATCAGGTATCAAAGTGACCAAGTCTTTTGGTTATCAGGCGAACGAGCTGGAGTCCTTTCAGGAAGTTAATGAATTGACCTTCCAAAAGAACCTGCAAACCATGAAATACGATAGCCTCTTTGATCCCATGGTTCTCTTGTTTGTTGGTTCCTCCTATGTGTTAACCCTCTTTGTCGGTTCCTTGATGGTTCAGAAAGGGCAGATTACAGTTGGGAATCTGGTCACCTTTATCAGCTACTTGGATATGCTGGTTTGGCCTCTTATGGCTATCGGCTTCCTCTTTAACATCACTCAGCGAGGAAAGGTTTCTTACCAGCGGATTGAGGAACTCTTGTCTCAGGAATCACCTGTACAAGACCCCGAGATTCCTCTGGACGGTATTGAAAATGGGCGTCTGGAGTATGCCGTTGAAAGCTTTGCCTTCGAAGATGAGGAGACACTGACGGATATTTACTTTAGTTTGGAAAAAGGGCAAACTCTGGGCTTGGTCGGCCAGACAGGCTCTGGGAAAACATCCTTGATTAAACTTCTCTTGCGAGAATACGATGTGGATAAGGGAGCCATTTATCTAAACGGTCATGATATTCGGAATTATCGTCTGACGGACCTTCGCAGTCTCATGGGCTATGTTCCTCAGGATCAATTCCTCTTTGCGACTTCGATTATGGACAATATCCGCTTTGGCAATCCTAATTTACCACTTTCAGCAGTTGAGGAGGCGACTAAGCTAGCCCAAGTTTATCAAGATATTGTAGCCATGCCTAAGGGATTTGATACGCTGATCGGTGAAAAGGGGGTCAGTCTTTCTGGTGGTCAAAAGCAGCGTCTGGCTATGAGTCGGGCAATGATTTTAGACCCTGATATCTTGATTTTAGATGATTCCTTGTCCGCCGTAGATGCCAAGACAGAGTATGCTATTATCGACAATCTTAAGGAAACGCGTAAGGACAAGACAACCATCATCACAGCCCATCGCCTCAGCGCAGTTGTCCATGCAGATCTGATCTTGGTTCTGCAAAATGGCCAAATCATAGAACGGGGTACACACGAAGACTTGCTAGCCCTGAATGGCTGGTATGCCCAAACCTATCAGTCTCAGCAGTTGGAAATGAAAGGAGAAGAAGATGCATAATAAGCAAGAACAGTGGACTGTATTAAAGCGCTTGATGTCATATCTCAAGCCCTATGCATTCCTGACCTTTTTGGCCCTGACCTTTCTCCTAGCGACTACGGTCATTAAAAGCATCATTCCCCTTGTGGCCTCCCACTTTATCGACCAGTACCTCAGCAACCTCAATCAACTTGCCGTGACCGTTTTACTGGTCTACTATGGTCTTTACATCCTGCAAACTCTAGTTCAGTATGTCGGCAATCTTCTCTTTGCACGCGTGTCCTACAGTATTGTCAGAGATATTCGTCGCGATGCCTTTGCCAATATGGAGGAGCTAGGCATGTCCTATTTTGATAAGACGCCGGCCGGTTTTATCGTCTCTCGTTTGACCAATGATACTGAGACCATCAGCGATATGTTTTCAGGGATTTTGTCCAGTTTTATCTCAGCAGTATTTATCTTTCTGACAACCCTTTACACTATGTTGGTTCTAGATTTTCGTTTGACTGCTTTGGTCTTGCTCTTTCTCCCCTTGATTTTTCTTTTGGTCAATCTCTATCGCAAAAAATCAGTCAAAATCATCGAAAAAACCAGAAGTCTCTTATCAGATATCAATAGCAAGCTAGCAGAAAGTATCGAAGGAATTAGGGTTATCCAGGCCTTTAATCAAGAGAAGCGCCTGCAGGCAGAATTTGATGAAATCAACCAAGAACACTTGGTCTATGCCAACCGTTCTGTAGCTTTGGACGCCCTCTTTTTACGTCCTGCCATGAGTTTACTGAAACTGCTAGGCTATGCCGTCTTGATGGCCTACTTTGGTTACCGTGGTCTTTCTATCGGGATAACGGCCGGAACCATGTATGCCTTTATCCAGTACATCAACCGCCTTTTTGATCCCTTGATTGAGGTGACGCAAAACTTTTCAACCCTTCAAACGTCCATGGTATCTGCAGGTCGTGTCTTTGCCTTGATTGACGAGAAGACCTATGAGCCTCTTCAAGAAAATGGACCAGCCAAAGTCCAAGAAGGCAATATCCGTTTTGAGCACGTCTGTTTCTCATATGACGGCAAACACCAGATCCTAGATGATATTTCCTTTTCGGTTAACAAGGGTGAAACCATTGCCTTTGTAGGTCATACAGGTTCCGGGAAATCTTCCATTATCAATGTCCTCATGCGCTTTTATGAATTTCAGTCAGGCCGCGTTCTCTTGGATGATGTGGATATCAGGAACTACAGTCAGGAAGAGCTGAGAAAAAACATCGGTTTGGTCTTACAGGATCCCTTCCTCTATCACGGGACTATCAAGTCCAATATCGCCATGTACCAAGATCTTAGTGATGAAGAGGTACAGGATGCGGCTACTTTTGTCGATGCAGATTCCTTTATTCAGGACCTTCCGCAGGGTTATGATGCCCCTGTTTCTGAGCGTGGTTCGAGCTTTTCTACTGGACAGCGCCAGCTTCTTGCCTTTGCTAGAACAGTCGCCAGTCAGCCTAAAATCTTGATTTTGGATGAAGCGACAGCCAATATTGACTCTGAGACAGAAAGTTTGGTTCAGGATTCTCTGGCTAAAATGAGACAGGGGCGGACGACCATTGCCATCGCTCATCGCCTTTCAACTATTCAAGATGCTAATTGTATCTACGTCTTGGACAAGGGGCGCATCATCGAGAGTGGAACTCATGAGGAACTCTTGGCTCTGGGAGGAACTTATCACAAGATGTATAGTTTGCAAGCAGGAGCCATGTCCTAATACTCTTTGATTTTCATTGAGTATAAGAAGGAAATTCTTCAAATGACAGATTTCTTGCACCGCCTTTTCCATTTTGTGGTATAATGAAAAATGTTGACAAATAGTATACTAAAAACAAAGGAGAAACAGCATGCTGAAATGGGAAGACTTGCCCGTGGAAATGCAATCAAGCGAGGTTGAGTCTTACTACCAGCTTGTCTCTAAAAGGAAGGGTTCGCTGATTTTCAAGCGTTGCCTGGATTGGTTTTTGGCCGTAGTTTTGCTAATTTTGACCTCTCCAGTCTTTCTTATCTTGAGCATATGGATCAAGTTGGATAGCAAGGGTCCAGTGATTTATAAGCAAGAGCGCGTGACCCAGTACAACCGTCGGTTCAAGATTTGGAAGTTCCGTACCATGGTGACGGATGCGGATAAAAAAGGAAGTCTGGTGACTTCTGCTAACGATAGCCGCATTACCAAAGTTGGAAATTTCATCCGCCGTGTTCGTTTAGATGAACTACCTCAACTAGTCAATGTTCTTAAAGGCGAAATGTCCTTTGTCGGTACACGACCAGAAGTGCCACGTTACACAGAGCAATATAGTCCTGAAATGATGGCGACCTTGCTCTTACCCGCAGGGATTACCTCTCCAGCCAGCATCAACTACAAGGATGAGGACACTATCATCAGTCAAATGACCGAAAAAGGCCTGTCAGTTGACCAAGCCTATGTAGAGCATGTTCTTCCTGAAAAGATGCGCTATAACCTTGCTTATCTTCGAGAATTTAGTTTCCTTGGAGACATTAAAATCATGTTTCAAACCGTGTTTGAAGTACTAAAATAAAGTAGTCATGAGAAAATGAGTACAGATAAAAGGAGCAAATCAATGCCAAATTACAATATTCCATTTTCACCACCCGATATTACGGAAGCTGAAATTGCTGAGGTAGCGGACACTCTGCGTTCTGGCTGGATCACAACAGGTCCTAAGACCAAAGAATTGGAACGTCGTTTATCTCAATACACACAGACGCCCAAGACTGTCTGCCTCAACTCTGCGACGGCAGCTCTTGAATTGATTTTGCGTGTATTGGAAGTGGGACCTGGTGACGAGGTCATCGTTCCAGCTATGACTTATACAGCTTCATGTAGTGTCATCACTCACGTAGGGGCAACCCCTGTCATGGTGGATATCCAAGCCGATACGTTTGAGATGGACTATGACCTGCTGGAGCAAGCCATCACTGAAAAAACCAAGGTGATCATCCCAGTAGACCTTGCAGGGATTGTTTGCAACTATGACCGTTTGTTCCAAGTTGTGGAAAACAAACGTGACTTGTTTGTAGCGTCTAGCAAGTGGCAAAAAGCCTTTAACCGTATTGTCATTGTCTCAGACAGTGCACATGCTTTGGGATCTACTTATAAAGGACAACCGGCTGGTTCCATCGCTGACTTTACATCATTCTCATTCCATGCCGTTAAGAACTTTACAACTGCTGAAGGTGGAAGTGCCACTTGGAAAGCCAATCCAGCGATTGACGACGAAGAAATGTACAAGGAATTCCAAATCCTTTCCCTTCATGGTCAAACTAAGGATGCTCTTGCCAAGATGCAACTCGGATCATGGGAATATGATATCGTAACCCCTGCCTACAAGTGCAACATGACGGATATCATGGCTTCCCTTGGTCTAGTACAATTGGATCGTTACCCTGTTTTGCTACAACGTCGTAAGGAAATCGTAGACCGTTATGATCGTGGTTTTGCTGGTTCTCGCATCCATCCATTAGCACACAAGACTGATACTGTCGAATCTTGTCGTCACCTCTACATCACACATGTTGAAGGAGCAAGCCTAGAAGAACGCAATCTCATCATCCAAGAATTGGCTAAAGCAGGAATTGCAAGTAACGTCCACTACAAACCGCTTCCACTCTTGACAGCCTATAAGAATCTTGGTTTTGATATGTCGAACTATCCTAAGGCCTATGCCTTCTTTGAAAATGAAATTACGCTCCCTCTTCACACGAAATTAAGCGATGAAGAAGTGGACTATATCATTGAGACTTTCAAAACAGTTTCTGAAAAAGTGCTAACTTTATCAAAAAAATCGTAAAAAAGTCTTGACAAAGATAGAACAATAACATATAATATTCTCTATAAATCAGAAAAGTAGTTATTTTTGATCTTCAGAGAGCCTGTGGTGATTGTGAACAGGTGGTTGGAAGTAGTGAAAGTGGGCTGATTTAAAAAATGAATTTGAAACAATAAAAATTCGGTGCGCACACCTTACAGTGCAACTTGTTGTTAGACAAGGCAGAGATGTAAAGGGGAATAATCCCTTTATAATTGAGGTGGCACCGCGTTACCAACGCCCTCACACGGAAGTAGATTCTGTGTGTGGGCTTTTTTCATATCTTTAAATTAATACTGAAAGAGGAAAATTTTATGACAACTAAAGGATATTTTGGACAATTTGGTGGTAGTTTTGTGCCAGAGCCGATTCAGACTTTGTTGGATGAGTTGGAAGTGACATTTGACAAGTACAAGGATGATCCAGAGTTTTTGGCAGAATTTCGTCATTACTTGAAGGACTATTCCGGTCGCGAAACACCGCTCTATTTTGCAGAAAGTTTGACAGATCACTTAGGTGGAGCTAAGATTTATCTCAAGCGCGAAGACCTTAACCATCTGGGTTCTCACAAGCTCAACAACGTTTTAGGGCAAATTCTTCTTGCCAAACGTATGGGTAAAAAACGGGTTATCGCAGAGACAGGAGCTGGTCAGCACGGTGTTGCGACTGCAGCTGCTGCAGCTAAGTTTGGTATGGCTTGTGATGTCTACATGGGGGCAGAAGATGTGGAACGTCAACGTCTCAATGTTTTCCGTATGGAGATGATGGGAGCAACTGTGCACGCAGTTGAAACAGGCACTCGTACACTCAAAGATGCGGTTGATGCAGCCTTTGGAGCATGGATGAATGACCTTGAAGCCTTCTATGTTTTAGGATCTGCTGTGGGACCTCATCCATATCCAACCATTGTTCATGAGTTCCAAAAAGTCATCAGTGAAGAATCTCGCCGTCAAATTTTGGAAAAAGAAGGACGCTTGCCAGACTACGTTATTGCCTGTGTAGGTGGTGGTTCCAATGCCATCGGTGCTTTTTCACAGTATGTGGCTGATGAAGAAGTTAAATTAGTTGGGGTCGAAGCCGCTGGTCATGGACTTGATACAGACAAGCACGCAGCTACCATGACAAAAGGTAGTGTCGGAATTGTCGACGGAATGAAGACCTATGCTGTCTTTAAAGAAGATGGAGAGCTGGCGCCAGTTTACTCTATCTCAGCTGGTTTGGACTATCCAGGGGTTGGCCCAGAACACGCCTACTTTAAAGATTCAGGTCGCGTGGAATATGTGGCAGCGACGGATGAAGAAGCTGTCCATGCCCTGCTCCTTCTCAGCAAGACAGAAGGGATTATCCCAGCGATCGAAAGTTCACACGCTATCGCAGAAGCAGTTAAACGTGCACCGAAACTAAGTAAAGATGAGATTATCATCATCAATGTCTCTGGTCGTGGAGACAAGGACGTAGCTGCGATTGCAGACTACCTAGAAGCTAAAAAATAAAAGATGGAAAAATTACAGTCTTTTCTCTCCCAGAGAGCTTGTGGTTGCTGGAAACAAGCAGAGAAAGTTGTAAGGTTGGGTCCATCTGAAACGAGAGAAGAAAACATAATTCTCAAGGGAGTGCCCTTTATCGCACAGCCTGTTACAAGAGGTATCTGAGACAGGAATGAGAGATAGGAGAAATCCTATAATTGAGGTGGCACCGCGAATTTCGTCCTCACGCAAGTTATTTTGCGTGGGGATTTTTCATATAGTCACCACGAACTAGAATTGAAAGGGAAATTACAATGGAACGAATCATTCATGGAGATGTCTTATCGCCAATCTTGGCTTATATGCGCCTAAAGGGGCAACACAAGGTTATCTTAGAGAGTATTCCGAGAGACAAGGAAACAGCTCGTTTCTCTATCTTAGCCTATAATCCAGTTTTTGAGATAAAGTTTGAAAATGGAGTTCTTTATCAAAATGGGCAAGTAATTGATCGTGATCCCTTGGATTTCCTTTATCAAGTGACTCATAAGAGCCAGCACCATTCAGACCTACCTTTTGGTGGAGGAGCTATTGGCTTTGTTGGTTACGATATGATTTCGCTTTATGAAGAAATTGGTCAAATTCCTGAGGATACAATTGGGACACCAGACATGCATTTCTTTGTCTATGAGAGTTACATGGTCTTTGACCACAAGAAGGAAAAAATACATGTCATCGAGGATGCTCTCTATAGCGAGCGCAGTCAAGAAGACTTAGAAAAAGCCTTGAATCAAGTGCTTGAGGAATTACGCATTCCTGCTCCAAATGAATTTGAAGACTTGGATCTATCACCACTTGACTTCAAACCCCATATCGTTCCTCAGAAGTTTGAGGAAATAGTGGAAAGGGCTCGTGACTTGATTCGTAACGGCGATATGTTCCAATGCGTGCTCAGTCAGCGTTTCTCAGCAGAAGTGACTGGAAATCCATTTGACTTCTACAGAAATCTTCGCGTGACCAATCCATCTAATTACCTCTATTTCTATGATTTTGGGGATTATCAAATCATCGGTGCCAGTCCAGAAAGTTTAGTTTCTGTCAAAAATAGTATCGTGACAACCAATCCGATTGCCGGTACGCGACCAAGAGGAGCAACGGATGAAGAAGACAAGGCCTTGGCGACAGACCTACTTTCTGATGAGAAGGAAACAGCAGAACATCGGATGTTGGTGGACTTAGGTCGTAACGATATTGGCCGTATCTCTGAAACATCCAGTGTCCAAGTTACCAAGTATATGGAAGTGGAGTTTTTCCGCTATGTTATGCATTTGACCAGTGTTGTGAAAGGGCGTTTGCTTCCCGAACTCACTGCCATGGATGCCTTGAAAGCTACACTTCCAGCTGGAACAGTTTCAGGAGCACCTAAGATTCGGGCCATGAGACGCATCTATGAGCTGGAAACAGAAAAACGTGGCGTATATGCAGGAGCAATCGGCTACTTGTCTGCGACGGGTGATATGGATTTGGCCATTGCCATCCGAACGATGATTCTCAAAAAACAAACAGCCTATGTGCAGGCTGGAGCAGGGATTGTCTATGACTCTATCGCCCAAAATGAATACCAAGAAACCATTAATAAGGCTAAATCTATGACTAGAATTGGAGAACTAAGACCATGATTTTATTGATTGATAACTATGATTCTTTTACCTATAACTTGGCCCAATACATTGGAAATTTTGCGGAAGTGCAGGTTTTGAGAAATGATGATCCCAAGCTGTATGAAGAAGCTGAAAAAGCAGATGGTCTGGTCTTTTCTCCTGGACCAGGCTGGCCAGTTGATGCTGGAAAGATGGAAGATATGATTCGTGACTTTGCTGGCAAGAAGCCGATTCTTGGGATTTGTTTGGGCCACCAAGCCATCGCAGAAGTCTTTGGTGGTAAGCTAGGTTTGGCTCCCAAAGTCATGCATGGGAAACAGAGCAATATCATCTTTGAAGCGCCATCTGTTTTGTATCAAGGAATCGAGGATGGCCGTCCGGTCATGCGTTACCACAGTATCTTGATTGAAGAAATGCCAGAAGACTTTGAAGTGACAGCCCGTTCGACCGATGACCAAGCCATTATGGGAATTCAACACAAAAGCCTTCCAATTTATGGTTTCCAATACCATCCAGAGAGTATAGGAACGCCAGATGGCTTGTCTTCTATTCGGAATTTTATCGAGAAAGTAGTAAAGTGAGGAAACTAGGATGAAAGAGATTATTGAAAAACTAGCAAAATTTGAAAATTTATCAGGTGTGGAAATGACGGATGTCATTGAGCGTATCGTAACTGGGCGTGTAACTGAAGTGCAGATAGCTTCTCTTCTCTTAGCTCTTAAGATGAAGGGGGAAACACCTGAAGAACGTACAGCTATTGCCCAAGTCATGAGAGGGCATGCCCAACACATTCCAACTGAAATCCATGATGCTATGGATAACTGTGGTACTGGTGGGGATAAGTCCTTCAGCTTTAACATCTCCACAACTGCAGCCTTTGTCTTGGCTGGTGGCGGTGTTCATATGGCTAAGCATGGTAACCGCTCGATTTCTTCTAAATCGGGTTCGGCAGATGTCCTTCAAGCCTTGGGTATCAATCTAGACCTCAAACCAGCTGAACTAGGTAAGGTCTTTGATAAAACTGGAATCGTCTTTCTCTTTGCTAAAAATATGCACCCAGCCATGAAATACATCATGCCAGCTCGTTTGGAATTGGGAATTCCAACGATTATGAACTTGACTGGTCCCCTAATTCACCCAATGGCCTTGGAAACACAGCTTCTTGGAATTAGTCGTCCAGAACTTCTAGAAAGTACAGCTCAGGTTTTGAAAAATATGGGTCGCAAACGTGCCATCGTGGTTGCTGGGCCAGAAGGACTGGATGAAGCTGGTTTGAACGGAACAACCAAGATTGCTCTTCTTGAAAATGGCGAAATCACCTTGTCAAGCTTTACTCCAGAGGATTTGGGTATGGAAGGCTACGCTATCGAAGATATTCGTGGAGGCAATGCTCAGGAAAATGCAGAAATTTTGCTCAGCGTTCTTAAAAACGAACCAAGTCCATTCTTGGAAACTACAGTCTTAAATGCTGGTCTTGGTTTCTATGCCAATGGTAAGGTAGCTAGCATCAAGGAAGGAGTTGCCTTGGCCCGTCAAGTGATTGCTAGTGGCAAGGCCCTTGAAAAATTTAGACTGTTACAGGAGTACCAAAAATGAGTCAGGAATTTTTAGCACGAATTTTGGAGCAGAAGGCGCGTGAGGTCGAGCAAATGGAGCTGGAGCAAATCCAGCCCTTGCGCCAGACCTATCGCTTGGCTGACTTTTTGAAGAATCATCAAGACCGCTTGCAGGTAATCGCTGAGGTAAAGAAAGCTAGCCCTAGTCTGGGAGATATCAATCTCGATGTGGATATTGTGCAACAGGCCCAGACTTATGAAGCAAACGGTGCAGTGATGATTTCGGTTTTGACAGATGAGGTTTTCTTTAAAGGGCATTTGGATTATCTACGAGAGATTTCCAGTCAGGTGCAGATTCCGACGCTCAACAAGGACTTTATCATCGATGAAAAGCAAATCATCCGCGCCCGCAATGCAGGTGCGACAGTTATCTTGCTCATTGTGGCTGCCTTGCCAGAAGAACGCCTCAAGGAACTTTACGACTATGCGACAGAGCTTGGCCTGGAAGTCTTGGTTGAGACTCACAATCTTGCTGAACTAGAAGTAGCCCACAGACTTGGTGCTCAGATTATCGGAGTTAATAACCGCAATTTGACCACCTTTGAGGTCGATTTGCAGACCAGTGTAGACTTGGCTAAACACTTTAGAGATGATTGCTTGTATATTTCTGAATCGGCTATTTTCACAGGACAGGATGCGCAACGAGTAGCACCATACTTTAACGGAATTTTAGTAGGGACAGCTCTCATGCAGGCAGAAGATGTAGCCAAGAGAATCAAGGAGTTGCAGATTGACAAAGGTTAAAATTTGTGGATTATCGACCAAGGAAGCGGTGGAAACAGCCGTTTCAGCAGGAGCGGACTACATCGGTTTTGTCTTCGCACCTAGTAAAAGACAAGTGACCTTGGATCAGGCTGCTGAGCTGGCAAAGCTTATTCCTTCAGACGTTAAAGAGGTTGGTGTATTTGTTTCACCAAGTCGGGCAGAACTGTTAGAAGCGATTGAAAAAGTTGGCTTGGACTTGATTCAAGTTCATGGTCATGTAGGGGATGATTTGTTTGAGGATTTGCCTTGTGACAGCATTCAGGCTGTTCAAGTCGATGGAAATGGTCATGTGCCCAATTCTCGTGCAGACTATCTACTCTTTGATGCCCCTGTGGCAGGAAGCGGCCGGACCTTTGACTGGGGGAAATTGGATACAACAGGACTAAATCAGCCCTTCTTTATCGCAGGTGGGCTTAAGGAAGACAATGTAGTAAAAGCAATTCAACACTTTACTCCCTATGCAGTAGATGTATCTAGCGGAGTGGAGACAGATGGACAAAAAGATCATGAAAAGATTAGAAGATTTATAGAGAGGGTAAAGCATGGCATATCAGGAACCAAATAAAGATGGATTTTATGGAAAATTCGGCGGACGTTTTGTCCCAGAAACATTGATGACAGCAGTTTTGGAGTTGGAGAAGGCCTACCGTGAAAGTCAGGCAGACCCAAGTTTCCAAGAAGAATTAAACCAACTCTTGCGCCAGTATGTGGGACGTGAAACTCCCCTTTACTACGCAAAAAACTTGACCCAGCATATCGGTGGAGCCAAGATTTATCTCAAGCGTGAAGACCTCAACCATACAGGGGCCCACAAGATTAACAATTCCTTAGGACAAGTTTTGCTTGCTAAACGCATGGGTAAAAAGAAAATTATCGCTGAAACGGGTGCTGGTCAGCATGGTGTGGCAACTGCAACAGCTGCAGCCCTCTTTAACATGGAATGTACCATCTATATGGGTGAAGAAGATGTCAAACGCCAAGCTCTCAATGTGTTCCGTATGGAGCTTTTGGGAGCCAAGGTAGAGGCAGTGACAGATGGTTCGCGTGTACTCAAGGATGCGGTCAATGCAGCCCTTCGTTCATGGGTGGCAAATATCGATGATACCCACTATATCCTAGGTTCAGCCTTGGGGCCTCATCCTTTCCCAGAAATCGTTCGTGACTTCCAGAGTGTCATTGGTCGAGAGGCTAAGCAACAGTATCGCGATTTGACAGGTCAAGATCTGCCCGACGCTCTAGTAGCCTGTGTTGGCGGTGGTTCTAATGCCATCGGGCTCTTCCATCCATTTGTAGAAGATGAGTCTGTAGCTATGTATGGGGCTGAAGCGGCAGGGCTTGGTGTGGATACAGAGCACCACGCAGCTACCCTGACCAAGGGTCGTCCAGGCGTCCTTCACGGTTCCCTCATGGATGTACTCCAAGATGCCCATGGTCAAATTCTTGAAGCCTTCTCTATCTCAGCAGGATTGGACTATCCTGGTATCGGTCCAGAACATTCTCACTACCACGATATCAAGCGTGCAACTTATGTGCCAGTGACAGATGAGGAGGCCTTGGAAGGATTCCAACTCTTGTCTCGTGTGGAAGGGATTATCCCAGCCCTGGAATCTAGCCATGCTATTGCATTTTCGGTGAAATTGGCCAAAGAACTTGGTCCAGACAAGTCCATGATCGTCTGTCTATCGGGTCGTGGGGACAAGGATGTAGTTCAGGTCAAAGACCGCTTGGAAGCAGACGCAGCAAAGAAGGGAGAAGCGCATGCCTAGGACATTAACAGAAAAATTGAACGCTATCAAAGCAGCAGGAAAAGGAATTTTTGTTCCCTATATCATGGCTGGAGACCACGAGAAAGGTTTGGATGGTCTCGCTGAAACAATCCACTTTTTAGAAAAATTGGGTGTTTCAGCCATTGAAGTGGGTATTCCCTTTTCAGATCCTGTTGCAGATGGACCTGTTATCGAAGAAGCAGGCTTGCGCAGTCTAGCTCACGGAACTTCTACCCAGGCTTTGGTTGAAACCTTGAAAACCATTCAGACAGAAATCCCACTTGTCATTATGACCTACTTTAACCCCCTCTTTCAGTATGGTGTTGAGAACTTTGTCAAAGATTTGGCAGATACAGCGGTCAAGGGTTTGATTATCCCAGACCTACCTCATGAGCATGCCAACTTTGTAGAGCCCTTTTTGGCAGACACAGATATCGCCTTGATTCCCCTAGTTAGTTTGACGACAGGACTCGAGCGCCAGAAAGAGTTGATCAAGGGAGCAGAAGGCTTTGTCTATGCTGTTGCCATCAATGGGGTGACAGGGAAATCAGGAAATTACCGCGCAGATTTAGACAAGCACTTGGCTCAATTGCATCAAGTAGCCGATATCCCAGTTTTGACAGGATTTGGCGTATCTAGTCAAGCCGATGTAGAACGCTTCAATGCGGTGTCAGATGGTGTTATCGTTGGTTCGAAAATTGTAAAAGCTCTCCACCAAGGAGAGCCGATTCAGGACTTTATCAAACAAGCAGTAGCTTACCAAAAATAATCAAGCAAGCAGCAAGTAAGAGGAAAGGCACAAAAGGAAGTCTTTCCTTTTTCTTTTGGAGGAGAAAGGCTAGAATTCCTGTCGCAGAAGCAAACTGAATCAAGATGAGCAACTCTGTCACACTAAAGACGAGCGCACAAGATGATAGAAAGAGAAAATCCCCTGCGCCTATGCGGATATCGATAAAATGAGCCAAAATTCCAAGAACAAGGAAAAAGACCATAACCAAATTCCAGCCAGAGTAGGCCATTAGAAGCAGATGAAAGAAAATCCAGACCAGTAAAGGATATTCCTGATGGCGAAAGTCATAGATGCCCAAGGTCAAACCAGCAGTGATTAGGATGACTTGACCCAAAGAAAGCAATCCCCGAGAGTAAACCAGAAAGATGAGCCCTAAGCCTAGTTCAAAGAGAGCATACCAGCCAGGATAGCGGACCTTGCAGTAGCGACAGCGAAATCGATTAAAGACCTGCGAGAGGATAGGAATCAAATCTAACGGACGCAAGCGAGTCTGACAGGAACCGCAGTGACTAGCTGGGCTGATAATGGATTGCTCAGGAAAACGGTCAATGACCAAACCTAGAAAGGAAGCGAGAATGCTCCCGACAAGAAAAAAATAAAAATCAATCATACTTATCTATTCGTAAAAAATGGAAGAAGTAGTATAATAGAGAAACACAGATAAGGTGGTGAGGAAAAAAGATGACAATTCGTTTTGAAGAAAAGGTGAGCACAGAAAACGCTCAATTCGTATGCCAATGGTCCAACTCCCTTGGCAAATCCTTTCAAGAACAATGGATGGGAACAATGATTCCTTTTCCCTTGACAATTCAAGTCTTGCAAGATTTGGAAGGAATCTTTTCAATCTTTGATGGACAAGAGTTTGTGGGGCTTATCCAGAAAATCAGGCTAGAAGACAGAAATCTTCATATCGGGAGATTTTTTATCAACCCCCAGAAACAGGGGCAAGGCTTAGGTAGCCAGGCTTTAAGGAAATTTGTTAGTTTGGCCTTTGAAAATGAAGATATAGATACTGTCTCTCTAAATGTCTACGAGGCAAATCAAAGAGCCAAGCACCTCTATCAAAAAGAAGGATTTGAAGTCGTTCAAATGGTTGAAGAACCTATACGAAAATACGTTATGAAAAAGGGGAGATAGAAGACGAAGAAGATGGGGAAAGCAGCTTTAAAATCATAAAAAACGCATAATATCAGGTGTTAAAAAACTTGATACTATGCGTTTTATTATAGAGGGATTTACTGGATTTTCTCTACAACTTGAGTTTATATCCAACTTCTCTTTCTACTAACGATTTTTCCAAGCTTGGTAACGGGTGTCGATTAAGAGTTGGGTTAGGCGTCCCATGGTTTCTCTTTCTTCGGGAGTGAGGGATTGAGCTTGGACAAAGAGATGGTGAATGTGTTCAATGACCTTGAAGGAAGAAAGATCGTTGATGGAGGAGATGCCTGCATCAAGAATGATTCCGAAAAAGAGGTCGAAGTAGAGTTGCAGTTCCGTATCAGGAACTGTCTCAACCCATTCCTTGAAAGTAGTATCGACTTGCTGGCTGTCACTATTGGTCTCATCCAGTTGGACAAAGTGTTTGTCTGCAACCTGCCAACTAAAGGTGTCGTGCTGGGCAATACCACCTAGGGCAGTGCTTCGAACAACGATTTTTTTATCAGGAATTTCCAGCATCATCCCGATGATAGACCCTTGTGGGACAAATACTTTCGTTCTTTCCATCATGTTTTGATAGCCAGCTGTTTCGGTCAGTTCCTTGTGAAGTCCAGGGGCATCAAAAGTATAGACGGCGACAATGTTTTTTTGTAAAAGTGGGTCGAGTTGACTAGCAGCATAGACAGCTAAATTGCCCCCCTTTGAGTGCCCTGCTAGGACAACCTTTTGGTTAGGATGTTGAACAAAAAAGTCTTGTAAATACTGGAGGGCATGTTTTTGAGCTGGAATTTCCTTCATATAGGTCATATGGAAATCTTCTTTCCAACCGATGATACTATCATCTGTCCCACGAAAAACAAGTAAATAAGTATCGAGACTGATACGATAAGTCATAGCCGCAAACTGTTTTTGCAATTCAGGATCGATATCATTGATAAAGTTTGAGAGCTTGCAATTTTTAAAGCGTTTGTGTTGAGCGAGCTGATCCAATAACTGGATGCGGTTTTTATTGGTCAACATCGTCGTGTCTCTAGGGACTTGAGATGCTAGATCTATGAGGCGCTGGGGTTCTTGGGTGACTACACCATCAAAAGTAAGGTAGGTTAATTCAGTCAAGGCAAGAACATCTAACTCATTCACGGGGAGGTCATAAAAGGAATCGTATGCTACATCATTTAAGTAGTCAAAAATATTGGCCATAAAAGCTCCTTTCTCTATGTTTATCCTATCACATTTACCTAGAATTAGCTAGTGGGCTTGTTCGAATGACCTAGTAGGGTTTGATTGAAATACATAGAAGATAGATTGCTCCTATTTCAAACCTCTAAACGA
>ERZ772973.216-NODE-216-length-34088-cov-5.18065_pt1 | contig 34088 bp, 18 predicted proteins | sample MGYA00580672_ERZ772973 | MGnify/ENA primary metagenome ERZ772973 (study PRJEB29015, sample SAMEA2737938) | human oral metagenome | biome: human oral; feature: human-associated habitat; material: dental | place: China | collected 2152 ...
CCGTTACGGTATTTAAAGAGGAAGGTAAATTCCCCGTTAAAAATGGTCAGAATAACAAACGTATCGTGCTTTCTTACAAACTGAAAGACTCCACTGAAGGCCGCAGTAGCGCCATTATCGAGAAGAAAGATGATAATAGCTGGGCAATTACTTCTCAAAAAGGTGAAGTTGTTACCATTGTTAAAGGTAAAGCCGACCGTATTTTTGAAATCGATTATCGTAAATTAGAACCAGATACTAATGTAACCATTACTTCTTACACTGGTGATAATCGAGATAGTGAAACGGAAGTGCAGTCCCCGCAAGTACCTAGGGAAACTGGGGCTATACAACATGCTCCAATTATAACCTCTGTTTCAGATGGAGGAGCCAATGTTGTTAATATCCGTATTGAACCACATCCTGAAAATAAACGCATGAATGCGACTTTTCGTTTGAAAGGTGAAAGTCAAAATAACGATATTACAGTATTTGAAAAAGAGCCAGGTGTATGGGGATATGAGGGCAAGCTGCCCGACCGGATGTACTTCAATCCCGCTAATGGTGCTTTAGAGATATTCCAACACTTTTTAGAAGGCAATACTAAAGTTGTCGCTACTGGTTATGATGCCAAAGATGGTAATAGTGACGCCTATGAAAGTACCTTCGATGCAGGCCTCGTGAGTCCTCCTACTTACACGAGTAATACAGACAGTCCTTTGGTAGAAGTCCTTAAGGAAACCGATACACGTGGTTACCTACGTATGGAAGTAAAAGGCTCCCCTAATAAAGTCGTCATTGGGGTGAAACCTTTAGGTAAAACGGCTTATGAGGAATTGGTCCTTTCCACTTCGGCACCAGGACAAGAGTATAAAGTCATTCACCCTGTAAAAGGTGTACGTATTGAGCCAGAACCTAAACAGCCAGGTAAGCCTTGGGCATACAAGATGTACTTCAACGATGTCGTTGAAAACAGCTTGATTTACGTACAAGCCTTTACCAATAGTTCTTTGGTACGTCCGTCTGATAAACGCTCTTACCAAGAGCCTAGTGTGGAAGATAATAAACCAGAGATTACTGCTGGTACCGCATCGGCTGTTTGGGATGAAGACGCCCGTACCGTAACAGTGACTCCTGGTGAGAATAATGGTGTAATTGAAGTTAAGCTTCATGGCCAAAAGAGTACCATTACTACCAGTACTTATCAAAACAAGCAAACCCATAGGGGTCCGATGTTTGATGTAGGCGGTAGTGATACCTTGTACTTGAAATATACTAAAGACAATGGTAACTGGGTAGTACCGAATTTGTCGAATGAACAAAGACCTTACATTGATGTAAGAAAAGGTAATGGTAACGATATTGTCATTACCTATAAAGAAACAGCTTTGGGTGAAAGTAATGCGGATACCACTGCCACTATTACTTCGCACCCTGAAGGTAATAAAGAGACTCATAAACTCATTTCTAAAGAAGTCCCCAGTAGCCATACTTTCCAACGCAAAGGTGTTCAAGTCGCCATGAAACAAGTGGTCGATAATTTAGGCACTTTACGTATTAATATTGGCACCCTAGAAGAAAACAAGCGAATTGATGAGATTTCGATTGAAGGTACTAAGGCGAATAATACTCCCTTTAAGTTCACCGTACGCCATAATGAGTCAGGCTCAATATCTTTGGTAGAAAATATTGAAGGTGTAGCAGACATAGCGTATACTGTTAATGAGGCAGGTGATGTATTGACGATTGACAAATCGTTTACTAAGCCGAATAGTCAGTATACCGTCAAAGTCAAACCGCTCTTTGACATCGATACTGAAAACGTATTGACCGCTAATTTGAAACACGTTAACGTCACTAGTAAGACTGCGGACAAGGCCACCGTAACGCTGGCTAATGAACACGTAGAGATTACTCCAGGTGCTAATAACGACACTTTGGTTATTGATTATACCAAAGCCAATGCTACCAATGATAGTGTAACCTTTACTAAAGCCAATAACGTCTGGAGCACCACTGGCAATACTGATTTTGTCGTAGAGGACAATAAGCTGAAAATTGCGGTGAATAAGGTTAAAGATGAGAGTACTATTACTGTAACAGCTAAAGTCGGTACAGGTAATCAAGATAACGTAACCACATTCGCTATTCCTTATAAAGCGATTACTGCGGATAAACCTACCGTTACTTCTACTGAAGGTAACTTAGTGGTTACTCCTGGTGTGAATAACACTAAAGTAGTCGTAAACTATAAAGGTAACGATGACTCCTCTCAAACAGCTTCCTTTGTGAAGTCAGAGGCTGGTACATGGGCTAAAGACAGTGGTGTAAATGATATTGTTGTTGGACTGAATAATGGTAAAGTGGTATTTAACTTCCCTGATGCCATCATTAAAGACAACAGTGAGGTGACTGTAGTTGGCAGTACCGCTGATGATAGAGACATCCCGGCGCGCGTGACCATTACTGTAGGTGCCCCTATCGTACGTGAACATGCGCATGACTTGAGCTTTAGCGCTATTCATGAGAAGCTTTATGTTGCCCCTGGTCAAAACAACAGAAAAATCACTTTGACTTTCCGTGAGAAAGAAAAGAGTGAGAATACCGTAGCTGTATTGACTAAAGAAGGTACTGGTTGGAAAGGGGATGTGGATAAAGGTGTGGTTTGGGATAACACCAAAGCCGCTTTTGCCATTAGCCGCCTTAACTTGAAAGATGATGTAGATTTGACTTATGTTACGTCTACTACTCAGCCGAATGATATTGATACCAATGGTACGTACGATATCCCTGCTTTAACTGTACGAGATACCTCCGGTATGCAAGTAGTGGCATTGACTAATGATATTGGCTTTAAGATTAAACCTTACGCCGATGCGACTAAATTGACGTTAAGTTTGAATGCCGTAGGTAAAGAGCTGAATCTGACTAAAGAGTCTGACTACTTAGAACCTTACGCCCAAGCATTGGACTTGGTATTCACGAAGGAAGGTACTGGTTGGCGATTGCCTTCATCAGTCTCTCCTGAGTTGTCCATCGATAATGTCGGTGATATCATTGTGAAACCAAGAAAAGGCGATACAGATGTCTCTGTAAGTGCTACTGTGAAAGTAAATGAAGTTCACAATTATACCAATGACGAATATCTGCCCAACGATACTGTCACCGGTAACTTCTCGTTTGAACAACGTCACACTTTGAACTATGGTACCCATGAGTCTGTTGATGGCAACTTAGTCGTGACTTTGGTGGATGATGCTAAACTGCGCTATGTGAAAAACATGGTGTTTACTGGTAAGACAGATGAAGATGCTGATTTCACCATTACTGTTAAACGTCAAGCAGGTAAAGCGAACGATTGGGAATACACTAGCAATATTAATACTCATGGTTATGTTACCTTCACTAAGGATATTAAAGGTAAACGGGTATTGAACTTGACAAGGGATTTTGTTAAAGAGAATAGTACGGTCAATGTAGTTGTGAATCCAACTGTCGATACGGATACTGCCTTTACAGGTACCATTACCATCAGTGCTGACCCAATAGGACCTGAAGCAAATGCTGTACAGTTTGAAGAAGAGACTATTGATAACCATGCTTACGTCACTCTGAAACCAGGTGAAGGTAATACTAAATATACTGCTTCATTTAAAGACCGTACCGGTAAAGACAATAAAGTCATCTGGAGTAAATGGTCTTTGACTGATGAATTAGGTATTGATTTGACCATGGGTTTAGGTACCCTGGATAAGAGAGTCGTCATCGATGAGAAATGGGTCATTATCGATAAAGCTAAAGGTATTGTGAAGCTGCGTAAAGACCGTATGCTCGACGTAGCGAATGTGGAAATTATCACAAACGCACAAGAAGATGGCAAACGAGCTAAAGCGGCCACTTATACCTATACACCAGTTAACAGTACCGAATCTCGTGACGTCACTTTTGATTACCGAGATTCTCAAAAACTGACAGTGGGTGAGATTACTGCGCCTATGTTTAAAGTGGACACTGTACTTTACGGTAAACCTTTTACAGCCATCTATAAGCTCAATAAAGCCACTAAGGCCTATGTATTAGAAAGTGGCGAACCCATTATCGAAGGTGAAAACAAAGATACCTTCACCGATATTGAGAACGGTAATAACCGATTCATCTTCCGTGTATATGGCGCGGCCTTGAAGAAAAATGGTAGTAATGACTTTAACGAAATTAAAGTCACCACTTTGGATGACGGTTACTTGATGGATTTCAATCGTGAAATCTTCTACCGTAAGAAAGAGTCTAAATATACGGTAACGTCTTTTGACCCGTATACTAGTGAGAGCGCTCAAGTACGTGAAGCTGGTGACAAAGTCTATATTGATAACTTCACCAGCGGTATGAAGCTTTTAGATGTTACCTATACACCTAAAGGTGAAGCCAAAACTAAAACCGTAACTTACAAACGTAAAGAAGATGGTTCTTGGGAAAGTAAAGAAGCGACACCGCTCTTTAGGGTGAATGGTAACCTTATCGAAGCCGATATTAATAAATTCGCTCGTCCGACTAAAGTCTCTATCTCCGTGTATAATGGTCCTAGAACTATTTACCGACCAGCTATTAATGAAATCACTTTGAGTAAGCCCATCGTGATTAAAGCAGGCGAGGCAGTGATTCGTGAAGCCAATCATCAAGTCTTTATTCAATTAAAAGAGCCCGTACATAAAGCGGTGATTAGCTGGATGGTAAATAATGAGAAGAAAGAAATCACTCTGACTAAACCATTTAGCATACCAGAAGGCGCTGGTGAGTATTTAGAATCGATTAATGAGAATCTAGTTACCTTTAAAGCCAATGTGATTGCTGAAGAGACGGACGTCACTGTACGGACAGAGACTGCTAAACCAACTGAAGATGAAGCATCTGAAGTAACCACTAAACTGCCTTATCATCCTAAACCGATTGGTAAAGCAGTCGTCTCTGACGATGATGGTACTGCCGTGATTACGATAGGTCAAAATACCCATCACTTAAGTATCACTTATACCAGTATGAATAGTGGCTTAAGCACTGTACGCTTGGATAAAGCAGGTGATGGTAATTGGAACATTGCCTCTTACGAGAGCGCTAAAGGTACTTTCGATACCACTAATGTCTCTATCAATGGTAATGTGATTAAATTGAAAGAAGAAGACGTCATGGATAATACGAAAGTATCCACCGTAGCGACTTCTTTGCGTGTAGAAGACGGTAATGCCGAACATAACTTGATTATTGGTCATAAAGCGGTAACTGCTACCCCTGTGACCTTAAGCCAGAAAGACGGTATCGTAAAGATTACGATTCCTAACTTAGGTAATGCTACGCGCATGACAGTTAACTATTACAAACCGGCAGTGGTGATAGATGGTAATGGAGTAGCGGACCAAGCCGTCTTTACACGACCTGAAAGTGGTGAATGGAGTATTCCCTCTAGCTTGGGAGGTGTCTTTGTGAAATCTAAAGATACTGAAAACGATACGACTGTATTAACCATTCAACCTGAAAGCCTGCATCCGAACAGCGAAATGCAGGTGAAAACAGAAACAGGCCGTACTGGCGATATTTCCAGCACGGTGAAAATCAATGTCGGTGAGAAACCTTATATCCCTAAACCTGTAGTGGCTGCTACTTTACGCAGTACCAATGGTGATATGGGATTAGTATTGAAGAAAAACGAATGGTTTGGTAAAGCAGTTATCACCTACTACCCGACTGGTGAAACCGTGCCTAAATCATTTACGCTGATTAAAGCCAATGATGGTAAATTAATCGTCGATACTGATAGCGCAGCCAATAAACCAAAAGGTTTATACATTGACCAAATGAACAATGTATATATTCCTTCCTACGGTATCGAAAGTGAGACTAAAGTAACTGTAGTGACGCATAACCTCGATAAACGTGATGGCACGGCTACTGCCGAAAGCAGAGTCACGGCTTATACGGCAAGTACCTTGCCTAAACCTGAAATTAATGATGCCAAAGGTGTATTCGGTATTCGTGCGCCAGCCAACACTGGTACCATGACCTTAACTACACACGTAGAAGGACCTAGTCCGTTTGAGGATGGTGGCGAGTTGACTATTAAAGCAACTTACAATACTGATACAGCTAGATGGTCATTAGAGACCAATCCTAAGCAACCTAAAGCCAACGTAGAACTCAATGAAACTACAGGTTTGATTCAAATCAAACAAGCTTTGCTGCAGGATGGTTCTAAGATTGTGATAACAACGACTCCGTTGGAGCCTAGGGATACTGGTATTACCCATGAGCATACTTTAATCGCTCAAGAGTATCCTAGTGTCTTGCCCGCTAAGGTGACTTGGAATGACGATAAGACTAAACTCTTAATCAACCAAGATACTCCTGAATCGACGTTGTATTTCACTGTGAAGTATATGAGTAATGGGGATAATGCAGAACGCAGTACTCAATTCACTCGCAGTACGTATCGCGGTGACTTACCTTATAAAGCCGTTACTGGTAGCTTTGGTAACTTCACGGATACCACTGTACCTAGTGGTATGGAAATCGTGGATAATGAGAAAGGCCAAGCCGGTCGTACCATCAGCATCAATGATACTGATTTGAATATGACCAGCCATGGTAAGAGCGTCATTGTCACCGTAATCAGTCATGGTCCTAATCCAAACAGTGAGCCGACTGAAATTAGTTACAAAGTGAATAAGAAAGCCATCGTTGCCTACAAAGACGGTCAAGAGACTCCTCTAGAACCGACTATTAGCCGAGATGAAAGTAGAAAAGTATTAGTGGTTAATCCTGCGGATGACGATGGTGCCACTCGTGTGTTAGACGTCACTTTCGTGAAGAAAGACGGCAGCACAGATAGTATCGGTACTAAATACGATAGCACTACGAAGGAGTGGAAATTCACCAAAGGTGAAAAACATGCTTTCTCGTTGAATAAACAGACAGGTGAAATCATCTTGAAAGAGATTAAACTCTTGGATGAAAGTAAAGTGATTGTAACAGCGACTAATGGTGGTGTAGGCATTACTTTACGTTATGCTGCTACTGCTATTGAAGCGGTCAATAAAGAAAATGCTTTGATTGAGAGTAGAAACAGTGAGCCTAAGCCACAGGCCGCCGGTATCAATCTGAATAACGAAGGTTATAGTGTTATTTATCCGATTACTTCTGATGAAAACACCAAACACATGGAGCTGATGTTCTATACCACTAACCCAGTAACCGATGGTGATCCTATTGAACATTACTTTAATGTGAATCGTTTAAGTGAGGCAGACCAAACTGAGTCCCGTAAATGGGAATTGGTGGAAGAACCGCCTGCTGGTATGGAATTCAATACTTTACAAGGTAGTATCAAACTGTCTGATAGCATAGTCGACCGTAAAGCCAACATCGTACGTGTCACTACGACGAATGTGAAAGAAGAAACCACCGTAGGCTTTAACCCAGGTCAAGGTAAACCTGTATTAGCCAGTAAAGATGGTGGGGTAACCATCACCTTACCGGATGATGGTATCAGCACCACCATGACTGTTAGCTTCCTAACCTATGGTGACTTTACGACTGAAGCCATCGCTAGTGCAATCAAAGACAGTGATGGCTGGAGAGTATTAGAAAACGCATACGGTATCACCGGTACGAAAGAAGGTGTGATTACTATACCGCACCATACTGCGAAAGAGCAAAGTAATGTAGCCGTAATGCTTTACAGTGATGCTGGTGGTATTGCACGTGGTCCGTTTAATATCCTCGTATCCAACTGCAAGCCTTTGGCTAAAGCCATGAGCTTGGTGAAAGAAGGTACCGAAGCCGTCGTACGACCTGATACAAATGACGCTGAATTGACTGGTTACTCAGTATCGTATATTAACGAGAAAGAGGAAGACCAGACTATTACGGCTAGCTATAATAGACAGGATAATACCTGGACGATTAATGCGAGCGATAGTAATGTGATTAAAGATGTTACTACAGGTATCGTGAAGATTCCTGTGACTAAAGTCAAAGATGGTAAAGACGCACAAGTCACAGCGTACAATACTCAAAACTGGGGTAATACGACTAGCTGGAGATTCACGTTAACTGATACAGCGAATCCAATTAAAGAAATCGTGACGGTGAAACCAGCACGAATGGATAGCTATCGTGGTAATATTTATGTATCACCACAAAGTGCTAATACAGAGAAGATGAAGATTACGTTAAGCGTACCATCTGAATTAGTGGTATAGGTAATAGCTAACGGATTCTTATATACGTAAAGTAGATTGTATTCTTGAGCATGACTCAATAGGGGGTGGGGTAACACCCATCTCCTATTGTTTTATGTCGTTATTTCTTTTTTAATATATTATTTTCCTTACGGAGGCCCCATGGCTGAAACCAAAAAGGTCACACTCACCGTCGTACGTGATGATGAAGGTGAATGGAAAGTAGACGGTAAGAGTCCTATTGATGTTAAAGTCGCTAAAGATGGTACCGTCACCATTAATCCGACGTATACTGTCTCGGGCACGATTGCCGTATCCGTAGCCAATAGTGAATCCAAAATCTCGAATGAGGCAGAGTCCTCTGTTACAGTAACGCCAAAGCCTAGAGTCAGCTTAGATAAAAAGACGGCTGAATTAATCGCAGGTACGATTAATGAGCGAGACTGGGTCAGTGAGTTTGGTAATACCCCTCGCCCTCCCGTGCCGCCTGGCCCTGCTAGTGATGATGATAAACCTATTGTCATTCAAAAACCAGATGGTAGTACCATTGTTCTTCCTCCTCGTAATCCAAAGATTAAGTCCTTTGTCATCCGATACATCCACTGGGATGGTACGGCTCGTGAATACGTAGTGAGTAAAACAGATAAAGGTTGGAAAAGTGTTAGCCGCGACGACTGTAAACCCATTACGGATGAAAATGGTACAATCGTGACGATTAACGCGGCGTGTAGTAAAACAAAGCCTAAAGTCAAAGAGCATGACCCTGAGCTAGGAAAACGTAAGCCAGGAGCAGTCGCCTGCTTGCTCAATCCTAAGACGGGTCAATACGAGTATTACGATTCGACAGGTGAGTTCGGTGCTGGCGTATTAAGGGATGGTACCATTGCAGATGGGGAAGACCCTCCTGCTGGCTTGAATAAAGAGCAGTTGAAAAAGTGGTTTGATGATCGTATTGGCTTTACTGGTGTCCCCTGTAAAGTCGAGAGAGAACAAAAATACACCCCACGTGAAGATACTAGAGTCACCGATGGTGATGGGGTAGAGGTCAGAACCAATTACCAGGTACGTGATTATAGTCGTACAGTAGAAGTACGCGAGGATGATAATCTGGTTATCCGTATTCCTAATGACCCTAATCGTCCTGTAATAGATGCTTCATTGGCTTTTGAGGCAATTAATGTCACACGTAGCCAATTAGGGGATAATGGGGAAATTGAAACCGTACCGGATAATGGTCCTAAATTGATTCAGGTACGTAAAGAGAATAATCGATTCGTCGTCATCGGTGAAAAACCTGTTTTCGTACAGTTTAACGAAAATAGTGGCGTATTCACTATTCCTGCCGCATCGATTAGTGAAAATAGTGAAATTCGTTTGACTTATCGTACACTGCAGCGTATTGGTATAGGTGGCGGGGTAATAGGTGCTTATACGGATGATAAAGGTACTTGGGTACCGATAGAAGAAACCAGTGTCACTAAGATGGATAAAGAAGCTTTGTCGTTTATTGATGAGCGTTTTAATCTTCTTCCGCCTGATATCGCTGCTTATAAGCAACACTTCTTGATTTTGGTGCCTCAAGATACAGGTACCTCTTCTATGGAAGTCTCTTTGTATAATGATAAGGAAGAACTGTTGTTAACCGGTAACAGTGCTTTAGCACCTAATGGCTTTGGTTGGATTACTTCATCTGACGCACAAGGCTACGTAACCGGCAATACCAATGATGGTAGCATCATTATTCAACGTACGGTCTTTAATGGTAATAAGGGTAAGATTGTAGCGACTACCTGGGATAAAACCAAGACCATGTCTAAGTCGACTATCTTTGAATTTGATTATACTAATCCTGCTAAAGTACCTGAATTGGATATGCCTATTCGTAGTGAATGGCAGCCTGAACGTCCTTTCGTAGACCAAGACAGTGGTACAGGGTATGTAAAAGTAATGGATAAGAAACGCACCTATAGTGGTGTCATTAGTTTCATGAACCCTACTACCAATAGCTTACTGAACTATCGCTTTACTAAAGTCGGCGAATGGGGAGGTATACGGTTTGAATACGTACCTAATGGTGAGAAGGACATCAATAAAGGGATTGGTGAGAGTATTAAGCAGTTTATTAAGGTGATTCGGACACCTGAACCTACTTTCATTATTCCTCATTGGTGTATCACTGACTATAGTGAATTAAAATGTACTGTAGATGGAGACCCTGGTCATACTGACCAATGGTTGAGTATGGCGTCTACTGTCGTCGTGGCTTCTTATAGTGAAGCAGAAGTATTACCTAAGAAACCTTTAATTAGTTATCTACGACAAAGTGACACAGTAGTCGTATCGCCCGATGGTAAAGAAGCCAACGTAATTCGAGTCGTGAGTAATGAAGGTAAAGAAGGTGCTTTTGAAGTCAAAATCATGGACATGACCTTCGGTATCGAAGGCGCGGGCGAGAGAGATTGGCAGATTGTCAATAGCACTTACGTACCATTAGGGTATAGTATCAATGATGGCAGTATCACTGTCGCTAAAGACAGCGGCACGTTGACGATTCAAAAAGCCAAGAGTGTGATGGACAAATACGCTCCTATTATCGCATATGCTCGTGGTAAAAACCCACAAGGCGATTGGGTTAAAACAGAGTTAGCGATTAGTTTGGTATCTAAGCCCATTGATGGCCCTGAAGGATTGGGTGAAATTGTACGGGAAGGTCCTCTTTTGGAGTTTATTCAATTAGGCAAACATGGTATCCATGTAAACGTATTGAAAGAAGGCTATAGTCGTCCTACGGACGAAGACGGCTCTGAATTGAACTTCAATAGTCAGAGGGTACAAGTCATACTGAATAAATCAGAAGCCCGTAATCAAGAAGACAGTTATGAAGATACCGGTGAGAATGCTGGCGGCACAATGGACGATGGCTCGAAATCCCCTGTACTCATGATGCTGGTGGATGTGGCTATCAAGACCAATGATAAGGGTAAATGGGAAATCGATACAGAAACCTCTTACAGTGATTCTCCTTTCCCTATGCAAGAATTGGTGAAAGTCAATCCTGAAGATGGTACTGCTATTATTTCACAAGCGGCAATCGAAATTGCTCATTTGCAGTATGTTAAAGATAATGAAGCGAAAGTAGCCCCTTTTAAATTAGAAGACTTACCAGTTACCATCATTTATACCGCGACGACCGGGCAAAAAGGTGTCTTCATGAAAGGGAAGTACGATGCTAAAGAAGGCGGGTTAGCGAAAGATTTGTTTGTTAACTTAAATGCTAACGTCTTTACTAAAGGTATGTTTAACAATAACTACTACAAAGAAGAAGTAAGTAAACCCTATCAGCAAGGATACGATTTAGAGAAAAAAGGTGTAGGATATGATACCTTAATGCTTCCTATTACTCGTATTGAAAGGGGGGTAGTAAGTAATAGTAGTTATAACATAGCCAGTTGGATAAAACAACACGAGGTTAGTACCGGTTTGATGGTAGAGAACGATGACCATCCTTCTCTACGGGCAGATACAAGTAATGAATATGGACGTTTAGGTGGTACAGTAGCAGGTAGCAACAGTTCAGTGTTTAATACCGAAGGTACTTATGTTAATAAATTACCATCAGTAGGCCGTATTGTGCCATTAGCAAATATTTGGGTACGAGACACTGACCAATATGGTCCGTATACATTGAGCGTATGGAATGACTTAGTCACTGACCCTCGTGATGAGCGATACAGTTTAGGCTGGACACTTAATAGAGACAGTACGGCCGCACCGTATAACCCATACCCTTCTAATTTTAGATCGGGTAATGCATGGAAGAAGATTCCTAAAGACTTACAAGGTTTAGACCAAATCATCTATGGTGTACATGATACGGAGAAGAAACTGCGACTATTAAGCTTACGTAAAGTCAAAGAGCGGATTAAGCTTAAAGATGCTCCTTTCCTCTTCTACGTATGGACTGATGATGGTAAGATACCTGATGGTTTAGAGAAATGGAACAAAGTCACCTTCCCTGGGGTGATGTTCCCAGTATTAATTAATAAACAGTTGTCCCGATGGAGCAATTCAACCGAGTATGAGTATTGGCGACAGGGCATGGTGTATAATCCCCCGGCTGTCCGTATTGGATTAGCTGCAAAAGTCGATGAAGGTTTGAGGAATGTAGATGGGGTTTGGGAACCTAAGCGACTGATTACTAAACTTTTAGAGACTTATGGTGAACGATATGTAGATGAGGTAATACCTAATCTGACCGATTTACATTATCGTACTAAATGGACAGTGGACTTAGTCAGTGATGAAAAAATTGACGAGTATATGCGTTATTACAGTATTCGAGGCTTCTCTAGTCTTCGTGGTACTTATTTAAACACGACCAGCCATGACATGATACACCCGGCTTGGTTAGATGAGAATAACCAAAATGTTAACTTACAACGTAGTATACCAAAATGGTTAGAACACACTGTAGACAGTAATGGTAAACCCGTAGAAGTGCAGTTGGGTGAAAACACCACTTATGGAAAACAGTTTATGAAATATTACGGTAATAATGGGGCCATCTGGAACTTATTACCTCCTGTTAATATAGAGGATATTAAAACCTATCCTAGTATGATGAATTATAATAGTTATGTTTCTAAAAACGGTAATGAGTTTAAGTACAATGAACCAGTCGAATATGTTCCTGGTATGTACAATGGCGCTCCTGCTACAAATGCCCCGTATAACAAAAATGACCGTTTAGTGGATTTAGGTTCGGTTCAAGTAAATGGCCAAACCATTCATGTACGATTAGGTATCTTGGTTGATACTTCTGATAATTTAGCGGTTAAACTGATCAAACACCCTGATGCGGGTAGTAAAGAAGTTTATGTAGCCGATCCTACCCAACCTTACTTCATAAGTAGAGTCAACCTCAATTATGGCGTTGGTCAATATCCATGGCATGAATGGATTACAGAGATTGATTTGAACTTGATGAAGTTGGATGATGTTAAGAAAGAGAATCGTGATATTTCTGTCTTCTGTTGGTATCACTTACATGGCGGCTGGTATCATGGCCGTATCGTGTATAATCCGAATGAGGAAAATGAAGTGCAGAGTAACTCTGATAAAGAAACTGCTCGTTTGGATCAAAATAGAGCTATTTCTACTTCTTTCCAAGTAAGTGAGATTACGAGCTTGTTCTAGTCGATTAAATTGTTAATCAATAGCGTATGTTAAACCATTATTCCCTCCTACTCCTTTCATTAGGGGTAGGAGGGTCTATGGCACGATATTGTGGATATGGATAATAAAGGATAATGCATTATGATTTTATTTAAAAAGGACTGGTTAAAGTATCCTACGGCTATTGTAGACTATCAGACACGTAACCAGTCTTTCGTAGAGTTAGCGATGTTGTTGAGGGATATGGGAGTCGAGAATCATTTATTCCCATTGGCGTTGATTAACCCTGCTTTACAAGGCATCGACCCACATAGTGAAAATTTGACAGAAAAGCAAATCGCCATGATTATGGCCGAGTCCAAAATCAACCCTTGGTATTTCCTACGCGAAGTATTAAGAGCCCCTGCTCGCTCTGGTACCGAACCTAATCCAGTTAGAGGTAATAGGAGTAATATTGCTTTATGGTGGTGCTTCTTGAACCACATCATGATTTTCCTGGTACAACCTCGACAGACAGGTAAATCGTTTAATACAGACGGCATTATGGTGTGGTTATTGTGTATTACCTGTGTTAATACGGCCATTAACTTGTTAACTAAGGATGATACCCTTAGACGTGAGAACATTGAACGTATTAAAGGTATCATACATGACTTACCTTCTTACATGTCCTTACGAGATAAAGCCGATGCGAATAATGGGGAAGAGATTACCATTAAAGCATTAGGTAATACTTATAAGACACACGTACCGCAAATGTCACCTAAAAGGGCGAATAACCTAGGACGTGGTTTGACGACTGCGGTAATGCATATTGACGAACCGCCTTTCCAACCGAATATCGATATTGCATTACCTGCTGCTTTGGCGTCTATGTCAGCGGCCGTAGATGAAGCGAAAAAGAACCATGCCCCGTATGGCATTATTTTTACGACGACAGCAGGGCGTAAAGACGAGAAAGAAGGTTTATATATTTACAACATGGTCATGGGTGCCGCTCCTTGGAATGAGAAATTATTTTTAGATGCTGAAGACCATGAAGATTTACGCCGTCGCGTAAGAGAAGCGTCTCCTGATGGCTTAGAGCGAGTCTATGCTGTATTTAGTCATAACCAATTAGGCTTTGATGACGATTGGTTACGTGAGGTATTAGAGACTGTCGTTGGTAATGACGCTAAAGACGTCGTCAAAGCGAATATGGACTACTTTAATATTTGGAGTAGTGGTACAGAGTCCAGTCCTTTTGACCCTGAGATTGCAAGAGCGATATCTTTGAATAAACGTGAAGCGGACGCTAAGAAAATAGAAGATATTGGTAATCTAGTCACTAAGTGGTATATCCCTCGTGAGTCTATAGAGAGCTATATGCTCCACAAGAAGACCATCCTGGGTTTGGATACGTCAGACGCGGTAGGTAAGGATGATATTGGTTTCGTATTGACAGACGTAGAAACGCTAAATGTAGTCGCTACGGGTAAATTCAATCACATTAACTTATTCGAGTTTAGCCGCTTTATAGCGAACTGGTTACATAAGTATCAGAATGTAACAGCAGTAATAGAAAGAAGAAGTAGTGGCACATATATCCTAGATTACTTATTGGTGATACTGCCCGAATTAGGGGAGAATCCTTTTAAGCGCGTCTTTAATCGAGTCGTACAGGAAGCTGCTACCTACCCTGACCGTTTTAATGAGATTAGAGGACGTGGTAGCAATGACCCTAAAGTGATAGAAAGATATAAACAATTCTTCGGTTATCCTACTAGCGGTAGTGGCAGCTATACCCGTGATATACTGTATGGTAATAACTTCCAAGTCGCTTTGGAAAAGGGACATGATAGATTACACGATATCGACTTATCAGACCAGCTATTGAAGCTCACTGTGAAAAATGGCCGTATCGACCACAATACAGGAGAGCATGACGATATGGTCATCGCCTGGTTATTAACAAACTGGTTACTCACTAATGGTAAAGAGTTACATTATTACGGTATCGATAGCTCGTCTATTTATCAAGCAGGTCATTTAGCTAAGAAAGAACTGACCTACGAAGAAGTCGTCGAAATGGAAGAGCAAAATAACATACGACAACGTATGATTAAGCTATATGACGAATTAGAAAATGAAGAAAATGATTATGTCACAATGAAGATAGAGCAGGAATTGAGATTACTCAATAAGAAGCTTATCTTAAGGGAAAATGAAATCTTCTCTATAGACCAACTCATTAAAGCAGCTTATGAGAAGAAAAAGAGAAAAAGACAAGAGTCCCGTATGATGGACACGATAGCGGATTATCAGAATCAGTATTATCAGAATAGATATTACCGATATTAGAAGAGTAGTTCTATTTATGGATTATGTTAAAGAAAAAGATAATGAGATATTACATTATTGATGGTGAAATGTTAAAACCCTAAACCATCTATCCATTATACGTAGGGCAGAAGGGAATTCACTTTTGTAAAATATAATCCTACGTTTTTCATTTATCTTTTTAACCCTGATATTAGGAGTAACAAAACATGACTAAATCCGTAAAAGTAGACTACAGCGAACTGAGCGAAGACCTGACTTCCTTGAAAGACACTATCGTTAAACAGCTCACCATCGATGGAAGTGGTGTCATTGCACAGGCTGAAGAAACTTTCTTGTCTAACCTGCCTGAAGGCGTAACCAAAGACATGATTAAGAAAGTCGATGCTGCTCGTGAGCGTTTCTATACTGCCTCTGGTGCCGCTGCTGGTGAACTGGCCGTACCGGCATTCAAAGAGCACAAAGACTTGAAACAAGTAACCTTCGTCACCAGTGCAGGTAATGGTCACAAAGTAACGCACAACATCGCACGTGAAGTCCAAGGTACCAACAGCCTGACTGGTAAAGAGTACCACAACTACGGTGTACTTTCTACTAAAGTGGCCATCAGCGGTGCTAAAGCGACTACTGGTAGCCTGGGTAAAGTGCGCGCTGCGATTGGTGCTGCTGCTGCTAGTGCTTTGGGTTAATAGTAGCGAATCAAACCTAATTAGTCGTTTAATACATTAGGTTAGGCTGGTAAAACACAACAGTAAGCATATGACTGTACTCTATATTTCTATCGATTAGATAGGAAGAGTGAACTATATGCATATACAATACACTCAAAACCATGCATCCTCCTCCCACTCCATTACAGAGTGGGAGGAGGGGTATGGTGTAATCTTTTTTTTTGTTTTTCTTAATTAGGAGCGCAGTACACTATGGCTAATGCTGGTGTCACTTTTAAACATATTCGAGCGATATTGCCTTATGGCGCAGTGAACAAAACACACGATATCGTCGCTTTGTATAAAGAAGATAAGAATGCGAATGACGTGATTCAAAAAGAAGGTGAGGATTACGACAGCTATAAAGAAAGAAAAGAAGTAGCTAAAGCGGAATTTTTGAAAAAAGAAGACCAAGAATACGAACTTAAAGTACTACCCCTCATTAAAGGCCTTAAAACAGCCTCTAGACGCGATTTAGAGCTACTATCTATGGCTACCTATTATAATTATCGAGACGTCGTTATAGAACAATCTAGGCACCCTTTAACGAAGGTACGAATCAGTAAAAGTGAGCCCGCTCAAGTAGACCGTATCTCATTATTGTTTAATTGGAAAGATAAACGGTTTTTATTCTTAAATCAAAATGTAGGATTAGGCCAAATCGCTCATTTGGAAATTTCAATTAGTCGCTTTCACTTTTTAAAAGGAATACGTAAAAACTATTACCTTATTGGTATTTATAAAAGAGGCGTTAGGGATAAGAAACTCGAGTATTTTGATTGGTGTACTGATAGGGAAGATGAGGATATACTCTGGTTATTTAAAACCATGAAGAAAATGGCTTTGGAACATTTGAGCCAAACAGACTAATTTATTAAACGTAATATAAGAAAGAGGGATGATGATAAATGTAGCGTCAGTGAAAACTGTATTCAAGTCGTTTATTAAGAGCCCTTTTACTTTCATATTGACTTGGATTAGCAGTTATGCTTTGGTAAATTTAAATACATACGTGGAGACGTTTATTGTTTTAATCGCTATCTATATGTTAATTAAACACACTGTATTCTTCACTAAAGAGATGATAGGAATATTGTTAAAGGGAAATGAAGTATCCAAGCATGGATTAATGAATGATGTAGGGGAATGGTTGAATGCCGCTTTGTTATTTACAGGAGGCATTAATCTGTTTCAAAAGAGAGACGCTTTATTTTGGCACTTTGGTAAGATGTATTTATTCTTGTTATGGTGGACATTTTTGCTAGCCAATAGTAAATGGGGTTTAGCAGAATGGACATTACGTTTATATTTACTCAGTAGTATCATGGCTTTTATTGGATTCTTCTTTAGCTTTATTTCTCCTTTTAGAAGTAAACGGCCTCCTCCTAAAAAGAACAGTAGTAGATGGCAATAATAACAGTAGAACATTAACGACACACCATACTCCCTCCTACTACCCGTAATAGGTAGTAGGAGGAGAGATATGACGTATATAAAGCTATTAGTGGCTTTACATGATAAACATCGGTAAAGCCGATACACCAGTATACAAATCAGTATCCGGCATACGTTTAAAGAAGACTACGTACACGTTAGAAGTATTATTGAAAATACCGTCTACTTCTAGGGATTCATTCCACTGATTAATATTAAAGACATACTCTTTATTCTTAGTACTACCGGGCATGATTAATTTAAACATATCAGGTTCAGGTGCACCACCTTCACTAAACTCATCAAAGATAGGCAATGTACGTTTCCAAATACGGTCTAACCAAGCTTGTTTATTATCAGCGTGCAAACCAATATACAAGCGTTTATGGTCAGTTTCATTAATCGTACATTCCGCCCAGTTGTCAATACCGAAGTATTCATTCTGACTGATACTGAATCCTACACTCCAAGGATAACCAGTCTTATCAGTAGCAGGCCGTCTTAATTGGATATCTATCACTTGTGTGTGAATATACGATTTATACTGTTTATTCACATCACGTAAATTCAAAGATACACTCAAACGCTGATTCAAACCATAGCTCGTACCATTAAACATGGCTCCTGTACTGTTGTAATGGACATAAGGAGTCACATCCGTATAACCGCTACGAGTCAAATCCATCATAAACCAACGTAAAGTATACGATTGGTTACGGTCATTCCACTGCGGATAGCCGAATAGTTTCACTGTGTACATATTATCCGGTTTCACTACTCGTCCACTATAATGACGAGTCATAAACTTACCATTACGGCTACTCATACCGCCTAAACCAATACCTGGTTTCAAAGAGATACCTGCTTCATCGGCATCTAAGTTATACTTCAAAGTAAACTCAAATGGGTAAGAGATAATAGAAGCAATATAGTTAGACAAACCCAATACACTAAACTTAGTACCATCTACAGGTAAACGTAAAGTAGAACCATCACTGTAGTGTACGACACCGAAGAGGTTTAAGGAGTTAAGTGTCGTATTAAGAGGATACAAGAGTACATTCGGGTCGGCTTCAGACATGAATGGGGACTCTAGTGTAATGTCCACTACGTATTTTTCGGCAATATCTCGCTGACGAATAGTCGCGGTATTCTCAATGACAAACTGACGAATAGAAACCACGCCTCCTAAGTCATCATACACGACACCTGTCACCAATTCACCGTCTTTCATCTCTACGTTGGTATGAAAAGGTTGAGGTGCTTTAATGGCGTGGTTAGTATGGCTAGGCATAGCGACCAATTCCAGAGGGATGTTACGAGTAAGTAACTCACCTCTGTTATCGAAAATCATGCTGATTTGTTTACCATCACCTGTTAGGTAATTACCGGCAAATAAACAGAAGTGATGATTCCAGCTACCTTTAACGGTATACCGGGAATCAATCGTCAATGTAAAGGGTACAACAGAAGTATCTAGGAAAGCACGGAAGGTTTCGGCTCTGGATACACGGCCTGTAACCAAATATTGGTCATCAGGGTGAAGCATATCTACTTGGGCTTCATTACGCACTCGTCGTAAAGTAGGAACCAGTGTCAATGGATCTACTGCAATAACCTCATACGTAATATTAGTATCTGGCTCTAATACGCGGTCTTTGACTTTAGGTACGTATTTACCTTTACCAGGGGAATTGTTTTTACCGAAGAAGATTTCGCTATAGAGCCATGTCTTCCATAACGCATTCGGCTCATGTACAGGTACGATACCATCGGTACCGACTACCGTTAGGTGTTGTGTATTATCAGGCATGATGAGTAATCCTTTTATTAAAGGGTGAGACATAATAAAATGTGCCTATTTGGCACTCATGGGATTACTTTACAGGAATATAAAAGAGAAGATAAATTTAAAAAGAAAATGATGATATATAACCTAATTGACAGAGTAATTGAAGCATGTCTGTCATTGGGTCTTTTATCAATATCTATATTGATAAAAGGTATGTGAAATGTATTTACATAAGGAAGAGTATCATGTCTCTGATGAGTGTAAAACGTGAGCCCGAATGGCTACGAGAGTCACGCCTCGAAACCAAACGGGATGATTTTGAAAAGTTAAACGCAGCGTTTAACGCCGTAGCGGATAACTACAAAGTTATACCTGGGATTAAACAGCAATCCCAAGTCACGTTAAACGGTCAAGGATATACCGTTTATCACTAAAAGTGAATTAAATATACATTTGTAAGAAGAGGAGGGAATGTAAGTTCCCTCCTATAAAAAAAGAATTACGTTCAGGTAAACTGAACACAATCGATTTAACGGCTATTGGTTAAATCGATTACGTTATAAATATTTTCAAATATATATTATCAATGTGACAATGTAGTATAATGCTATATTCATTTCGTTCATTAACCTGTCCTATTTAGGGCGTTCTTTTATAAAGGAAGAGTATCATGAATAGCAATCAAAACAATCGCGGCAGACTGAATCCCGCTATGGAAGAAGCCATCGCTCGAGCTTTGGGTAAAAACAAACCCAAAGCAGTAGAAGCACAAGCCCAACAATCTGAAAACATAAAGGAAACTAAAATGGAAACCAATGTAAACAAAGAAGTAACACCTGAATCGACTAAAGAGGAAATCGCCGCTGAAACGTCCCCGGAAATGAAAGACCATACTAATGCCGTAGATGGTCCTAATTCTGAAACCGGTAAAACGCTGTCGGATGACTTATCCCAAGGTAATGAAGCAGGGGTAGATGGAAAACCCCTCTCTGCTAAAGTAGAAGAGCAGCTCGATACCGTATTGGAAAATTTGGTTACTGAAAAGGTAACTGATACTGAATCTCAATCCCAGCAGGAAACTGCACCTGAACAGGAAACTGTACAACCCCAAACTAAGGAAGACAAAATGAAAGACGAAATCATGAAACAATATCCCGGAATTAGCCTGGATACCGTAGAAGAAATTATTTTCATTCGTGAGAGCGTAAACGCTGGCAAAATCAGCCAAGAGGAAATCGTGGCTGAAATGAAACATCTCGTTACCAAACGTGGCGATTTGAATGTCGCCGCTATCTTTGAAGAATACAAATCACACCTCACTGTAGAAGGTTGGTCTATTCTGAAAAATAAATGTGAAGGTATGGCAGATGTTGCCGATGAAGTAAAAGAAGCTATAAAAACCAACTACATCAACAAAGCCAAAGCCATTGCCCCTTGGGTAATTGGTGGCGCGGCAGTAGTTGGTGCCGGTTATCTGGCTTACAAATACTTCAGCAGCCAGTCTGAAGCTGAAGGTATCGTCACTGCAGTAATGGGTGAAGGTGCCGGGGAAGTAGCCAGTGGGGTAGCCGGTGCTATTGCTGGGTACTTCGCTTAATATTGATACGAGGCGCCATATTCCCTCCTACTACCCGTAATAGGTAGTAGGAGGGGTTGGTATGTTTTATTTTTTTTTTCTCTACTTTCAGCTTTTCGCTGCTTCTAAAGTTTCATCTAGCTTTCTTCTGGCTTCATCTTCTTGAGCTTTCTTACTTTCCTTATGTTTAATAATCGCCTTAATCATCAATTCCTGCATATGACGAGGTAAAGATAAATATTCTATCATGTCCATACCTGTATGCTCTTTAATTTCCATATGGATGAATTGATACATTCTCTCAAAATGAGGGGAGCGTTCATCAAAGATGACTTCTTTAGAATGCTGGGCTATTAGCTGTAAACTATAAGGGTCAGTATCGTTCGTATGGTCAAATATCCCAAAGGTGGATTCATATCGACTGATTAAATACTGCTGCGCGTCTGTATGGGTAAAATCACCTTTAGGTGCTCGTAAGAGTGTTTGTGATAGGATATCGTCTATAGGCACGTCACGTCCAAAGTTAGGGGAAATGACGTGACTATTGGTGTTTACTGAATAATCCGCTCCGCTCTCTGTACGAGCAGGAAGAAAAAAAGCAACATAGCATCCACAGGGATAAGACGTGGATAAGCATCATGTTTCATTTCTTCATCCTCTTTTACGGTAGTTACTCCTACAATAGAGACATTAGACGTCGAGATGAAACTAATGACTTCTCGTAGGAAAGTATCCGCCATGTCTTCTTCAGAGGAGAAATGACGCATAATCGCATAAATAGACTCCTCGTCATCATAAGTCTCTTCTTCCCCATCCGGTAAGACTTGATGGATGGCTTTTACCCAGTGTACGTATTGACACATACGAGTCGCTTGGGAGTATTCTTTCAAAATAGCGGCTCGTTTAACTTCGTCTTCTTCAATAATGGATGCTTGCATCATAGTTTGCAGATTAGTAATCCACATGTTGCCCGCTGCAATCGCTTCCCCTATAGTAGGTACGTGTAAGGTAACATAAAAGTCAGACGTAGGAGTGGAATGGATTTTCACTCTACGGGTCATCGGACGATTGAACTGACTCAAATATAAATCCACAGATTCCTCAGATAGCTTCTTAGACATACGGGAAGACATATGCCGTCTTTGGTAATCAGAGAGTGAATTCTGGTCTACCCAAAGGAGTTTACCTACGTCTAATAGAGCGACAATATTACGGTCTTTCTCACCTGAAGCATTTTCATCCAAGAGCGAGCGTGAATACATAAAGCCATTAGGCCAAATGACTCGAGCTAGACCCCAACAGATGGTCTGAAAATCAGGTAGCTTAATCTGACTAATGATTTCACTCGTCGGTTTATCAGACTGCAAGGATACCTTAACTAAACATTTCTCAAAGAGCTCCATAACAGGCTCCATGATGTAAGTCATGTCATTGGAAAAAGGTAAACCAAAGGCATCACGGCCGACTTCTGTTTTACGACGAGCGGTTTGCTCGTATAGGTTTAAGAGGTCGATATCAGTAGGTGTCTTAATAGATACCCAAAAACCGCTATGCCAGAGAGGGAAGGCAAATACACCACCTAAGCCAGATAGTGCTTGCATACGCATAACGGCGGCTTCACCTGTGACTTTACGTTTGAGTTCGCTTTGCGCATGTACACGAGGGGAGAAACCTTCTAGCGAAGTCCCATCCTCACCTTGTACAGCTTGTGAATAAGTACGGGTATTGTCTTCCACGGCATCTTGGTAAACCCCGTAATTAGGAGAAAGGCGGGCACCTGCTTGTATCGTCTCATAAAACGCTTTATCCTCTTCAGTGACTTCATCCGCCTTTAGAAGAGGACGAGTGAGTAACTGCTCACGTACCTGAGGAGGGGTATCAGCAGGTAAGGCAATAGCGACTTTAGACTGCAAAAATAAATCTTCAGGCTTTTTGTTCGGGTCATACTGACCAGTAGGATAAAGTTGATTAACTTTAGCCTGGGTCTTCTCTTTAGACTCTGACTGATTAGCCGTATTGATATTATCATTTTTAGCAATGACAGACTCGACAAAATGAGAATGTTTTTGTTCAGGAGTTTGTTCTACTGGCTCTACTGGTTTATTCCGGAAACCATCAGCTACCGTAGGAATAGACGTATTAGGAGTAACATGAGTTTCTTGTACGGTCTCTTGATGTGCCCCTACTGTAGGTTCTTCTTTTGGTAGAGGTTGTTCGGCATGTACTTCCTCTTGTACCTGTTCTCGGTGTACTTCCTGTTCCTGATGTGTTTCTACAGTAGTTTCTGCTTGAGTCAAAGGGGAAGCATCGGCGCTGCCGAATACAGGAGGAGTATATTCCTCAGTGACATTTTGCATTTCGTTTTGTTGATTATCCATTTACCGCTCCTTCAGTAACAGTATTAGGTTGTACATCTTGAGTTTGTAGCATTTCTTCTACTTTTTCACGATTTTGGTAAATCGTACGGCGCAGTTCTGCTTTACGTACAATATCCCCTACATGCTCAAATAGAGGAACGATGAGTCCTTGGAAACCACTTCCGTAGTTTTGGTATTTCTCAATGAGGAAAAGCTGCATTTCCAAATCTTCAAACTTAATCGCTTCAGTATCAGTATGGTCTTTGTGAAACTCATAAATATGCTCTAGCTCTTGAAGAGAGATAGGGATATCTTTATTGAGAATCGTCAAGTTATCTATCAGGGCACGTGAATCTGCAGGCGCAATAAAAGGAGCGAGTTCAGGGTCACGTACCATACGGATTAGAGCTAAGATAGGAGCGTATGCCGATTTATACTGATGATAGAGTCGATTGACTTCACCCCAGGTGACGGCTTTACCGGGAATCTTACCTGTAGCCTTTTCAAACTCACGCATAGAACGTGCCATTTGGTTTTGTTTGAGTTGGGCATAGTCTTTTACACCAGTGCGTGAGCGTCGCATTTTACGGTTCATACCCTTATTACGGGTAATATATCGCTTCTCTCTTTCAGTGAGAAATTCACCTACTTCTTCTTCGGTAGTAGCCTCTGCTGTTTCTTCCATAGCAGTAGCATCTACATCCCCTTCAACAGCTTCTTCAGTAGGTTCAGTATAGGCTACTGCGGCGGCATTAGGCTCATCTTGTTTCACACATTCAGCGTAATGGATAGTGGTTTCTTGAACTGCTACCGCCTCTTGATTATCGTTAGGCATAATCGTAACATCCTTTCTTGGTTTAAATGAAAAATAAAGTCAATAATTCAAAGATAATTGTTAAAGATAGATTTATACGCTAATAGCGTAATCAAAGGAATACTTATCAGATAGGAAATATTGGAAGATTCCATGAATTTTTCATTTTGATAGTATATACATTACACGTTTAAGGAGCATGAGTGATATGGATATTGTTTTATTCGATTACTTACAAAGTAAAGTCTCACCTGAACTATTCGATTTATACAGAAGAGCAGGGGGTTTAATAGAGGCTTTTGATTTAGAGGAGAACTACCCGCCTCTAATCGATTTGATTAATGTAGAGGAGACAGTAGAAGAGAGTAACTTACTCGATACGATTGATAATACGATTGTATCATGTATAGAGGGTATACTGAAAGACTTTACTGTTGTCTGCAGCGTAAACGCTACTTTGAAAGAGAAACTAGACGTAGTAGAAGGTTTATTGATGTTGGAAAATACGGAACAGGTAAGGGAAGTATTAGAGATAATCAACGACTTTGCTGAAGAAGATACCCTAGATGGATTGTGTACTTTATTAAGTTTAGTAACGGCTTTTGAAGAAGCTTATTTCCATCCGATTATTGAAGGGGTATCTGAAGCTTTAATATTACGTTTGAAAGAAGTATTAGAAAGCAATACGCCTACTGTAATAGAAGAAGAGGTAGATGACGATAAAGAGAAGGATAATCTAATCGAGAAGATACAAAGTAATCTAGCGAAGCTATTAACGGTATATCCTCCTGTAGGGACACTGCCGTATGGTAACAGTAAAGCCTTGGCGTTTTTAACTCAGGCTGGCAACTATGAATCTACTTTTGATGTTTGGTATCACTTACTGAAAGATGATATCTTAAGTAATGATAGTAAAATGACGGCTTTAAACCTATACGTATTAGCGAGTTGTAGTGCGGATATGTGTAACCATCCTAGAGACAGTTTAAGTAAAGAGCTAGGCGTATACTTTCCAGATATGGAGGAGTCTCGTGTATTACTAGAGGAAATAAGGGTAATACACAATAGTGTCTCTACCGCACAGGTACAATCATAAGGAAATGAAATATGAAAAAGATGAGTAAACAGGCTTTCTTGTTAGCGGGATTAACAAGGGAAGCCGTTATTAAAGAAGGACAGTTAAGTGCTCCTTGGTTAATCAGTCTACTTTGTATTACTAAACCTAAAGAGGAGCCTATCTATCCATATGGCTTTTGGGTAGAGGAAGGTATCGCTTATGGTTATATTCCTACCGAGACGGATTTAGAAGCCGTAGTAATAGAAGGGTATCAAAAAGGACAACCTCTATTTCAATATAACGAAAGTATAACGGTACCACCCGGTGTACTCCCTAATGCTAAAGAGGGAGTAGAGACGACTGTCGGTAGACTGATTATGAATGTCGCCTTATTGGTGTATCCTTTCTGGGATAAGATACCTTATATTAATAAGAAGTTTCATACAGGCGATGTAGAAGATATTATTGCTAAACGTTTAGTAGATGACCCTAAAGAGGGAGAAGAAGATAGCGGTAATAAAGAGGATATCTATTGCTACGAATTTCTGAAGTTTACAGAAGGTGCTTTATGGTTGACTAACTTCACACAAGTATGTGTGCCTGGTGTGACAGAGAAAGCATTAGTCCCTCCTCCTGAAGCGGCGAATCGATTAAAAGAACTTATCGAGGAACATAAAGATAGCTTACATGATGCTTCCACTATCGTTAAGATACAAGATGAATTAATCGCTATAGATAAAGCTTATCTAGCCGACGATAGGAGTATGGGGTTCTTAATCAATCCGAATAAAGACTTTAACATTGTTAGATTGAGACTGTTTCTGACATTCGGTTTTGGTATGACCTTTAGGGAAGACGGTAAAATAGACTATATTCCACAGCCTTTAACAGAAGGTACAGATTTGAGTAAGTTACCTGAATATACGAATATTAGTAGAGCCGGTACCTTTTCCCGTGCAGCAGAGACGATGTTAGGTGGGGTAGCGGTGAAAGAACTATTGCGTGCTTCTAATAACTTATCTTTGAAAGAAGAAGACTGTGGTAGTGGTTTAGGATTGGATTACTTAATCACCGATAAGAATAAAGACTACTTTATTGGCTATCACGCTATATTGAACGGTAATACGGTATTGTTGACTAAGGAAATATTGGCAGGTAAAGTAGGCAGTATTATTACAGTACGCTCTCCGGCTTACTGTAATACTAAGGATACGGGTTACTGTAGAGTATGCTGCGGCCCTCATTTGAGCCGTCACCCTACCGGTTTGAGTAGCGCGATTTCTGCTTTAGGTAGTGCCTTTATGTACCTGATGATGAAAGCGATGCATGGTAAAGTATCGGCGGTGAAAAAGCTAGATTATAAATCCTTAATTAGTTAATGTGAAGAATTTTTTCATTCCATGACTGCTCTTTCTGTATACTATACAGAAAGAGTGGTTACTCTTTATTAGTATACATGCGCATGTAGTACTATTTTTTATTAATCTTTTTAAAGAAAAGGATTGTTTATTATGGCATCTAACAAACGTCAACAACTGACTCAAGAAGTGACTCAAGAGAACCTGGACACTGAAGCAGCTGAACGTGAAGCTGCTGAAGCGGAACGTATTCTTCAAGAAGAAGCAGAAGCCAAAGCTGCTTATGAGGCTGAAAAACAAGCTGAAGCTGAACAAGCCGAACAAGAGGCGGCTCTTAATCAAGAAGAAAATACGCCTGATACCGTACAGGAAGGTACTTTGGATACTGATGTCATCGCTGAAGGCGAAGTCACCAATGTCAATGATACCGAGACTCCAGTAGGTGAAACCATTGCAGATAGCTTTATCCCCGCTGAAGATAATGCTACTGAAGGTCAAACCGAAGGTCAAGTAAACGTACAGGAGCCTGAAGTCAATGTCACTGAACCGACAGTAGAAACCAATGCACTTGAATTGCAAAATACAGTAGCAGAGAAACCTCTTTCCCAAGCATTTGACGCGAATCAACTCATGGATAGCCTCTCTCCTTTGGGCCAAACTGCTTTTTACCAGATTCAAGAGTACATGGACGCCATGGCTCCTGGTAAACCCATGAATGAAGTAGAAGGCGTGAAACACCAAGTCAAACTCTATCGTGCTTTGGATATCGTATTCAATCGTCTTAGTGATGATGACTTCCGTAAGTTCTACCCTGCATTGCTGTATCTCTTCCATGAGTATGGCGATGAGACCAACGGGGTCTTCAGTATGGTACATGTATACCGTTTCCCTGAGTATCTGACTTTGTCTACTGTAGAACAGGATACCTTCCATCGTCTGTTGAACATGATGATTGTCACTGCTAATCCGACCACTCGTCCTGATGCCATCCGTAGCCTGAACTGGGCATACACCTTGGGTGTTGGTTTAACCGATGATGCTCGTGCACGAGTACAGTCGTTCTATCAAGTATAATACCGTATCAGTAGTGTAATCGAAATGCTTATGCTCCCTCTACCTGTAATAGGGTAGAGGGAGTCATTTATGCTGTAATGTAATATAAGGAGTCAGTCATGAGTACTGCACAGTCGGTAAACGACTATATCTACGCTGCGGAAGCAGAATGTGACAAATTAGAAGGCTATCTGAAAGAGCATTTAAAAGGTAGTAAAGTATTAGCCGTAGCAGAAGGCTTAAACTGGGATAATCCTAAAGAGTATATTGCTCTATCGGTGGCCATTGAGTCTATTACTGGAATCGCTCTGGAGAGTGGGGATGATGATTTTACACTGAAAGAAGCTGCTAAAGGAACACTGAAGTTTATCGGTAAAGCATTTTGGATGCTGGTTAAAGGGATAGTGACTTTGATTGGTATTATCTTAAAAGCTTTAGGTGGACTACTGATGAAAGTAGGTGAAATCGATAAATGGGTGGCTGACGCTTCTGTTAAGGTGAAAAAGAAAACAGAAGAAGTCATCGTCGATACCGCTGAAAAGATACAAGAGAGGGAATTGAAAAAAGCCGTACAAGAAAGTATCGACGTAAAAGAAGGATTGATGAGTAAAGTCTTTAATCTCGATAGTCTGAAAATGACTTTGACTGAAGAGGATGCTAAGATAGCACACATGCTAGTAGGTATAAATGCTGCTAAACAGCAATGGTCTATTGATACCTTCTTAAATGCTTGTGTAGCTGGTTTAAAAGAGGATAGCCCCAGTAAGACATGGGTTAATCATGCTAAAGAGCTAGTCTCTAAATACATGAGTGAATTAAGTAAAGCTATTATTGAGACGGGTAAAGCTTTGCAGTCAGATATTAAGTCTAATAACATTGATACTTTAAGACAGGCCGTACCTACTTTAGTACGAGTCATCAATGATGCTACTGAGAAATATTTACATCCTGAAAGTATTGACCAAGATGGTGTGTTAAATAGTAGTTTCAAATTAGGTTTCGTAGTAGAAGGTAAAGCTGATTACCAAAAAGATAACTTAAATATTCCAGGTATATTCCAAGGTGAGTATAGTGGTAAATCAACGGCTAGTTATGAATTAAAAGAAACATTAGACTATTTGCCTAATACTAAAGTGAATATTGAAGGTAGTAAGACTAAGTACAATGCAGATACATATGCCCAATATGGGCGCAGTATGGGTGATTTAATTGCTGATCATTTTGAGAAGGCCATAAAAGAGTTTAAGTCATTCAAACCTACAGTAGAGAATGAGCGTAAGCTGGTCGTACAAACTGAGTCCTTATTGAAGAACTTAGCGAATACATTAAAAACCAGTGAAGGTCTGTCTAACCAAGAAACTTATAATAAAGTATTACAAGTGTTGAATGATGCTTTACGTGTTATGATACAGTTAATGAAGATTCTGAATATTCAAGTACAGTACTTTACCCAAGCTACACAAAGAGTATATGGTTATGCTGGTTGGGTTATTACCGTATGGAGAGCGGGTAGTGGTATCACTACTGGACACGCTCAAGAACAAGAGTAGTATAATAATAGTAGATTAAAACATAAACATACTAACCCCTCCTACTACCCGTAATAGGTAGTAGGAGGGAGTATGACGGATGATATCAAAACGTCTATTATGGCAATATGCTATTTAAAGGCTCGTAGAGCGTGTTATAGGGCTTTTCGTATTAAAGGTATACAAAGGTATACCTAAATGGTATAAAGGCTCTATAATCGTTAAATAGAGGCCTTTATGGAAGGATTAGTAATAATAGAGTATTACACTATAATCCTAGCAGCTCTTCTAGGTCTTTATCGGACTTTTTACGTAAATGGTAATTACTGTACTCGAACTGTGGTTTCTCCTGAGGAATAATTCCTTCTCTAAAGAAGTCATCCATCTCAAACAAGGTAGGTACTTGGTACATTTGAGTGGCGTAATAGACGGCATTCGTAAAGCCACCTGATAGATTCAATCCTTCCATCTTCCAGACGTGCTCTGGCACGCCTTCTATACCGACTATCTCTTTAGAAGTCGTCTCTCTGGACGTATTAAACACGCACGTACCATTAGGATAACCAGAGGCGACGTCTAAGTCGCCTACTAGGATGTAAATACGGGTACGTAAGTGTATACCGCTATTTAAGTCCGGTAAAGTATGTGGTCTATAAGTAACATTAGTCGTGTTTACTGTTTCAGACATCTTAATCCTTTCTCTTTAATCAGGTGTGCAGGCATCGTACAAATCCAGCCACCTAAACCAATCGTCATGTCATCGTACTCATGCTGTATACCGGCACCATTACCGACGATGTATCCTTTATTTAACAAAAACCAATATACTTGAGTCAATAGACGCTGTGGCTGACTATTGAAGCGTGACATATCGGTACTGCCTGCGGCCATAGGCGTCGTCAAACACAAATCTAATATTTTCTCATCAAACTCCTCTACCCCTATACAGTCGAAGATGTTATACACGACATACTCAAGAGGATAATCAGACTGCATGACTTTATGCCAAGTAGGACCAGTATACTGGTCCGTTTCAGTAAAGCGTAATTTACGTACGCCTAAGTGCTTATCTAAGAGGTAGTCTAATTTGTAGCTAGGCTCATTCTGCTCTGCTATTCGATTTAAATAGTAGACGGCCATGTTATCGATCCACTGAAAGCTAGCAGGGCTATCTACCCAGTGCCACTGCTCATACGGAGCGAGGTTTTTCACGACGCCTAAATTAGTGGTACGTATCTTAATGCCTTCTTTATACCAAAAGCGTCGATACGCTTTAGGGACGAATGGGTCACTAAAGACGTCTTTTGGGTCGATACTGTCTCTTTCTAATGCTCTAATGGCGTGTGGTAAGTCAAAGTTTATATTCCATACCCCTATCCAGTCCGGACGCCATAGGTGAGCTCTTTTCATAATCTCTACGATGATTTCACCTTCCGTATCACAGAGGACGACTTCTAAATCAATATTACGTTTCTCTATGTACTCTTTCAGATACGTATGGGCTTTCTCTTTAATCTGATTGATGACGTCACTAAAGCCCTGTACGTAGTCTTTACGTACTGCCGTAATGACTCTATTTTTAAAAGAGAGAGTAGCCATTAGTATACGGCCTAATCCTAAAGACTCTATCATACTCGTCTCTATATCGAATACAGCGAGACTGTAATAGGTATTGACCTCTTTCCATTTACGTCTATACTGCTCTTTTAAGTAAGCCGTGCTACTCATGTCCGTACCGTATAGGTAAGGGCTACTCATGATTTTCTTAGGGTCTCCTTTATAGTTTCTCTCTCCTAATGCTTGACAGATATTACTGTAAAGAGTAGACTGTGTACTCTCCCATTTATCTAAGTACTCTAATCGCTCTTTCTCTCTTTTTTGTTTATGGTCCCTATATCGTAATTTAGTCGTATAAAAGGGACGCTTAAAGTCTTTAATTAAACGGATATTCGGTACGATACTACCGTCTTTTAAGTGTACCTGCTCTTTGACTAAGTGGTAATCACTGGGACTGTATTCTCTTTCTCTAATCTCTTTACTAGGCGGGATGTAAAAAGCGTGTCTACACTCTATTGCTTTTATACTCTCTTTCTCGATAGGAGGATACTGTTTCAGTATCTGCTCTCGTAATACTGCACTCTCTAGTGGGTCTTTCTTGTCTTTAATCATAAGTCATTAACTCCTATTGGTCATTTACCATATTTAAGCACACTGAAGAGTGTGTATAATAAATCTGTCTCTCTTTTCTGTTCTTTTTAAGATGCGTATCTCTCCTTTAGTGACGAGTCGTCTCTGTAATACGACTCCTTCTAATCCATACTCTACACTCAAATGCTTTATTAAGTCAGAGATAAATACGTCTTTTTTATCAGTCGTGATAGCAAAGTATACAGTCATATGTGGTATTAATACAGTATATTGTTTCTCTTTAGATAACATAGTCTCAGTAGGTAAATCATGACTACGTAGTAAATGAGGTAATACAAATAACCGTATACGGTCTATAGCGGCTTCAAAAGCTCTATCACTCCATAATCCTTGATATAAAGTCAAGTAGTAAATGTAGTAATCCTTCCTTTGTTTAAAGTCCTCTACTCTTTCTTTTAAGTAATAACCTGCTAGCTTATCTTTACCTGACTGACTCATGAGTAAATCATTTCTATCGACTTCTCCATAATCAGGATGGTATATCCTATCACTAATACACAATGTCTTATCACTATTATTACTCTTACTGTATATTACAGCATAGTTAGGATTATCAATGGTATCTTTAGTAATTTCATCCATACTGCTAATATAAGCACTATCAGGAATAGTAGGGTCTTTAGCATAGACTTTAGTCTCTAGTCTACTAGGACCTTTCTTTACCTTCTCTATTACTTTTTCATATACGATTTCATTACGTTCATTTATGTTATACCTTTGTTCTCTTACTACGTATTTATAATGGTTATTTATTCCTTTTAAATTAAACAATACATATTGACTATCATAAGGGATAAGAAAAGGTATACTGTCTTTTACTTCTACTACTTTCTTATTATCTTCAGTAATCTCTATTACTTTTTCTATTACTTCATCTATTAATTTCATTTTCATTAATTCACTCTTTTCTATATTCGTATATTAAAGATTTCATTTTACTATAAGGTATCTTTGTATTTATGTTTACTAGTATGTTTACTAAGGACTATTGATTAAAGATTAGTCTTTATTGATACAAACAGTACTTATCCATTCTAGATTGACTATAAAGTCAATCTTATTTCTCTTTTACATACCTACGCGAACCTTTGAGGGTTCGCTTTTTCCTTCTCTTCTTCTTTCTTTTCTCTTTTTTTCTAAACTTTTACTTTTCTTCTTTTTACTTTTAACTAAAGTTAATAGATATTTTTAGTTAATAGATATATTATTATAATACTAAAGCTTATTCCCACTTATTAATAGAATCAATTAGTCTTAAGTTTTTTATATTTTAAATAGAAAAGTAAATGAATATACTACTCCCTACCATACCTTAGTTAACACTAGGTAGAAGGGAGTAGTATAATAAATGAAAGTGAATTGAAAGGAATAAGAAAGAAGAAATGAATGTAAAAAGCTAGGTAATATACCTTAACAGTATTATCGTAATAATACCCTTTACTTTACCTAGCTTTAGGTATAACCATCACGATGAATCACTATACGGTACAGTCAGTCTTAATACTGGATTGAATATTTAAAGTATATTACCGTATAGTGAGAGATGTGTAAATGATTCAATCTAAGGAGCCTATACGCTTTATGATAATAAAGATACCGTATACACTCTTCTCTTATCTTTAAAGCGTATAGGCAGCTTTTATATATTACTGTATATTCATTCAAAAACTAAAGATAGAGTAAAGAGAGGTTTACCACCTTTCATTTAAAGGCTCATAGAGCGCCCTACAGGGCCTTTTAGTGAGTGGGTAAGGGGTAGGTATAGGTAATGGGTAGAAAGGCCCTCTGTATCACATTTAGAGGCCTTTACGGCCATCGCTTTATTACCCTGGATAGTAGAGTATACTAACCAGATATCACCAATCACCATTAGCGCGTATATACTCTATCCTCATTATACTCTAATATTAAAAAAAAAAACGCGCCGAGTCAATAGCGCAGCTTAATCGCCGCGCGGCTCTAGTCTATTTGACTATAAGGTGACTCTCTACTACCGTGTAGGTAGTCTACTATACTTATCTATCTTACCCTACTACGGTGAAACCGTAATCACTCTTTTATCCTACTCTACCTACCTTCGGTAATCCCTCAGGTAAAAACTTCATATCGATTAATTTCCCCTACCACGTGATGTCAAATCACCCTATGGTAGGGGAAAGTAATCGCTTACTAGCCGTTAAAACCAGTTGTGGTCCTCTAAAGGACCCAACCTACGGTTCTGCTTAAGTGGAGGCTGGCTCATACCAGCCGTAACGCGATTAAAACAGACTACCGCTAGGTGATGGTTCGTGGGGTTAGCGTCGAAGACGTGACGAACCAGCTATACAAACCGTAGGTTTGCTACTCTAGTTTATCATCGAAGATAGTGGTCCGTGTTTAGCGTAATCCTACGCTACGGACCAGTTGTGAAAATCGTAGATTTTCACTTAGTAAGTAAGTAATCTTTAAATTTCCTTAGTAGTATATTTATTTCTATGATTACTTACTTACTTACTTATA
>ERZ772973.224-NODE-224-length-33260-cov-125.676_pt1 | contig 33260 bp, 25 predicted proteins | sample MGYA00580672_ERZ772973 | MGnify/ENA primary metagenome ERZ772973 (study PRJEB29015, sample SAMEA2737938) | human oral metagenome | biome: human oral; feature: human-associated habitat; material: dental | place: China | collected 2152 ...
ACGAGCAGGCGCGCTCCTTCTATCTCGCCAACGGCGACTTTCTTCCATCACCCGCCAACAACCTGCACCTGCTGCTCTCCATGAAGCGGCTGAGCCGGATGCTCAGGTCCTCCTGAGCCGAACCGGCCGCGAGAGCCGGGGGAGGACGTGGGCCGACGTCGGCGGCGCCGGACTGGGCCAGCCGTACTGCACGAGGCCCGGGGTGTACTGACCAGGGGTTGTCCGTACTGCGCGGGTTCGGGACTCGCGTGGAGTACGCCCCGACCTCCCCCAGTAGTCCCCGAGGCTCGTGGAGTACGGCGAAGCAGTCAGCGAGAGAGCGGGCCTCGGCGGCCGCAGCAGCCTCAGCAGCCCAGGGCGCTGCGCTCCTCGGGACCCACCCAGCCCGAGCGGCTCTCCAGGGCGCGGAACCAGCGGGCCAGCGCCGGCCAGAAGGAGATCGACGGCGCCTCCCCGCCGGGGTAGTGCTGACGCCCGCCGTACTCGTAGGACTGGACGGTGGTGAACAGGCGGATGTCGCTGCCGGTGGGCTTGTCGCCGCACAGGTACTGGCCGATCGCGACGACGGCGGACAGGGCCGGCCCGTCGAGCATCGTCAGGCCGTCCTCGCGGGAGGCCTCCATCCGCGTGGCCCGGGCCAGGAGAGTGTCGATGACGTCGAAGCCGACGAGCACACCGTTGGCAGCCGCCGCAGCCTTCTCCGGGTCCTTGGAGTGGGTGGCCACCGCGTGACCGACGTTGATCTGGGAGCCGATCCACTCGTCCCAGGCGTCGGTGGAGTTGCGGCGGTTGAGTGGGTAGAGGTCCGGGGCGCCCTCGCGCTGGAGGTCCCACCAAGCGGTGGACAGGTCGAAAAGCATGTCGCCGGAGTCGTCGCTGACGACCTCGCCAGTGGTCATGTCCACCAGGGCAGGGACGGTGGGGGGCGGCTCGTAGCCGGGGGTCTTCTCGTAGACCTCGGCCAGGGAGCGGGCGCCGAGCGCCGGGTCGATGCCTGGCTCGCCGTCGGGACCGGTCAGCTCCCAGTAGCCGTCTGCCCCCTTGCCGTAGGTCCAGGACACGGGAAGCGCCTCGGTCAGGCCGAGCAGGCGCCGGGCGATGAGGACGCGGCGGCACCACGGGCACGAGCCCGCCGCCACGAGTCGATAGCGCCCCGCCTCCACGGGTAGGTCGCCACTGGGTGAGAATCGGTGTGAGACTGCGATGGCCATGGGGTGCCTCCCGGGAGGGTCGTCAAGGGGGTCGTGGTGCCCAAGGCTTATCATTCCTCGCCCGACCGCGGCCGTCAGCCGATTCACACGGGGCGAACCTCCCACGCGTCACATTCGCGATACACCACCCACGCACACCCCAAGGGACCTTTAACCCGTACGGGGACACTCTCGACTCAACGGGCGAGGCGCAGCACCGCGGGTCAGCGCAGCGTCTCCTCGATGGAGGCCACGAACTCCAGGGCGTCGTGGCCGTCCCACTGCGGCTCGCCCAGCAGGTCGCGCACGCGAGCGCAGGCCGCCAGGGCGTCGTCGCGCTCGCCGCGCTCGGCGTGCAGGCGGGCCAGCATGCACAGGGCGCGCGAGGCCGAGTCCCGGTCCTCGGTGTCCATGTATCCGTCGTAGGCGGCCTCGCAGTGCTGGACGGCCTGCCAGTTCTGGCCGGTGCGCCACAGGATCCAGGCCATGTCGTCGTGCCAGTCACCGATCTCCCAGGCCGAGGAGTAGCCTTCAGTGTCGGCCACGCCGGCGAAGGCCTGGCGGGCCTCCTCCATGACCTCCCGGGCCTCGTCGAGCCGGGCGCGGGCCATGGGCAGGGTGAGGTCGTCCACCAGCGCCCGGGCCGAGCGGCGCAGCGCCCGCCCCCGGTCCAGGCAGCCCTGGTCGGTGCGGGTGTCCTCCAGGTCGGCGGCCTGGCGGAACAGGGCGGCGGCGCGCACATTGTCCTTGAGGTTGGAGGCGGCCATCGCCGCGTGCGAGAGGTACTCCCCCGCCAGCGCCCGGCGTCCCTGGTCCTGCAGGATCCGGGCGGCGGCCAGCGAGTGCTCGGCGACGCTGTCCTCCTCCCCCATGGCCATACCGGTCTGGGCCAGGAGCCGGTGCAGGTACAGGGCGATGCTCCTGGCCCCGGCGCGCTGAGCCAGGGACAGCGCGGACTCCAGGACCTCGGCGCTCTCCAGGTAGCGCTCGGAGGCCTCCAGCGCCGAGCCCAGGGACAGCAGCGAGGCCACGGCGTACAGCGTGATGCCGGCGGCCAGCATGATGTTGGCCTGCTCGCGGAACTGGGTGATGGCCTCGTCGAACTGCCCCACCTCCATCGAGGAGATGCCCAGCAGCCTCCGCCCGCGGGCGGCCAGGACCGGGGAGACCTTCTCGTGGCGGCGCATGACCTCCTCGGCCAGAAGGCAGCCGTTGTAGACGTCGCCGCACTCGGCCAGGACCTCGGCGCGCGCCATGTCGAGGATGTCGTCCATCCGCTCGGCGTGGCGGTCCTCGGGGACGACCGCGGCGGCCCGGGCGACGACCTGGATCGCCCCAAGGGCCTCATCGCGGGCGTGCAGGTCGGTGAGGACCGAGGCGCCCACGAGCAGCGCATCGGCGGCCAGGACGAGGGCATCGGTGCCACCGGGATCGAGCAGCTCGGTGGACACCAGGTCCTCGATCTGGGCCTCGACCTGCCCGATGAGCGAGGTGGCGTGCCGCAGGCGCTGGTCGCGCTCGGCCTCAAGGGGACGTTCGGCGATGGAGTCGGCGGTGATCTCATTGTCGAGGTTGAGCAGGTCGACGTAGTAGGCGCCCAGCGGCCCGAAGGCCAGCTCGATGAGGGGGCGGATCCGCAGGCGCTCGGCGATGGCCTCGTCCATCTCGGTACGACACGTCAGGGCGGCGGCCCGCAGCAGGCCGGTGTGGTACTCCAGGCCCGGGATCTCCTCACCGGGCGGCGGCAGCAGGTCGCGCGTGGCCACCTGGTCGACGACGTACCAGTAGTCCATCGTCGAGGAGCCGATGGAGCGGCGGTGCTCGACGTAGCGGCGCACCGCGTCCTCTCCACTGCGCACCGGCCGGGGACGCACGAGGTCCACCAGCGGGAAGGGCTCGTCACCGCCCTGGTGGCTGGTGACGGCGTGTCCGGCGCGGGTGCGTCGGACACTCGCCTCCGGGCTCGACGACGTCGTCCGGGGCGCGTGCTCCTGGATCGAGCCCTCGTCGTCGGCCACGAGGCCCAGGAGGGAGGCGACGTCGGGCTCGGCGCCGTCCTCGTTTACGGTCAGGCTCGTCTGGGCCGGCTCGGGCAGCTCCTCGGAGGGCTCCAGGAGGTCGACCTCCACGCCGAGCCCGTGAACCGCGCCGGGAGCGGCGTCGAAGACGGCCCGTACCAGGGAGCGCTCCAGGTGGTCGGAGATCGTGGAGTTGCCGTTGCGGGCGTCGAACTGCTGGGCCAGGCGCCGGGCCCAGCCGGTCATCTCGGCGTAGGCGCGCGAGATGGTGGTGGAGGCCTCCAGCCCCGGCAGCGGGTACCACAGGTCGGCGGTCGGGAGCTCGACGCCCAGGGCCTCCTCGCCCCGGCCGGCCCGCTCGGCCTCGCGCAGCACCAGGCTCATGCCGCGCAGCGCCGACAGCAGCACGTAGGCGGACTCGGCCTGGGCTAGCCAGGGCAGGTGGCGTCGCAGGATCTCCAGGCCGCGGTCCACCCGCCTCACGAGGGCCAGGTACTCCAGGTGGTAGGACAGGGAGATGAGGGCCTTGGGCGTGCGGCGGATCTCCCGGTAGGAGCGCAGGTGGGCCTCCCAGGCGGCCCGGGGCCGTCCGGAGGCCAGCAGGGGCAGCAGCACGAGGGACTGCGTGGTCTGGGGCTGCTCGGCGCAGCCGACGGCGCCGGTCAGCACGGGCACGGCCGTGGCCACGGCCAGCTCCCACGCCTCGGTGCGGTAGGCGAAGGCCACCTGTCGCATGGGGTCGCAGCCCTCGCAGTCGGCGTTCTCATCGCGGTGGGTGGCCCGCCAGGCGGCCAGCTCCTCGGCAGCCTCCTCCTCAAGCCCCAGCAGGCCGGCGACCGAGGCGCGCTCGCCGTGGACGACGTGCATGGAGGCGCCCCCGGCACGGTAGAACTCCTCGAGGCTGGCCTCGAGCTGGCGCACCTTGTCCTTGGAGACCTTGGGGTTGGCGGCCGCCACGGCCACCGCTCGCTTGAAGTGCCAGTGCAGGGTGCGCACCTGGGCGTCGTCGAACAGCTCGGGACGTCTCTGGTAGCGGGCGAGGTTCCACACGAAGGGCTCCAGCGCCTTCCACTCCTCATTGCCCTGCTGGTAGGCCTCGGTCAGGGCCAGCCGGGTGGCGACCCGCAGGTCCTCCTCGCCCAGGGCGTCCGCCCAGCTGACGGCCTCCGCGACAAGGGCCGAGGTCCTGGGGCCGTGGCCGAGGGCATCGGCGTAGGCAAGGCGCTCGAGGATGTCTTCGCGTGTTGTCATGGAGTCTGTCCTTCCGGGCGGAGCCTGACGTTGCGCCGTCATGAGGCGGAGGCTTCCACCGTGCCCTGGGAGCGCCACGGGAGACAGGCCATCATCCCGCGCCGCTCAACGATGAACGACGGCATAGGCATATCGGCCTCCTTTCATCCAGCGGGGCGGTCGTCCGACGTCCAGTGTTACCGAACAGTTATAGAATCCGCTACCGCTGCGCCGAGGGGCAACTCGACCGCAGGGCATGTCGGAGACCCACACCGTACCCCGACCGACCGGTTCGAGATCCGTCTACTCCGACGACGACTCTCACTACTCCAGTGTTTCCAACGGGTTTCGTACAGCCGAGACCGCCGGACCCGGACGGTCTAGGACACGAGCACGGGCTCGGGGGTGTCGGTTGTCTCAACCCCGGTTCCGCCTTCAGCATCACCCAGGGCGATCATGTCCTTATCGCTCTTGACGCCGGCGTCGGGCTCCGCATCGACTTCTGCAGCGGGCTCTGAACCGGCCTCTGAATCGGCCCGTGAATAGGCCCCTGTCTGGGACTGCTCGTACGCGTCGGTTCCGGTGCCGCTGACGACGGCGGCCATCTCCGGCGTCTGCGTCGTATCGGGCAAGGCGACGGCAACCGCCTCCTGCGCCGTCGTCTCGCCAGCGGTCTCGGTGCCGGTCGGGCCGGCAGCGTCGTCGAGGACGCCGAGGACCTCGCGCAGAGCCTCGTCGACGCCGTCGAGAATGAAGTCCATGGTGCCGGCGAGCTGGGCGTCGTCGAGCCCGGCCCCGATATTGGTGAGCACCTCGGCGCACAGGCTCAACCCAGCGTCGTCGACCTCAGTGTAGAGGGCGGGAATGAGCCGGCCGCTGGAGACCTCCTGGGCCACGGCTCGCACCCGCGAGAGCATCGCGGCGCTCGGGGCGGGGCCGCCGAGATCGTGGTGGGCGCGCACGGCGAGAATCCGACGGTCGACCACCGTGAGCACGTAGTCGAAGCCAGCCACCGAGGAACGCACCAGCCCCTCGGACAGGTCGATGTCGTAGCCGTAGCCGCACTCGGCGAGCCAGGCGGCCAGGCGCCTGAGGGTCACGGTCGGGGTCACGGCCCCCTCCGGCTGGTTCCACCAGGCCATCAGTCCTCCTCCCAGGTGACGAGCTCGGGGAAGCGCTCCTCCACGGTGGCGAAGAAGGCCCGGGTCATTCCCAGGCCCATGTCCAGGAAGGTGTCGAGCTGGGCATCGCTCATTCCCTCACCGACGTAGGCCACCATCTGGGTGCTCAGCAGCAGCGAGCTCGGGTCGTGGGCGGGGGTGACGGCCAGGTCCGGACCGTAGGTGGCGCGGTGCTGGGTGTCGATGAAGACCCGCATCTCGTCGAGGCGGCAGGACGCAGGGCGCCCGCGCCACATGCCGGCCACGACGAGGGCGGCCTTCTCGTCATGCAGGTAGATGCCGATGTCGCAGCCCGGGAAGCCCATGAAGACGGCACCGTCCTCCTCCGGGCCGGCGGCGATGCCGCGCTGGGACAGCCAGGCCTCGACCCTGGCCAGGGTCAGTGCCGGTTGTGCGCTCATGGACGGGTTCGCCTCCTTCCCGGTGCTGGGTTGTTGCAGGTCTGATAGGAATTGACACGGCTGTGACACCGGCCGGCGGCCCGCCGACACCGACGCGCGAGCCGAACTCAGAACTCGATATCGGCTGCGATGTCAGCGACCGTATCGACCTGGCCGGTTCCGGTCTGTGCGCTGCGCACGCTACCCGGAGAAGCCCCTTTTCCCCTAGCCGAGCCCGGAGCACCGACGGCGTCGGGCCGGCTCGCCGTAGCAGAACCCGCCGGGCCGCCTGCGGCTGCGGGGGCGTCGGGACCGTCCGGGAGGCGGCCCAGCGCCTGGTCCAGGGAGCGGCCCAGCACCCCGGAGGCCGACTCGGCCAGAGTCAGGCAGCGCGAGTCCATCTGCTCGGACGTCTTATAACTCCGGCGGCTAGCGGCCGACGTGCGCCTCCCCTTCCCGGCGCGAGCGGCAGGCTCGGTGCGCGAGGCACGGGAGCGCTGCGGTGCGCCCGAGGCGCCGACGCCTCCTCGTCCAGCCGATCGGGCGGCGGAAGTGCTGTCCTGGGACTTCTTGCGGAAGCCGACCATGGTGATCCTTTCGGGAGTCGAGCGGCCTTGGGCCGCGCAGGGAGTGAAGAGATGGTGAGCCGACGGGATCCGCGAAGGAAGACGCGGGGCGCGCCGTCGGGCTCGGGCCGCGTCCGCAGTATCGGCGGGCCAGGCCGAGCGGGCGGCGGGATGGGACGCTAGCGGGGCACCTCGCAGGAGAGCTGGTCGGCGGCGCGGGCCTGCTGGCTCCACAGCTCCTCGGTGAAGGTGCCGTCCAGGATGGAGCGCGCCAGCGGCTCGTCGGGGCGCATGATGTCGCGCACCGTCTGGAGGATGAGCTGGCGGCGGTCGGTCAGGCCCTCCTGACCGAGGATCTGGGCCGAGCGGCCCAGGCCGCCCATGAAGTTGACGTACTCCATGGCGTGGTACTGAGGGGAGACCTCGTCGGGGCGCAGCTGGTGGGTGCGCGTCTCCAGCGCGTTGCGCACATCGCGGCGCAGGGCCTCCTGGCCGCCCTCAGAGCGCACGTAGAAGGGCAGCAGGCGGTTCATCATGAGGTGGTGGGCGATGGCGTAGTCGACGTAGTAGAAGAAGGCCAGGCCCACGCCCTCCTCGGCGGACTGCTCCGACTCCGACTTCTGCCACTCGGCGTAGCAGGTGGTCTTGGCGACCTCCTTTGCCCAGGTGGGCGCGGCCACCATGGCCTCGGTGGGTTGGAAGGCCACGCGCGACTTGCAGCGCGGACAGGTGATGAACACCGGCATGTGGTAGAGCTCGGGCAGCGGCACCGGGTCGCCGCACTTGTCGCAGGTGAAGGAGAACTGGGCCTGGCGCCAGTCGGTCATGGCCCGGTTCCACTCCTCGCGGGCCTGCTCGGCACGGCCGGGTGCGAAGACCTCCTCGATGATGTTGCGCAGGCGCACCTCGAAGCCGGCCACGAGGTTGGCCGCGTCCTGAAGGCGGGCGGAGAGCTGGCGATCCTCCTCGATGGACAGGTCGGCGTCGATGTCCAGGAAGGGGGCGAAGTGCTTGGCGAAGACCCGCTGGGCCTTGGTGTGCAGGAACATGATCTGGGCCTCGACCTCCGAGCGGAAGGCGGAGACGGAGGCCGGGTCGGTGATCTGCATCTCCATCGCGGTGCGGGCCGAGCTGACGCCGAACTCCCGGGCGCGAGCCTCCAACCGGTCCAGGTAGGTGCTCAGGCGCTGAGTGAGTGCCTGAAGCCGCCGGTAGTAGCGGACGTAGGCGGACATGTCAGGCTCCTTGCGGTGGAGGATCGGGAGTATTACGGAGGAAGGCACCGGTTGCCGAGGCTGTAGACACGCGGTCCGGGGCCGGCGACAACACCGACGCACGAGCCCGACGCAGAGGCGCCCACGGCTGCCAGCACTGTGGATGCTACTCAACTGGAGACTTCAACTGCGACCTGTTCGTGATCTTTTGGCATCGCCGGGCCCAGCATCCGAGCAGGACTCCCCCTTGCCATTCCTCCGACGACACGACCTCTCGTCCGCTCACAACGGCGGCGCCACACGGGAGAAAAGTCCTGGTGGAGGCCGCGCCGGAGCGGGCCGGGGAAAGTCAGTAAGTGACAAGGATCACGGCGTCACTGCGGGCGTGATCCGCCCTGCTGGGACGTGCCGCGAGACCTTTCCGTGATCGGCAGGTGGCCCAACGGCTTTGACCCGCGCGGTCGTAGGGTAGGTCTCGCGTTCGTACCCTCTACCCCTCGAACGCGCGACATAGGGTACGACCACGACGTCAGAATCTCACTGCACGACGGCGCGGGTGCGGGGACCTCAGATGACGAGGCCGCCTACAGCTCCGCAGCCTTCTGGAGGATGGCGGCCTCGTCATGGCCAGTGTTACCGCCATGCTGGGGTGTCCAAGCACCGTCCTTGCAGGTGAAGCTCAGCCAGTAGTCGTTGTCGCTGGAGAGGCCTCTTTGCACCTTGCCGTTGAGCTGGAGCGTGTTCAGTCCTGCGATGCGGCAGTCGGAGACGGCGTGGACCACAGGGGCTGCTGCCTCGAGCGTGAGGCCTTTGTTCTCGTCGGCGACCAGGCCGGTGACCGACAGGGTGCCGCCGTCGAGGTCGATGGTGCCGGTAGTACTGGTCTGGCTGGCGGCGGTAATCACGGGTTCAAGAGGCGTGTTGGCGAACTGTCCGTTCTTGTTGCTGGTGGAGGTGACCTGCCAGCCGTCGAGGGTGAAGGTCTGAGAGGATTCGGGGCCGATCGGGTCGGTAATGGATGAGGGGACGGTGCTGACTGTTCCGTAGTCGACCTTAATACTTCCGTCGGGTTCGCTTCGAGTGATGGTCTTAGCTTCACCAACTGGGCTCAGGTCGCGTCGGATTTGAGCGCGGATGTTGTCGGGACTGTCATCGCAGCTGAAGTTGACCGTGATGTCGCTGCCGTTGAGCTTCCAGGACAAGGTGGCGCTGAGTGGTACCTGGCTGGTGTCGGCCTTCTGATGGGTGGAGGCCAGGAGCTCGGCGGCCTGGTCTACGCTGGTTTCGTCCTTGAGACGAGCCTTGACCTGTGCGATGGGGCCGTAGCCGGAGGCGGCGTAGGCGTAGGAGACCTTAGCGGATATCACCTCGGGGCTTGATGAGAGGTGGTGGGCTGCTGAGCGGGCCACAGTTCTGGCTCGCAGGCCGCTGATACCAATATCTGGGTCCAGGCTGGCTGCAATCCAGTAGAGGAACCCACCGACCACCACCAGCACTACAGCCAGCATCACATACCCCTTTTTAAGGAAGCCACGAATTCGTTTATCATCGGGGGCGATGGAAAGCGTATTACTTCGAGGTACTTCACTCTGGTCACCCTCAACGAGAATACCGCTAGAGGCAGGCGAAATTGCACCGTCGCCCTGAGGGGTTGAAGTCGAGTCGCTTGAATCTAAATCTTCAGTTGCTTTGTTGTGCAAAATATGCCTTCAGGAAATTTGGGGCGCTCCAGCATTCGTCGGAACTGTAGACAACTAGCTTGTCATTAATGGGGGATGTGGTTCGATTTCAACTGGCCTTCTGGTGGATCTGTTTTCTGAGGTGGTTGCGCGTTCCTATCTATGAGAAAGCAGAAGGGTTTTGTGTTGCTGACTTACTGGATTCCGATGGAGTTATGGTCGATATGAGTAGACTGCTGGTTGCGCAATATTTGACTGATGCCTTCCAGGGAGGTAGTGCCTTTTTTGGTGTAGGATGAATGTCCGGTGGATTCCGTTAAATCGCCAGTTGCATGTGTGTCTAAGGAAGTGAAATCGGAATCTGGGTGGGACGTTGGGCTTCCTCCATATCGCCCTGACATTGCCACGACGTCGTCCCCTGTCGCGACTGCACTCATATGATCCGGCAGCATTCCCAGATCAGATGCGTCAACAGAAGTGACTCCAGGCGACCCCCAGACCACCACATCATCTGGAGCACCCGACTCCTGTAAAGCGTATCCCGTGGCAGTCGAGCCATATGAGTGGCCTGCCGCGACCAGGCGAGGGTCTCCGTGGTGGGTTTCCTGCAGGCCGTCGTAAAAGCTTGCCAAGTCGGGTCCGGCGCTCTGTGCTTCCTTGGGGCTAAGGACCGATGAGTCGGTGCCGCGCACTGTCTCTGACCAGTTAGGTGCGTCATACCCCAGCCAGGTCACGGCCGCTGCGGTTTCTTGCCCTTTATCTCCTGACTTCCATGCGAGCCCGGACCCGTCAAGAATATTCTCGGAGTTCCTAACAGAGCTTCCCGTTGATCCGTCTTTACCAAACAGTCCAGGGGTAGCTTGTGTAGTCATGCCAGGCGTGAAGACCATGACGTGATCTGCATTATCTATATCCCCTGAACCTACAGCTGCACGGAAATGATCTCCAGATGAATCGTCAAGGAGAAGGAGTGTGCGTCCCGCAGCTTTGCTTTCCTCGCTGTTAAGTGACGCAGATATATTGTTAAGTTCTTCTCGTTTCTTCAGTAGTGCCTCGTATTCTGGATTTGGGGTCTCTGTGTAGTACCCACCCCCTCCACCAGGGGGAGAGTGCCAGATCTTATTGCTCTTGGGTTCGAAATCTGCTATCTGCTGATCCATCTCCTTCTGCATGCATGCTAACCAAGCCATGTTGGCGTTGTGTCGGTCTGATGAGGGGATTCCGTTGACGTTTCCGATCCAAGAAGGATGTTTATTAATGATGTGCTGTTGCAGTCCGGGACTCAGTGATGTCCACCAGTCGTTCACCTGGCTGGGCGTCCAGTTCGGGTTCGGCGGCTTGTCTCCATGGTTGACCACTTCGGGGCTCGGACCGTTCGCCGTGTCGTCTAGGGCGGCAATCGCATCGTAGGCCGATGAGATGAATGTGATCGTGTCACCTGCTTGTTCAACAAGTCGGTCACGCTCTCGCTCATAACCCCAGATCAGTTGGCTAACATCGCGACTGCGAGCCTCACTGTCGGTGCTGCCCGTCTCGGATGGTGTTATTGCTCCAGTTTCGGATATCTCTAAGTCGTCTCCTTTTATCCTGGCAACGAGATTGTGGGCAGCATTGCCAATGATATTTACGGTGTTTGAGGCGTCTTTGAGGTCGTTACCGGCCTTGCTCAGTCCGGTCCACAGGTCCTCGGCGTCGTCGGCGAGGATTCGTCGTGCCTTGGCCTCTGCTTCGAAAGCATTTCCAGACAGTCCGTCGCCTAGTCCGTCCTTCTTAAGGTCGGTGTTGACCTGCTCGTACTTGTGTGAGGTGGCCACCAAGGCGTCGCCCGCCTCAAAGAGGTCGGTGCCATCCCAGGACAGGAGATCATTAAATGTAACCACGGGGCCCTCCAAAAGGGTAAACGGCCTGGGTAGTTAAGGGAGAAGTGTATTAAGTGGGGTTGGCAGTGTCTGATGTGACTCAGCTGTGGCCGCTCTTGGGGGTGCAGGCTGCTGCACCGTCGGCCGCCTTGAGCTGGTTGGTGGCGTTGTAGATCCCGTTGTGGTGATTCGTCAGCCTGTTGGCGAAGGTTGTGCGGGCCTTGGAGACCGCGTCCGCCGCCGTTGATGCCTTACCGGACAGTCCGGCACCCGTCAGGCCGTTCGCGGAGGAGCGCACGTCACTGTCGCCTCCCGATGTGTTCACCTCACTGATGCAGTTCTCCACCTCCGAGCGGATCTTCGACGTCGTCTCCTCACAGGTCTGCAGATCAGCCACCTGTCCCCGTCCTTCCTCGTCACAGCGAAAACCGCCTCATGGCTATCGAGTCACGGCCGCCGAAGCGAACCGACCGAACATACAATAACCAACAATCGGCTGTCGCGGGGGACTTATGAACGATGAAGTTTCCCGAGGTCTACGGTGCTTACTGGACATGGCAGCCAATAAGCATGGTGATCACGACCAGCACGTCCGCGAGCCAACCCACAGAGCCGGCCAGCACTCACAGCCACCCATTGCATCCGAACCAGCCTGGAACAAGGGGAAACACGCCTCGCAGGTACGTGCGGGCAGCGCAAAGTCCCTCCCCCTCCTTCGCCAGTGAGCCCCGTCAGGGCCCGCATCACCACCACGGTGACCATCTCGGCGTCGGTGATGGCCGGGGCGCTCGTAGAGGTCACGGTCTTACGACCCCGGCGACGGGGCTTCCACCCCGGCGTTTTACAGTCGGGCAATCCGCGCAGAGTCGAGACTCAGGGTGACGCACTCGCCGGGAGCGTGGGGGCGCTGGGTCAGAGCGGTGGCGCGGACCGGCTCACGCTCAGCCGCAGCATCGGCCCCGACACCGGCTGGCTCAATCGGGCCGGCCAGCCCCACCAACTCGGCGAGCCGCTCGGGGTCGACCTCGACCTCGGCCTCCCACTGGCCGCGGCGCAGTCGCGAGGCCAAGACGGTGGCCGACAACCGCGTATCCTCAGGTCCTCCCCGCTCCTCCAAGCCACCCGCCGCAGCCTCAACGACGCGCAGCGCACCGGGTGCGAGGGCGAGGTCACCGACGACGTCGAATCCCAGGAACCGCGCCACCTTGCTGCTTCCGGGGTCGGTCCACAGGCGCTGGGGGGTGTCCAGGCGCAGGAGCCGGCCGGACTCCATGACACCGACCCGGTCGGCCACGGTCATGGCCTCGTCCTGGTCATGGGTGACGTAGAGCGCCGTGGTGCCGCCCTCACGCAGGATGTCGCGCACGTCGGTGGCCAGCTGCTCGCGCAGGGCCCGGTCCAGGGCGGACAGGGGCTCGTCGAGCAGCAGCAGCCTCGGCGCCGGGGCCAGCGCCCTGGCCAGGGCCACCCGCTGGGCCTGCCCGCCGGACAGGGTGGTCACCCGCCGCTGCTCGAAGCCGGGCAGGCCGACGAGCTCGAGCATCTCGCGCACCCGTTCACCCCGCCGGGCGCGCGGCAGGCCGGTGAGCCCGTAGGCGATATTGCCGCGGACGTCGCGGTGCTCGAAGAGCTGGCCGTCCTGGAACATGAGGCCGAAGCCTCGCCTGTGAACGGGCACACGCACCATGCTTCGCCCGTCCCAGGCGACGTCGCCGTCGGCCACGTCCTCCAAGCCGGCCACCGCCCGCAGCAGGGAGGACTTCCCCGAGCCGGAGGCCCCCAGGAGGGCGACGATCTCTCCGACGGCCACGTCCAGGTCGACGCCGTCGACGGCGCGCAGGTCCCCGTAGGCCACGGCGAGCCCGCGCACCGACAGGCCCGCAGGAGCATTGGTATCGCTGATGCTCGGGCTCATGGCCGCTCGCCTCCGTCCGTCCTGGGCCCGCGAACCCGGGCCGTCTCGTTGTCTTCGCCCGCCGCTTGCCCACCGGTTCCCGCGGGCCCGCTTCTCCCGGGACCGAACCGGGTCTGGAGCCACTCGCAGCCGAGCATGACGGCAGCGCTGCCCACCGCCAGAACCACGCCACCGGCCAGCGCCATCCCCTGGTTCTGGGAGCCGGGACTGCCGATGAGCCGGTAGACGACCACCGGCAGGGTCGGCTCCTGGGGCCGGGCCAGGAACGATGTCGCCCCGAACTCCCCCAACGACGTCGCCAGGGCGAAACCGGCCGCCAGTCCGCCGGCGCGCAGCAGTTGGGGACCGTCCACGGTCAGCAGCACCCGACCGGGCCCGGCCCCCAGGGCGGCCGCGGCCTCGCGCTGACGCGGGTCGATGGCGCGCAGCGCCGGCAGCAGGGTGCGCACCACGAGCGGCACGGCTACCACCGCCTGCGCCAGCGGCAGGATCCACCAGGAGCGGGTCAGGGCCAGCGGCGGGCGCGCCAGGGTGATGAGGAAACCGAAGCCGACCGTCACGGCGGAGACGCCCAGCGGCAGCATGAAGGCGGCGTCGAGCCCGGTGATGACCCGGGCGAGCGCCCGGCTGCGGGGTCGGCGCGAGACGACCAGACACACGGCCACCCCCAGGGTCAGGGCGATGGCCGCGGCCGCCACGGCCACGGACACCGAGTTCGCGGCCGCCTCCCACACGGTCACGAGCAGGGCGCTGCGCCCGCCGGTCGTGCCCAGGTCGGTGTAGTTCGCCAGCGTCCAGGCGCCGTCGCGCTGCAGGGAGCGCATCACCAGCACCGCCATCGGTGCCACTAGCAGCCCCACGACCGTGACGGCGGTGACCGCGAGCGCGGGAGCATCGGCTGCCCGCAGCCGCGAGGTGGGCGCCTCAGTGCGCAGCCGCAGACGCGTCTGGGTGGCAGCGCGAGCCCGCTCGGCCACCCACAGCGCCAACGCGATGACGCCGAGCTGGACGACGGACAGGACCGCGGCACCCCGCAGGTCGAGGTATTGGGTGGTCAGCCGGTAGATCTCAGTCTCGATAGTGCCGATCCCCACCCCGCCGAGCACGAGCACCACCCCGTAGGCGGTGGCGCAGAACAGGAAGGTCAGGGAGGCTGCCGAGGCGATGGCGGGGGCCAGCGCGGGCAGGGTGACGGTGGCGAAGGCCCGTCCCGGCGAGGCCCCCAGCGCCCGGGCGGCCTCCACGGCGCGCGGGTCGAGCCGCGACCACATGGTGCCCACGGTGCGCACGACGAGCCCGTAGTTGAAGAAGGCCAGCGCGGCCGCGACCGCGGTCAGCGTCCCATCCAGGCCCAGGGCCTCCAGGGGCCCGCCGCGGGTGACCAGGGCGTGGAAGGCGACGCCGACGACGACGCTGGGCAGCACGAAGGGCACGGTCACCACACCGCGCAGCAGGTCACGGCCGGGGAAGCTGCGCCGGTAGAGCACGAGGGCCCCGGGGATGCCGAGAGCCACGCACACGGCCGTGCCGAGCGTCGCCTGGGTGAGGGTCTGCGTGAGGATCCGCCAGGTGCGCTCGCGGGCCAGGACCTCGCCGAAGCCGCTCAGGTCGAGGGCGCCGTCCGGCGCGAGGCCGCGGCCCACGAGGGTGACCACGGGCCAGGCGAAGAAGACTGTCAGGAAGGCCAACGGCCCGGCGACGGCCAGGGTCCAGCCGGCCCGCTCGCCCCAGCCCGGCCGGGGGCCACTGGGAGCGACGTCGGTCCTTCCGGCGGCCGCCCTCGCGGAACGGGAGGCTTCGGCGTCGGCTCGTGCGGCGACGTCGGCCCCTGGAGTCTCCTCGCGCGGCACGGTCACTTGCCGACGGCCCCCGTCCAGGTATTGAGCCACTCCTCGCGGTGGGCGGTGATCTCCTTGGGGTCGACCTTCACCGGCGCCTTCGACAGTGGCCCGAACTTCGTGAGCGCCTCGGGCAGGGCGGCGTCGGACAGGACCGGGTACATGTACATCTGGCCGGGGATGTCCTCCTGGACGGCCTTGGAGAGCATCCACGTCACGAAGGCCTTGCCGCCCTCGGGGTTGGCGGCGCCCTTGAGGACCCCGGCGTACTCGACCTGGCGGAAGGCCGTGTCCAGCAGGGCGGAGGTGGAGCTGGAGGCGCCGTCATCGGAGACCGTGAAGGAGGGCGAGGAGGCGTAGGAGACGACGATGGGGTAGGTGCCCTTGCCGCCGGCGGAGAAGTCGGTCTCATAGGCGGTGGTCCAGTCCTCGGCGATCCGGGCGCCGCCCGCGGCGAGCTGCTTCCAGTAGTCGGCGAAGGAGCCTGCACCGAAGTGGCCGATGGTGGCCAGCAGCCAGGCCATGCCGGGCGAGGAGTTCGTGGGGTTGATGGCCACGAGCAGGCCCTTGTACTCGGGCCTGGTGAGGTCCTCGAAGGTGGCCGGGGGCTTGAGGCCCTTGCCGGAGAAGTAGCCGGTGTCGATGTTGAGGCAGACGTCGCCGACGTCGATGGGCGCGAGGGCCGGGGTGTCGGCGACGACGTAGCTCTCGGCGCCCTTGGGCAGGGTGACGGTGGCGGAGGTGTCGATGACGCCCTGATCGAGGGCGCGGGTGGCGTAGGTGTTGTCGATGCCGAAGACGGCGTCGCCCAGGGGCGCGTCCTTGGTCAGGACGAGCTTGTTGACCAGCGCGCCGGCGTCCCCGGAGGTGGCGACCTTGAGGGTGTAGCCGGTCTCGGATGTGAAGGCCTTCATGAGGTCGTCCGAGACGTGGAAGGAGTCGTGGGTGACGACGGTGACGGTCTTGGAGTCGGTCTTCTTGCCCTTGCCGCAGGCGGCCAGGCTCAGGCCGACGGCGCCGGCGGCGGTTCCGGCGAGCAGGGCGCGGCGGCTGAGGGCCGGGCGGGGGCGGCCGGGGCGGTGGATGGGCTGGGTGGTCATGTGTGCCTCCTGGATGGTCTCCGGAGGGCCCGGACGCCATCTGCGGCGCACCGGGGAGATGGACTCGACTTCCTTCGCCGGTGCTAACCGGAGCAGGTTCGAGGGTCTGCGGGACTCCGCACTCTCAGCGCCGTCGGCATCGGCCCGTCGACCAGTCGCGGCCGGGCCGACGACGGGGCGCTCCCCTGTCGTTGCAGGCCAACTGTAGTTCGACCCCGTCCACCGGCACCAACTCCGCACTCCTGCGCCGGTTTCGCGCCTCACGGGCATCAGCCCCTGACCGAGGAAGACTCCGCCCGCAAGGTCGTAGCGCAGATCGCCGGTTCGTACCCTTAACCCCCGAACGCGCGACCTAAGGCACGACCGCGCGGGAGCAGCAGTCTGTTTTGTCTGCTCACGTCAGAGACTCTCGCTCAGACAAGATTCCAGGGTGGGACAGTTGCCCTGGAAGTGACGGTGGGCCGATGGACGAGGCCTAACAGGGCGTCGGTGTCCATAGTGCTGACATCAACCCCGCACCGGTGCCGCACGTCGAGGAGAAACCGCAGCATTCCAACGATCCTCGAGGAACGGTTTGACGGCGGGGACGTTGATGTCAGCGCTGTGGACACCGGGCTGCCGGCGGGATCGACTCCGCGGGATTATGGCGGCGAAGCCGGGCACTCTCGCCCCGGGGCAGGCCTCACCTTCTCCCTCCTGGTCCCTTCCAGATTTCACGCAGAGGCCCGGAGGTCATGGTTCAGCGTCAGCTCCGGCCGGAGTTTCACCTCGAATCGGACTTACCTTCCGATATGTGGATTGTGGCCATTCAGAAACGTGCCATGTCCACAATAGACGCACTTCCTAAAGAAAGGAATGACCAAGAGTCCGAAGCCACATGTAAATAAGCCAATCATCCATAGGGTTGCAGTTCTGATGATATTGCGAGAGCCACCCTCGCAGTGGCAGCAGCCGACACACCCACGACGCGCATAGGTCTCAACACTTTGATAGGACATCGCAGCGGTTCTCCATTGATACTAAAAGGACCTCTTGGGTGCCGCCATCATAGTTCGCACTCATGAGCGCACACCCCAGAAGCTCCCCCATCACTGAAATCGATACCAAATCTCATTCAACCACTCCGAAACAGAAGAACTGAATGTCTGATAATTTCAGTTCTCTTCAATTTCTGGACCCGAGCGGTGTCCGACGACGGCCTTGACCGCCGCAGAGAGCGGATCCATGGGATCCCCGTCCAGCAGACGGGGGAGGTCGCCACCCGTTCCGGCCAGGAAGCCGTGCCTGATGACGCTGGCGATCGAGAGCATCAAGGGCAGGCGGAAGGCCGGCATCCCACCCCCGGCGAGCAGCTGCCGATAGTCGCCCAGACTAATGTCCCTCACCTCCCAGCCCAGGCGGCCTGCGACGTCGGCGACGGACACCGTACGGCTTCCCACCAGCTCGTATACCCTCCCCTCGTGCCCGCCCGGGTCTCTGAGGACCGAAGTGGCCGCGCGGGCCAGGTCTCGTCGCGCCACTGCGGCGACGGCTCCGTCTCCCAGCGGGGACACGATTCTCAGCGCTTCCCCTTGCTTCTCCCACGACAGTGGGGCCGCGAGAATCTCGGCGTAGACGCCGTTGCGCAGAATGGTCCATGTCATGCCGCTGGCCATAATGATTCGCTCAGTGACTCGGTGCGGCAGCGCCATCGATAGGTGGTCGCCCGCGCCAGTGAGGCTCGTGTAGACGAGGTGAGAGACGCCGTCGCGCTCCGCGGCCTCAACAGCGGCGCGGTTGAAGGCGATCTGCCGATCGTCCTCCTGCGCCCCGGCGGACACCAGCAGCAGGGTGTCGACGCCGTTGAAGTCCAGGCTGTCCGGGGCGCTGAAGTCGACATGCCGTTGCCCCGCCGACGGCGTGCGGCTGCCGCCCACCGCCGGAACGCCGCGAGCGCGCAGCTCCGCCAGGACGGCTGAGGAGAACCGTCCGCTCGCACCGGTCACCATGATCATGAGTAGGCTCCTTCAGACTCAACCGCGCTCCGGCGGCCGGCTCCCGCAGCCAGCGGGCCTTTCGCGCATGAGCCTGAGGCATCGTGCACGCACCCACAAGGAGGCAGTTTCTTGTCACCGACACACAGCGATGTGACCACCGAAGATCCCGGTCCGGAGCCTCTGGAGCGCTGCACCCGGGCGCACCGCGAGGATCCCGGCATCCGGGCGGTCCACGACCGGCTGGGAGACAAGTGGTCCTTGCTGGTCATCGTGGAGCTGACGCGCGGTCCACTGCGCTTCCGGCAGCTGCAGCGCGCCGTCGGCGGGGTTTCCCAGCGCATGCTTACCTTGACCGTGCGCCGGCTCGAACGTGACGGACTGGTGCGCCGCACGGTCTACCCCACGGTTCCCGCCCAAGTCGACTACCGGCTCACCGAGATGGGGGCGAGTCTGACGCATCTGCTGAGAACCCTCGCCGACTGGTCGCTGGCGCACCGGGAGGACATCGCCCACGCTCAGGCCGATTACGACCGTGCCCACCCGGGCAGACCCGTGCGTTAGATCGTGGCGCGAGCTTCCCGCGCGAGCGGGCTCAGCGGCCTCCCCCTAGGGAGGAACCGGACTCGGCGCCGTCGTCCGAAGGGCGGAGGGGCGGCTCCCACAAATCGTTCCAAAGACGCTCCCGCTCACTCGACGCCGCCTCCTAACCTGATCGCATAAGCGCAAGGCGGCAAAGGCGGCATCTGCCGGCTCCGGACCTATGATGAGCGCCGGCTCGTCGACACCCACCACCTCGCGCCATGCCGGGAAGAGTCCGCCTCCCCCGCGTCCAAGAAAAACCCAACGCCCCTGCACCACGAGAGGAACCCACCCCTATGAGCACCCCCTGGTTCCTCTTCACCCCGCTGGTCGATATCGCCGCCCTGGCGCTGTGGTGGGGGCTCCTCAAGCTCTCACGGCGCCGCGACAATCGCCGGCTGCGCAACGGAATCCTGTTCCTGCTCCTGGCCGGCTCCACGGTAAGAGCACTGCTCCATCTCGCCTCTCTCATCCCCGCCCTCACGATCCCGGTGGGACTGGGCGGCGTCGCCTTCTTCCTGCTCATCGCCCTCATGCCGTTCCTGCTCATGTTCAACGGCGTCGTCCTCATCCGCCGCGAGGGCCGGCGCCTGAGCAACCTGCTGTGCCTGGCGGCCGGCCTGGGGCTCATCGCAACGCCGGTGGCCGCCCTCGCCCTGGTGGCCACCCTCAACCCGTGGGCCCTCTTGCTCGCCGCACTCATGTTCTGCGCCTGCGCCTATCTGGGCGTCTTCCTCCTCATCTTCTTAGGCCAGACGGTGGTGCAGCGGATCTGGGGCGGGCGTCGGGCCATGCCGCACCCCGACGTCGTCGTGGTCCATGGCGCCGGGCTCATCAACGGGAAGGTCGGGCCGCTGCTGGGCTCACGGATCAAGGGAGGCATCGATGCCTGGCGCGATGAGGACGCCCTGCGCCCCGGAGTTCCGCTGCTGGTCATGAGCGGTGGGCAGGGTCCCGACGAGCCGGTCAGCGAGGCGCGCGCCATGGCCGACTACGCGATCGCCCGCGGCGTCCCGTCCGAGCGGATCCTCCTGGAGGACCGTTCGACGACGACCCGCACGAATATCGCCTGCACCCGTGACCTCCTGGCCGAGCGAGGCATGGTCGACCCGCAGGTACTGCTGGTGACGAGCTCCTTCCACGCGGTGCGCACCGCGATCCTCGCCTCCGACATGGGGGTGCCGTGGGCGGTGGCGCCAGCGCGCACGGCCTGGTTCTACATCGTCAACGCCTGGCTGCGCGAGTACGTCGCCGTCCTGACCTACCGGCGCCGCCCCGCCCTGGCCTGCGCCGCCGTCGCCGGTGTCTTCGCCGTGCTGTACGCGCTGCTGGCCCTCGGCGCCCAGACGGGGCTCATCGGCTGAGTGGAGCCACATCCCGTAGCATCCTTCGGCCACACATTTCAGAACAAATGTTCTTGACTGATCGTTCCAGAACATCTATTCTGAATTCATGGGACGACGACGAACCTTCATCGAGAACGAGGCCATCGACTCTGCCACGGCGGTCTTCGCCGAGCATGGCTTCGCCGGCACCTCCGTGGACGACCTGGTGCGGGCCACCGGCGTCAGCCGCGCCAGCCTCTACGGGGTCTTCGGCTCCAAGGACGGACTCTTCCAGCGCTGCCTCACCAACACGCTGACCGCTCTGATCCCCGGGGCCACCCGGAGCGAATCCGCCGACGCCGCAGGGGCGAGCCGTGACGAGCTCGACCTGGTCCTTGTGGCGCTCATGGAGCTCGCCCCCTGGGACCCGGCCATGCGCGACGCCCTCGTCACCACCCTGCACCAGGCGGGCGTCACCGCCGAGGCGCTCGGCCGACGCCTGCTGGAGCGAGCCGGCGCTACGGCGTCGGACTCAACAGCACCAGTCTCGCCGCCGGCATAGCCTGCACCGGCCCCGCCAGCACCAGCCAGAAGCACACCTCCCAGCCGACCTGCCCACGAAAGGAACAGACATCATGAGCCGCAACACCGTCACCATCACCGATACCTCCCTGAGCGTCGAGCCGCACGGGCTGGACAAGATCTGGTCCTTCACCTCCCGGCTGGAGTTCCCGCTCGCGCACGTGCGCGGCGCCACGCACGACCCCGGACTGCGCCACGAGCCCAAGGGGTGGCGCGGGCCCGGGCTGCAGACGGGCGGCAAGCTCTCCGGAACCTTCCACGCCAACGGAACAGCACAGTTCTGGAACATCTCCGGCTACGAGAACACGCTGGTCATCACCTTGGAGGACGAGCGCTTCACGCACCTCTACCTCACGGTCGACGATCCCGCCGGCCTGGCCGCGGAGATCAACGCCGCCATCCGCCCCTCCCAGGCGTGAGCCGCTGCGTCGTCCGGCCGGGCGGTCGGCGCCACGCGGGCGGCCACTGGCTGCGCAGTCGGCGCAGGTGCGGCATGATCAGGCAAAGTGGCGCCGACACCGTCGGCCCGCCACCTGCACACAGGCACCTAAGCACGTCGCCCGACCGGGGCGCAAGGAGGACTCATGAGCGCACAGGACCCCGTCGAGATCGACCAGACCACCGACTTCATGTGGAAGGCGACCGCGGCCGTGGCCACACTCGCCTCCGGGTTCGTGGCCGAGAAGGTCGTGGCGCTCGGCTGGCGGGCGATCTCCGGCCGGCCCGCCCCGCGCGAGGAGGACCAGCTCCTCAACTACAAGCTGGCCGAGATCGTCACCTTCGCCATCATCTCCGGGGCCACTGTCACCCTGGTGCGTGAGCTCGGGCTGCGCCAGGCCGCCAAGTGGTACAGCGCCCGCCGCCCCGACTCCCCTTACGCGCTGCGCGCCATCGGCAACTGAGAACCATTCCTTCAAGGTGTGCCGACCCCATTCCAGGGTCGGCACACCCCTATTTTTCGGCTCGCTCGTCGCCGGCTCCAGCGTCCCGACCCTCCCCTCAACCACGGCTCCTCACCGACCCACGGGTAGGCTGACGGGAGCGCCAACGGTGTGCCGCGCAGGCGACCCTCCGGGGCGCCGTCGGCCCACCTCCCAGCGCTTCCGCCTTGACCTTCGGAAACCTGAGGAAACCCGCCCCGATGAGTGCCGTGCAGATCGCCTGTGTCGTCATCGTCGTCATCGCCACGACGATCGGTATCGCAGTTTTCGCACGCGCCTGTTGCACTATTGGCGCCCGCATGGCCGTGGGCCACGCAACCGCACCGGAGCGCCTGCGCCCGGTCAGCCGGCGCCTGGCGCTCACGCTGGGGGCGCTGGTGGGCCACACCGCCTTCAAGGGCCGTCCCTTCGTCAAGGCCGCCCACTGGCTGGTCATGGTCTCCTTCCCTCTGCTGTTCCTCACGCTCGTGGCCGGCTACGGGCAGGTGCTGGGCGGTCCCGACTTCGCGCTGCCGCTCATCGGGCACGCCGCCTGGTGGGCCTGGGTCGTCGAGCTCATCGCCTGGCTGTCCACGGCCGGGATCGTGGGCCTGACGATCCTGCGCTGGCGCCTGACCCGGGCCGGCCGGGCCGCCCCGCCCTACGCCCCGGACTCCGACGGCGGCAAGCGTCCGCGCACCTCGCGCTTCGCCGGGTCGACGTCGGCCCAGGCGAAGTTCGTCGAGGCCACGATCATCGGGGTGGTCGCCTGCGTGCTGGCCCTGCGGATGCTCGAGCACGCCCACCTGGCCGCCTCCCCCGACCCGGCCGAGCGCGCCCTGGCCTCCTGGACGCACTTCCCGCTGACGGCCTGGACCGGCAGCCTGCTCAGTCCCCTGGGCACCAGTGCCCTGGGCAACGCGATCCTCATCGTCGCCACCATCAAGGTGGTGCTGTCGATGACCTGGTTCGTCGTCGTGGGCCTCCAGCCCTCGATGGGCGTGGCCTGGCACCGGTTCCTGGCGATCCTCAACGTCTACGCGCGCCGCGAGGTGGACGGCTCCAAGGCCCTGGGCCCGCTCCAGCCGCTCATGATCGGCGACGAGCCCCTGACCGAGGCCACCATGGACACGCTGGAGGAGGCCATGGAGGCCGCCGACTCCGGCGAGGGCCCCGAGGTCAAGCTGGGCGTGGGCCGCATCGAGGACTTCACCTGGAAGGGCCTGCTGGACTTCTCCACCTGCACCGAGTGCGGCCGCTGCCAGGACCTGTGCCCGGCGTGGAACACCGGCAAGCCCCTGTCCCCCAAGCTGTTCGTCATGGCACTGCGTGACCACCACGCCGCGGCCGCCCCCTACCTGCGGGCCGCCGGCGCCCTGGGCGTTGAGCCCGACGACGTCACCGAGGAGATGGTGGCCTCTCGCCCCGCCTCCGGGGGGATGGTCGGCAAGGCCCTGGGCATGCATGATGGGCTGGCGCGCGAGACGAACCTGGGTCTGGAGCCGGGCACCGCCCACACCGGCGACGTGCTCGGCGCCCTGCTGGAGGCCAAGGCCGCCCCCACCGAGACGGGCGTGGCCACGCGGCCGGCGCCCCTGGCCGGGGAGGTCATCCCCGCTGATGTCCTGTGGGCCTGCACCACCTGCGGGGCCTGCGTGGACCAGTGCCCGGTGGACATCGAGCACGTGGACCACGTCGTCGACGTGCGCCGCCAGCAGGTGCTCATGGAGTCGGCCTTCCCCAAGGAGCTCGGCGGCATGTTCCGCAAGATGGAGTCCAAGGGGAACCCGTGGGGCCTGCCGGCGCGCAAGCGCATGGACTGGGCCAAGAACCTGGACTTCGAGGTGCCGGTCATCGGCGACGACGTCGACAGCGCCGCGGACGTCGACTACCTGTTCTGGGTGGGCTGCGCCGGCGCCTACGAGGACCGGGCCAAGAAGACGACGCGGGCTGTGGCCGAGCTGCTGCACACCGCGGGGGTGAGCTTCGCGGTCCTCGGCGACGCCGAGACCTGCACCGGCGACCCGGCCCGGCGCGCCGGCAACGAGATCCTCTACCAGATGCTCGCCGCGCAGAACGTGGAGACGCTGAGCGAGGTCGGGGCGCAGAGGATCGTGGTGACCTGCGCGCACTGCTTCAACACGATCTCGCGGGAGTACCCGCAGATCGGGGGCCGCTACGAGGTCCTCCACTACACCCAGCTGCTCAACCGCCTCGTGCGCGACGGCCGGCTGCGCCCGCTGCCTCCGCAAGCCGAGACCCCGGTGGAGTCGTCGAGCCAGGAGACAGCCGACAAGGCGGCGAGCACGCCGACTGTCCCAACGGTCACCTACCACGACGCCTGCTACCTGGGCCGCCACAACCAGGTCTACTCCCCGCCGCGCGAGCTGCTGGAGGCAACCGGCGCGAGCACGGTGGAGATGCCGCGCAGCCGCGAGCGGGGCTTCTGCTGCGGGGGCGGCGGGGCGCGCGCCTTCATGGAGGAGACGATCGGGACGCGGATCGCCGTGGAGCGCTCGCGCGAGGCCATCGGCACCGGCGCGCAGGTCATCGCCACCGCCTGCCCCTTCTGCACCACGATGCTCTCCGACGGCGTCGCCTCCGAGGGCGCGGACGTGCGGGTCACCGACGTCGCCACCCTCATGCTGGAGGCCGTGCGTCGCGGCGGGGAGTAGCTGGTCCCCACCCGTCCCGCTCTACCGGGAGGTCAGCGCTTGCGTGCCCGCAGACCCTCCCAGTACTCCAGACGCTCACGGATACGGCGCTCGTGGCCGTTGGCGGTGGGCTCGTAGAGGGACTGGCGCTCAACGCCGTCGGGAAGGTAGTCCGCGCCGGAGAAGCCGTCGGCCGTGTCCGGGTCGTACTCGTAGCCCTCGCCGTAGCCGAGCTCCTTCATGAGCCGGGTGGGGGCGTTGAGGATATGGGCCGGCGGCATGAGCGAGCCGGTCTCGCGCGCCAGGCGCGCCGCCCGGCCGTAGCCGCGGTAGACGGCGATCGACTTGGGTGCGGTGGCCAGGTAGACGACTGCCTGCGCGATGGCGAGCTCCCCCTCGGGCGAGCCCAGGCGCTCGTAGGCGTCCCAGGCCGCCAGCGTCATCTGGAGGGCGGCCGGGTCGGCCATACCGACGTCCTCGCTGGCGAAGCGCACCAGTCGGCGCACCACGTAGAGCGGGTCCTCGCCCCCGTCCAGCATCCGCGCCAGCCAGTACAGCGCGGCGTCCGGGTCGGAGCCGCGCATCGACTTGTGCAGGGCGGAGATGAGGTTGTAGTGCTCCTCGCGGGACTTGTCGTACAGGGGAGCCCGGGAGGAGACGACGGCGCGCAGGCCCTCGACGTCGAGCCGCTCCGGGTCGCCCGCCTCCTGCGCGGCGAGGACCTGCTCGACCATGCCCAGCAGGTAGCGGCCGTCGCCGTCGGCCATGGACAGCAGGGCGGTGCGGGCCTCCTCGGTCAGGGCGAGGGCGCGACCGGTCAGGGACTCGGCGCGCGCCAGCAGCTCGGTCAGGGCAGCCTCGTCCAGGCGGCGCAGGACCATGACCTGGCAGCGCGACAGGAGAGCGCCATTGAGCTCGAAGCTCGGGTTCTCGGTGGTCGCGCCGACCAGGACGACCGTCCCGTCCTCGACGTAGGGCAGGAAGGAGTCCTGCTGGGCGCGGTTGAAGCGGTGGATCTCGTCGACGAACAGGAGCGTTCCCTGCCCGATCTCGCGGCGGCGGGCCGCGGCGGCGAAGACCTTACGCAGGTCGGCCACCCCGGAGAAGGTCGCCGAGACCTGCTCGAAGACCAGGCCGGTGCGGTCGGCCAGGAGCCGGGCGATCGTCGTCTTGCCGCAGCCCGGCGGGCCCCACAGGATGATCGAGGACAGGCGGCCGGAGGCCACCATGCGGCCCAGCGGGGCGTCAGTGGCGAGCAGCTGGTCCTGACCGACGACATCGTCGAGCGCCCGCGGGCGCAGCCGGTCGGCCAACGGGCGGGCCGGGTCGTCGACGAGGCCGGAGCCGTCAGGGCCGGCATCGTCGAACAACGAGGGCGAGTCAGGTTCGGGCGCGTAGCGAGCCATGCCCCGAGCGTAGGACCTGACGGAGACATCAGTATCCGGCCACCCACCTGTCCGACCCACTCCCATTCCCACCGACGCACTGGACCAGTCCGCCAATGCCCCCGGACACGCCTCCAGCCGCGTCGACATCACGGAGAAGCCGGCCCTGGCCGCGGGCTCCGGTCCCGCCTTCCTCGCCCTGCTCCTCATCCTGGCGCTCACCGCCGCCTCCACGGCCCTCCTCGTCCTCGGCTTCATCGCCGCAGCGACCGGTCGGCCGGGAGCCGTGCTGCGCATCGTCGCCGGGAGCGTCGGGCTCCTCATCGCCCTCCCCCTGTTCGACAGCTTCACCATCGTGGTTCCCGGGGAGACCAGCGTGCGCCAGTTTCTCGGCCGCTACATCGGCACCGTGCGCCATACGGGCCTCGTGCTCGTCCCGCCACTGACCACCGGCAGGAGGGTCTCCATCAAGGTCCACAACTTCGAGACCAACGAGCTCAAGGTCAACGACCTGGACGGCAACCCCGTCAACATCGCCGCCATCGTCGTGTGGCAGGTGGCCGACACCGCCCGCGCCGTCTTCGCCGTCGAGGCCTACTGGGAGTTCATCAAGGCCCAGGCCGAGTCCGCGCTGCGCCACGTGGCCACCACCCACCCCTACGACGAGCCGGGACCGGGCGAGACCTCGCTGCGCGGCGGCACGGACGTCGTCTCCGCCGAGCTGGCGGCCGAGGTCGCGGCCCGGGTGGCGCTGGCCGGCCTGGAGATCGTCGAGGTGCGCATCTCCTCGTTGGCCTACGCCCGAGATCGCCCAGGCGATGCTCCAGCGCCAGCAGGCCGGCGCCGTCATCGCGGCCCGCGAGCAGATCGAGGTCCTGCTGCGCCGCGCGCTCGACGACGCTGGACGCGGCGTCAAGGCCGCCCCCATGCGCGGGCGGGGTCGGCCGCGTAAGGACAGCGGGGAGGGTGGCAGCAAGAACGGCACCGCCGAGCCGTCCGACGTTGTCGACCCGCCCGCGGACAGTGAGTAGGCGAGGCGGCCCACTGCCGCCGGGACTCGACGGTCGGGCCCGATCTGCCCCACATTCTGGGTGGGCCGGCCCTGCGCCTAGGCGCGGCGCGACCGGTCCGGCGCCCGCAGGAGCGGCGCCAGCGTGGCCGCCATGACCAGGGTGCCGGCGCGGTTCTTGAGGAAGTCCTCCCACCAGCCGTCCGCCGGCCAGGAGTAGCCCAGGACCAGGATGAAGGCGAAGAACCCCAGCGCCGCCAGGACTGCCGCCCTTCGTGCGCACCCACGGGCGAACAGCCCGAGGCCAATCGCAAGCTCGAAGACGGCCGTGAGCAGGCTCAGCCAGCCGATGTTCGCCATGACGAAGCCCCTCCACAGCTCTGCGAGCCAGGGCCATAGGACCGTGTCGGCAAAGGGCGCGTAGCTGTGCAGCGAGAAGAGCCCGAAGTAGAGGTGGACCAGCGCCCCGCCCAGGAAGGCGACGGCGAAGACCATCCTCACTACCGCGCGGTACCAACTCATGGCACCGTCACCGACTCCCACTGCCAGAAATCGGCCCACCCCGACGGCAGCTGCTCGCCTCAGGCTGACGCGCGTGCCGCCAAGTCCTTGATCTCCACTTCACGGCCCCGCCACCTCACTCTCCTTCTAGCAACCATGCGTCAATCGGAGCTGATGCACGTGCTGTGTCAGAAACCTGCGCGCACGCTTTTCAGCGCCGTCTCCACAACTCGCCGACGCGAATGAGCCCGTCGAAGACCTCAGTCAGAAAGGAGATGGGGCTCGATCCAGTAGTGGCGCAATCGGCGTCCGATCTCGGGATCGCAGCACTGGCTGACGATGAACAGACACCACCCTACACTCCGCCTTGAGACGTCGCTATCGAGGAGCCTTTCTGGCAGTGATCGCCTTGCCCACAGCTGTGGATTCGATGGAGACGATGACGCCGCTCGGGCACAGTGCTACAGGATGGCCCTCGGAACTGAACTGCGGCAGCGAGATACTGACCCACGGAGGTTCGGGACGGCTGCCACTGCGACCAGCAACCGCATCATGCCGACGAGCCGCATCATTCTGTTCAACGACGAGATCGTCATAGATTCCAGCGTGAAGACCATCATCCACGCGCGCCGAGAATAAAGCAGTATCCACCGCCCCTGAGTATGAGACCCCTGACGCACGACCACCACCGAAGACGGTACGGTATGTTCCAGCCGGATCGATGGCTGTCACCTTTCCCGTACGAGTATCGAAGACATTTAACTCTAATGGGTGACCATAGCTCCCAGCATCGCCATCAACATAGTCCTGAACGCTCCAGGTGGACACAGCCTGAGCGCTGGCCTCTATACCCACGATGCGCCAGCTACTCGACTCTCCTTTGTTGTTGAGGGACACGGTTCTGCCGGTGTCGATATTTTGAATCGTCTTTGCATAGTCATCATTGACAACCCAACCGCCAACATTGATAACCTGCCCATTAACCACCCTGACTGTAATACTGTCATGCTGACCGTCATACCTCCATTGCTCGGACCCAGTTTCACGAAAATATCGATCAGACAGAGGTTCCGTAATTACCGAGGAGGATGTTTTCAGATTCTGATACTTGTTCCGAGTAAGAACCGCGGAATGACCTCCGGGTCCCGGGATCACAGCCTTTTCATCATCCAACGGCGTGAGCTCACGACCGCTGGAAATGTCGTAGACCTGACGGTTGATGACAGCTGTGGAATCGGTCAGCTGCACGGTCGGCACCGATCCAACGACTTGGGAATCAAGGGCGACGCGACCGGTATCCGTATTGAGGACCACGATACGCGTGAGGTCTTCCGGAGGCGATAGACCACCAGCACTGTCTTCTGGCGTGACGTCGAAAGCATAGGCGAGCCATACCCCATTGGGCGACGTGAAGGCAGACTCCCCAGCATAAACATCCACACCTCTCAGTGATCCGATGACGTTCTTATCGGAAGACCCCTCCAGATCGGCAGCGGCAAAGGACCATGTAACCTCACCTGTCGAGGAATCCAGGCCGTAGACACCACGGCTGGTGATGACAGCCGCACCACGCACTCCAGCAAGAATCTGGTCCACATCCGCTTCACCGAATGGGACCTCCCAGAGCGGGGCAGCAGCCGTCGACTGCTCCTGACCGGCCGCCGTCGCCATCTCCTCCACAGTCGGATAACCATCATGTCTGGATAGGGCGCTGGTTGTGATTCGGGTAAACGGATCAATGCGTTTGCTGATAACTGTCGGAGCCGTGACAGCGAGCGCCGTAGCGGTCGCAGCACCAACGACCCCCAGCCCAAGACGCAGCGCATACTCGTTCATACGCCTCCAGCCAGCACCCTCTGCAGCCTCCTCGCGCCGAGATTCCCTGGGAAACGGGAGCCTGGACAGCAGCCTGGCCAGGTCATCACTCATGGCGATGTCCGGGTCCGCGTCGTCGTTGGCTTCAGAGGAGGAAGAACTGCCCCGACTCTCTGGAGCCAGCAAGGATGCACGACCACATACACGCCCTGCAATATTGGCGAGGACAGCAATAGCAAAACAGACCCATGCGGTAATCAATCGGCCAATAAAGTCAGGCATAGCCGCACCTGACTCATTGATGTTGGAAACGCCTGACCTGAGGAGGGGATAGGCAAAGAAGGAAGTGAGAGCGAGAATAATGGCCGCACCCCAGAAGCTACCAGCAGTCATCCGGCGAGATGGACGTATCACCCAGCCGGCACACAAGACGACCACCGCAATCAGTACCGCCCAGATGCACCACACCTCGTCGCTCACGAGCAGCGGCGAGCGTACAACATCAATAAACCCCCTTAGCACCAGAATGAAGGTCGCCACACCCGCCGCCAGACTGACGCCGATGAGAAAGCTGAAAACCAGCCACCGACGCCGTAACGGCCGCCTGGAAACGGCATGAGACAAATCCGGCTGCTCGTCGGGGTCATCGGACCACCGTGTCTCTTTGTCGCTCATGGAGCCAGTCTCCATTTCTCGACGCACGGCAGACAATGGGGAGTTCGAACCACTCGGTTGGATATGCTGAGTCTACGGATCCAGGATTCCTGTTCCCAACGACATCGACCGCCTCCTTCTGGGCAGGATGCCCCTAGTCGCAGGATCTCGAGAGGTCACAGACGGACGCGGGCCAAGCCGGTTGAAACGCCAGCGGGCGCCGAGCCGGAACTTGGGGAAAACAAGCCTCATCGTCAGGGTGACAGGGGCCCTCCGCCCGAGAGAGACTACGAGGTGAGCGGCCCCACTCCCGACCCGTCCCCCACGAGGCCGCCCGCGACACGACCGGCAGGACCGGAGGTGCCCCAGCACGACGCCTCCGTTCGGAAGGACACCTCCATGACCTTCACCTACTCGATCACCTGCACACTCGACGCCACCGCGGCCTTCCCACCCGTGGCGGGCAGCGAGGAGCAGCGCGCCTACTGGGTCACCCCCACCCTTCTGGCCTGGCCCCTGTCCCTGCTTCCCAGGGGGATGGACCGCGAAGTCGTCGTCACAGACGCCGGCGACCCCGTCCCCAACTCCGGCCTCGCTCTACGTCTTGTCACGGCCCCCGACGGCGGCGCAGCGGCCGTCCACGGCAGCATCCTGGGCGCGGACGGTATGCCCGCTCCGGCGTCCACACCGCTGCGCATCATCGGGAACCTGCCCAGCGAGGTCCTCGCCACCCACCCCCATCTGGAGGGCTACATCGCCCTGAGCGCGACAGATGCCACCGGCGCCCCCTTGCTCGACGACGACGCCGTCGCCACGGCCCTGACCGGACAGGTCGCGATCGCCCAGTACGTCGGCCTTCCGGACCCCACCGAGACCGCCGACATCGGCGGTGCCCGGCTCGACGCCTTCACCGGGGTGCAGACCGCCATTCTCCTGGACCATCTCTACGCCGATGCCGCCACCCGCGCCGAGCTGGGCGTCACCTTCCACGATGGCCGCCCCTCCTTCGCCCTGTGGGCACCCACCGCCCAGGCCGTCACCCTCCTGACCTGGGAGACCGGCGACCCGCTGGGTTCGGTGCCGGAGGTTTCCGGCCCACCGCGACGCACCCCGGCCGTTCGCACCGCCGACGGCCGCTGGGTCGTCGGCAACCACCCCGACCAGCCGGCCGACGCCGATGAGCGAGAGACCAGCGGAACCGCGGACGCCCCCATTGCGGCCGGCTGCCAGTACCTGTGGGAGGTGCGGGTCTACGTGCCCTCCACCTTGCAGGTGGAGACCAACATCGTCACCGACCCCTACTCGACGGCGCTGACGACGGACTCGACCCGCTCGGTCGCCGTCGATCTGGCCGACCCGCGCCTGGCCCCCGAGCAGTGGGCCGCCACCCAGGCTCCGGCGGTCCGCAACGACTCGGCCCGCAGCATCTACGAGCTCCACCTGCGGGACTTCTCCGCCGCCGACGGCACCGTCCCGCCCGAGCTGCGCGGCACCTACCGGGCCTTCACGGTGGCGGGCTCGGCGGGCGTGCGCCACCTGGCCGAGCTGGCCCGGGCCGGCATGAACACGATCCACCTGCTGCCCACCTTCGACATCGCCACCATCCCCGAGCACCGCGGATCCCAGCGCTCCCCGCGGATCCCCGTCGGGGCGCACCCGGCCTCGGCCGATCAGCAGGCCGCCGTCGCGGAGGTGGCCGACGACGACGCCTACAACTGGGGCTACGACCCCCTCCACTGGGGCACGCCCGAGGGCTCCTACGCCACTGAGGGCCACCAGGACGGCGGAGCGCGCATCGTGGAGTTCCGCGAGATGGTGGGGGCCCTGCACGACCTGGGGCTCCAGGTGGTTCTCGACCAGGTCTACAACCACACAGCCGCCTGTGGGCAGGACCCGCGCAGCGTCTTGGACCGGGTGGTTCCCGGCTACTACCACCGGCTCGACGCCGTCGGGCGGGTGACGAGCTCGACCTGCTGCGCCAACACGGCCACCGAGAACGCCCTGTGCGAGCGCCTCATGGTCGACTCGGTGGTGCGCTGGGTGCGCTGGTACCGGGTCGACGGCTTCCGCTTCGATCTCATGGGCCACCACCCGCGCGCCGTCATGGAACGTGTGCGGGCGGCCCTGGACGAGCTCACCATGGAGACTGACGGCGTCGACGGCCGCTCCGTCTACCTGTACGGGGAGGGGTGGAACTTCGGGGAGGTCGCGGGCAACGCCCTGTTCGTGCAGGCCACCCAGGGCCAGCTCGACGGCACCGGGATCGGCGCCTTCAACGACCGCCTGCGCGACGCCGTCCACGGCGGCGGCGCCTTCGACCCCGACCACCGCGTCTTCCAGGGCTTCGGCACCGGCCTGCTCACCCAGCCCAGCGGCCTGGACCACCGCAGCTGGAACGATCAGTCGGCGGACCTGGCCCACCGCACCGACCTGGTGCGCCTGGGCCTGGCGGGCAACCTCAAGGACTATGTCATGACGGTCTCCGACGGGACAGTGCGCCGCGGGATCGACCTCATCCACAACGGGGCTCCGGCCGCCTTCGCCTCCCACCCCCAGGAGAACGTCAACTACGTCGACGCCCACGACAACGAGACGCTCTACGACCTGCTGGCCTACAAGCTGCCCCAGGGCATGCCGGTGGCCGAGCGGGTGCGCATGAACACCGTGTGCCTGGCCACGGTGGCGCTGGCGCAGTCGCCGGCCTTCTGGTGCGCGGGCACCGAGCTGCTGCGCAGCAAGTCCCTGGACCGGGACTCCTACAACTCCGGGGACTGGTTCAACGCCATCGACTTCTCGGGGCAGTTCAACGGCTTCGGCCGGGGCCTGCCACCGGCCAGCCGTAACGAGAGCTCCTGGGCGATCCAGGGGCCGCTGCTGCAGGACGACTGGCTGCGGCCCTCGCCCGAGGAGATCGCAGCGGCCCGATCCCAGGCCCTGGACCTCCTGCGGCTGCGCGCCTCGACGCCACTGTTCAGCCTGGGGTCCACACGACTCATCCAGGACAAGCTGACCTTCCCGGGCGCAGGCTTCGGAGCGCCGGCCGGGATCATCGTTATGCTCATCGACGACACCCGGGGCGGGCACGATGTGGACCCCGAGCTCGACGCCGTCCTGGTGGTCATCAACGCCTCAGGGCAGACGCTCACCCAGCCGCTGCCCGAGCTGGTGGGCCGGGACTTCCGCCTCTCCCCCATCCAGGCCGAGGGGGCCGATGAGGTGGTGCGCCGCACCGGCTTCGACCGCGCCAGCGGGACGATCTCGGTGCCTGCACGCACCGTGGCCGTCCTAGTGCAGCAGCAGAGCCGCTGAGGCAGCGCGACAGCACCCGGTAGTGGCTCATCGGGGGAACTGTCACTCTCGGCGACTATTCGCAAGCCTTTGAATCCCTGCTGCGACCAGCAAACCATCTTGACCTGGGCATACGTTCGCGAGCATGGAAGACCGAGGAGCAGATCGACTCTAAAAGTCGCCCACAGTGACACGAGGCGGTACCAGCCGGCTGAATCAGACGGATTCCGCTTGCCTTCAGGCCCGGCCCAGGACGTCGTCGAGGTCGACGACACCGCCGCGCAGAGCCAGCAGCACCAGCTGGACCCGGTCGCGGCAGCCGGTCTTGGACAGCAGGTGGCTCACGTGGGTCTTGACCGTGGGCATGGACAGCCACTCCCGGTCGCAGATCTCCTGGTTGGT
>ERZ772973.226-NODE-226-length-33096-cov-5.56669_pt1 | contig 33096 bp, 29 predicted proteins | sample MGYA00580672_ERZ772973 | MGnify/ENA primary metagenome ERZ772973 (study PRJEB29015, sample SAMEA2737938) | human oral metagenome | biome: human oral; feature: human-associated habitat; material: dental | place: China | collected 2152 ...
TCCTTAGCCAAATCAGTCCGAGCTAGGTCGGATTTGAGGCTGGCTGCATGTTTGTAGTCTGCAACTGCTTGAGCTTGCTCTGCGCTCGTGATGGCATCGACGAGAGCATGCTCTGGAGCCAAAACAGCATAGGTCGCACCAAAAAGGGTGTCCGGACGAGTCGTAAAGACAGTAAAATCCTTGTCTGTATCCTTAATCTTGAAGGTTACATTGGCACCGGTTGACTTACCAATCCAGTTGCGCTGCATATCCTTGATAGACTCAGGCCAGTCCAGTTCCTCCAAGTCATTGAGCAAACGTTCTGCATAGGCTGTGATTTTCAGCATCCATTGACGCATAGGCTTGCGGACAACTGGATAGCCACCGCGCTCAGATGTACCATCTGGCAGAACTTCCTCATTGGCAATAGCCGTTCCCAGCTCTTCCACCCAGTTTACTGGCACTTCAGCTTCATAAGCCAGGCCTTTTTCGTAAAGCTTTGTGAAAATCCACTGGGTCCACTTATAGTAGTTAGGGTCAGTTGTATTAATCTCCCGGTCCCAGTCATAGGAGAAGCCAAGAGCGTTGATTTGACGCTTGAAGTTGGCAATGTTTTCCGCTGTAAAATCAGCTGGGTCATTCCCTGTATCCATGGCGTATTGCTCAGCCGGCAGACCAAAGGCATCCCAGCCCATAGGATGAAGGACATTATAGCCCTGAGCCCGCTTGTAGCGACTAAGGATATCTGTCGCTGTGTAGCCCTCCGGATGCCCTACATGGAGCCCCGCTCCTGATGGATAAGGAAACATGTCCAGCGCATAAAAGTTAGGCTTGTCCTTGTCCGTACCTGTCTTAAATGTATGGTGCTCTGCCCAATATTTCTGCCACTTGGGCTCGATTTCTTTGTGATTATAATAAGCCATTCTTTTCTCCATTTTTTGTACTGTTTCTATTATACCATTTTCAAGGGATTTTGAAAGACGGAATCCAGTTTTCACTGACAAAAACTATAACTCATCTCTAAAGCGTTAGTCTCTGATTGACCTCTAAAATTAAAAGTTGTATAATTCTGACCGGAGGAATAATCATGAATTTACAAACTATTTTCACTTATGTTTTCTTTGTTATTTTTATTAGTACAGAAATGTGGATTAAAAATAAAACTAAGTCAAACAATGTAAACGACTCTGCAGATAAAGGGAGCCGCTACATCATTATCGGCAGTGTTATCTGCTGCTTATTTTTGATAAACGGACAATTTCTCGACTTTATCCCCCACTTACCCAGCCTCACTATCTATCTTGGAATCCTCATTTCTCTAGCAGGGTTCGCATTGCGGGTCTATGCAGTCAATTATCTCGGAAAAAACTTCACACTGGCCGTTCAAACAACCGACAGTCAACAATTAGTAGACCATGGCCCTTATTCTATTGTAAGAAATCCTGCCTATACTGGCAGTATCTTGTCTATCCTTGGCCTATCGATTACCTCATTAAATCCTCTTACAATCATTATCAGTCTTATTTTACTCGTGTTAGGATATAGTATTCGACTTAGAGTAGAAGAAAAAGCTTTAGGCAATCACTTTGGGAAAAATTACGAAGCTTATTGCCAAAAGGTTAGATACCGAGTTTTTCCTTACATCTGGTAATCTCACCAAAAAACAAGCCACATTGTCAGCCCTATGGTTGAAAGGTGGCTTGTTTTGTATTTTGCTTTTATTTATCCAAATCCCTGACATATTGGTCAACCGCTAGGATGGCACCTGCAATGTCAGAAGCTGAGATCTCAAATGGCATCTGATGGATGGTTTCGCCCTCAATCGTCGCTTGCTGACCAACTTTGAGCAAATCTTCATAGCTGGCATTTTCTAAATGCATTTCTTTCAGAGTTGTCGGCATACCAATCTTTTGATAGAAGCGAATATATTTTTCCAATTCTTCTTTAGGTCGGTTTTCTAATAAGAGCTGGGTTAAAGTTCCATAGGCAACTTTTTCGCCGTGGGTCAAGTGATGAATATCGCCTGTAAGAGCTGTAAAGCCGTTGTGGATAGCATGGGCTGCTGCTAAACCGCCGCTCTCAAAGCCGACGCCACTGAGAAGGGTATTGGCTTCAATGATATTTTCCAGAGCTGGAGTCACGACTTTTGCTTCACAGGCTGCGATAGCCTGCAGGCCATCTGCAAACAGTGTTTCCTCACACTTTTTCGCAATCGCCACACCAGCCAGACTCTGTCTTTGTCCCAGCATGGTAGTGCCATTTTTCTGCTGAACAGCACGCGCCTCTACCCAAGTCGCCAAACCATCTGCAATCCCAGAAGCTAGAAGCCGTTTTGGCGCTCCAGCAATCACTTTCGTATCCACCAAGACGAGTTCAGGATTTTTACTATAGAAAATATACTTTTCAAAGGCGCCATCTTCTGTATAGATAACAGAAAGTGCTGAAGTTGGGGCATCTGTAGAGGCAATGGTTGGCGCAATGACCACAGGACGTCCTAGTATGTCTGCAATCGCCTTCGCACTGTCAATCGTTTTTCCACCACCTAGACCAATAACCAAGTCTGCTCCGTCTTTTTCAGCCAGAGCAACGACCCGATCAATTTCAGCATCAGAAGCTTCTCCGTTAAAAGCTACATGCAGCACATGAAAGCCATAACGGGTAAGGTAGTCATTGAACTTTTCCCCAACAATCTGGTAAACCATATCATCACAAAGCAAGACTGGATGGCTGCCTAACTGAAGAATCTGTTTTGCATTTTCAAACAGGGCATTTTCTCCCTGAATATAACGAGACGGGCTTGCAAAAATTCTCATAGAACACCTCTTTCTTTTTTATAGATAGAGCATTATATATGCCTTTTAAATGTATTCCTGATTGTGAATTGCTGACCAGTCTGCTGCAAAGTCATCCACTGCCTTAGCGATAGACGGCATGGCAAAGGCTGCTGCAAAGATATCTGGTCCTGCTGTAATGGCTTGGGCTCCATCAGCAAAAGCACGATTGATTTGTCCAACATTCTTAAAGGAAGCTGCCAATATTTTGCTGGCGGAATGTTCCTGCTCAATCGCCTGAGCCAGCTGGCTGATGACAGCATCTGAATCAATATTGAGATTTTCCATGCGGTTATAGTAAGGAGCAAGATAGTCAGCCCCCGCTTCAATAGCTAATAGACCTTGAAAGGTTGTATAAATAGCTGTCGCTGTAATCTTGTAACCTTCTGGTTTAAGAGTTTTGATAGCTGCCAGTCCAGCCGGTGTGACCGGAACTTTAATGTAGACAGCATCGCCGCATTTTTTTCGAATTTCAGCAGCATCTTTCAAGATGCCCTCATAATCCTTGGCAACAACCTGCACATGGATAGATGGACCTTCTCCTATGATTTCCCGAACAGCTCGAATCCGCTCGAAGAAATCTATTTTTCCTTCTTTTTTTGCGATGGTCGGATTGGAAGTCACTCCCGCCAAAGGGAGGACTTCCGACCATTTTTTTATCTCCTCTAAATTTAAGGTATCAAGCATGAATTCCATAAATTGGACCTCTTTTACAATGTGTGCTCCGTACGTCCGATAATATCATCTTGTGTCGCCTTGGAAAGCACATTGAAGAAAGCAGAGTAGCCTGCAACGCGAACAATCAAATCGCGGTGTTTTTCAGGATGCTTCTGAGCATCAATCAAGGTTTCCCGAGAAACGACATTGTATTGGATATGATAGCCATGCAGACGGTTAAAGAATGTACGAAGCAAGGCAATAAGTTTCACTTTATCTTCTTCCTTAGACAGGGTCTGAGGATTGACTTTTTGATTAAGCAGAACGCCACCTACGATTTCGTCTGTTGGTAATTTGGAAACAGATTTCAATACGGAGGTCGGACCGTTCTTGTCCATATTGTGGGATGGAGAGCATCCTTCAGCGAGTGGTGTCCCGGCATTGCGGCCATCTGGTGTCGCCAAGGTACCGCGACCTTGACCTACATTGGCTGAAATAGAAGAGGTTCCTGAGTAGCGGATACCGCCAATTGGACCGCGGCCATAACGGGTATTTGGATATTTAGCGATTTCATCCACATAAATATCATAAGCATCTGTCACTAGCTTATCTGCGTAATCATCGTCATTACCATATTTTGGTGCATCATGAATCAGCATCTCTTGAATTTCTTTACCACGCTCACCTGCATAGTCCGTTTTAAGTGCATGCCAGAGTTCAGCCGGAGTCAGCCTGCCTTCCTCAAAGACCAGCTTTTTGATAGCCGCCAGTGAGTCTGATAGATTGGCAATACCGACTTGAAGACCGGAAATATAGTCATAGACAGCTCCACCCTCTTTCAAATGCTTGCCGCGTCCGATACAGTCATCTGTCAAAGCTGAGCAGAGGATATCCGGCACTTCTCTTTCAAGAGATAGGTCGATAGAATTTTCCACGATGACACTCATGCGGGTCAAATGACGCAAGGTCTTGTCCCAAGCCGTTTGCAGCTCAGCAAAGCTCTTCATATCTTTAAAGTGACCGAAGCTTGGTGCAAAGCGCTTGCCAGATGCTGGATCTATCCCATCGTTCATAGTAATCAGGAGTACCTTAGGGAAGTTCATGTAGCTCATACCTGTACAACGGTAGCCCCATTTACCAGGCACAGCAGTTTCCACACAGCCGATAGCACTGTAGTCGTATGCGTCTTCTTCCAAAACTCCTTTAGCAATAAAGGACGGAATGATGATTTCATCATTATTGAAGGCCGGCATACCGAAGCCAAGCTTCATGACTTCGATACACTCATTCATAAAGCGAGCATCTAAGCCTGCATGATAGCGAACAGTCAGATTCGGCTGAGGAAGATGAGTTTGAGCTACAGATTTCAAGACAAGGTAGGAAAGCGGGTTGACTGCATCTCTCTTATCTCTCGTTTGGCCACCGATTGTCACATTTTGATAAAGGGGACTGCCCGCAGATGAGAATGTGTGGGCCTGGCTGCGCACTTTATTAATGGTAATCGTCTTAATCCAGAGATTGGTTAAGCGTTCTACAATGCTAGCCTCTGTCTCACGTCCAGCTTCCAAATCCGCCTTGACATAAGGATACATGTACTGGTCAAAGCGTCCATAAGAGAGTGAATGTCCGTTGGACTCAATCTGAAGGATACACTGGATAAACCAAACAGACTGAACAGCTTCAGCAAAGGTTGATGCTGGCTCGTACGGCACTTTAGAACAGATTCTAGCGATTTCTAAGAGCTCTTGACGGCGCTTAGGCTCTGCTTTTTCAGCAAGCTGATTGGCCAAGGCCACAAAACGCTCCGCATAAGCTTTCACAGCATCTACTACGATGAAAATGGAATCATAGAAGTGGTATTTGTCAAGACTAGCCGGATCGGTCAAATCCAAGGCTTCCTTAGCTGCGCGAGCTTTTTCTTCAAAACCTTTCAGTCCATAGGCCAAGAGTTTTTGATAGTTGACCGCCAAGTGAGCATCCCCAGAGTTCATCTTTCCTTCCATGCCAAAGAAGCCAGTTTCCATATAAACCTGAACTTCCTCTGGAAGTAAAGCTCCAGCTCTCGCACGGAGGTTATTGTTTTCCCAGAAAGGAGCGATGTTGCGGAGCTGCTCTTTGGTTTCCTCTGTAATGTAGAAAACGTCTCCGTCCCGCTTCTCAAAAAGATCCAGTTCATTGAGTACAAACTCTAAAGTATACTCTGGGAAAATAGGCGCGTCTTTATTAGATGAAGCTTGATTACCGACAATCATCGTTTCATCTTCGATATAAAGCGTCATATTTTCCAAAATCTCTTTGAGCATGTAAGCACGTTTCAACACATTTGGCTTTTCCTTATGCTTATCATAAGCCTTGGTAGCTAGGACAGCACGCTCTGCGTCAATATAAGGCTTTTTATTCAAAACATCTTCCCGATATTTATTCATCCGCTCTGTTAAGCTACCAAAATAGTCTGTTTTTATTGTTGTTTTTTCTACTTCTTTCACTTGGATCATTTGGCCACGACCTTTCTTATGAAATTTAATTTATTTCTTTCGTAACTATTGTAACATGCAAAATCCTAGAATTCAATCATTTATAGGCGATTACTGAATTAAAGATTTTTTGCACATTTGTGCCATCCGAGCCAAGAAACTTTTGTGTTTTTATCCATCAAAATCAGATTATTCTTCATTTTTCAACTCGTTATTGTAGGCAATCTTATCCTGAAACTTCACAAATGGGAAATAGACAAAGGCGGACATGGCTAAGATGACAATTTGAATGACTGCCCCTTGCCAGCCAGCGACCATAAAGCCAGAAATGATAGCCGGTGTACTCCAAGGCAAAGTCACACCTGCGAATGGCTGCATAAAGCCAACCGCAATCGCCATGTAGACAATCAAAGCGGCTAGAACCGGTACCAAAACAAAGGGCAGGAACATGACCGGATTCATCACAATCGGAAAGCCAAAGACAACTGGCTCGTTGACATTAAAGATTGCCGGGAAAGCAGCAACTTTCCCCAGGGCCTTATACTGCTTGGACTTGGCAGCAAAGAGCATGGCCACGACCACTCCGAAAGTAATACCGGAGCCCGACAAGATAAGAAAACTATCCAAGAACTGTTGGGTCACAATATGAGCACCTTGACTGACAGACAACTTATCTGCAGCAAGCAGGGCCTTATTAGCATCCAGATTTGACAGCAGCAAAGCTGTTACGACACCATTGACAACGGACTGTCCATGAACGCCAAACCACCACAGGAAAGAAATGAAGAAAGCAATACCGATAGCTCCATACAGAGAGCCTGTCAGACCTTGCAGAGGCACCTGAATAACATCGTAAATCATCTCAATAAAGGTACCGCCGCCAGTCGCTATTTTGGCAATAATATAAACAAGCATCGACAGCAAGAAAATAACGAAAGCAGGAATCATGGCTTCAAACTGCTTGGCAATCGCTTGAGGAACCTGCTCTGGCATTTTGATGACAATATGCTTTTGAATGAAAATCGTATAGAGACTGCCAACCGCCAGACCAATGAGAATGGCCCCAATGATTCCTTGTCCGCCAAACCAGACCTTGGCAATCGCATCTGCAATCGCCTCACCCTTTTCTGGTATGTAGGAGGATTTCAAAAGGATAAAGAAAGAAGAAAGAGACAACACCCCTGCCGGCAGAGCCTCTACACCGCTGTTCTTGGCATAAGAATAGCCGATTGAAAAACAAGAAATCAGCCCCATAATGGCAAAGGTTCCTGAATAAACCTGCATAAACGGTTCTGTCCAGTCTGCCCCAAACACACCAGCAATGGCTTGATTTAGACCTTCAAATGGTAATTGCCCTACAATCAAGAATAGGCTTCCCACAACTGTAAGAGGCAAAATTGCCAACATACCATCTTTTAAGGCGATAATCCCGCGCATATTGACAAACTTCATAATCGGCGCAATGATTTTTTGAGTATCCACTTTAGACATAACGAAGCTCCTTGATTTTAATGTTTATCCAACAAACTCAAAGCGAGGTTTAGCACTTTTTCACCATCTAGCATACCGTAATCAGCCATCGGAATAACTGCAATCGGAGTATGGCAGCTGTCGCAAATAGCTGTAGATTTGTCTAGTGTATAGGCTACCTGCGGGCCCAATAAAGCGACATCCAGATCCGCTGCATAATCAGCCAACTTAGCCTGAGAGTAGGCTTCAATCTCAGCTTCCAACCCTTTTTCAGCTGCAGCTATTTTCATATTGTTGACCAACATTCCTGTTGAAAAACCTGCCGCGCAAAACAAACCAATCTTAACCATCTTTTCATCCTCCTGATGATTTATTTTTCCCCTTGTAATTCTCTTCTCAAGTCGATGATTTCTTTGATGAGGTTAATCTCTGTAATGCTAGTCATCAAATGATCTTGAGAATGAACAAACAGTGCTGTAATCTCTGTTTTCGTTCCTCCAGCTTCCTGAGCTAGGAACTTGGTCTGCAAGTTATGGGCCTCTAACAGCGCCTTATCTGCCAGCTCAATCTGCTCATCGCATTCTGAAAACTTACCATCTTTAGCTAGTGATAAAGCTTGATAAATATGCTGCTTGGCATCACCAGCGTCTAAGATAAGACCCATGATAATTTGATCTGCTACAATCATTTCCATATGTTACAATCGCTCCTATCTTTATGATTAACAAAAACTTGTTCTTTTGTTTGAAAGTGATTTATTTTTGTTTGTAACTAGAATGTATCACCTTTATCTCAGTCCGTCAATATATTATAGAACAAATTAGCTTATTTAAATTATTTTGCACATTTGTGCAGAATAAAAACTCCCCCCATAAAGGACAGTTCTGTACAGCTGTATTCATCTGCGATTCAAAGGCACTCTATTAGATAAGAACGATAAGCAGATTCGGCACAAAAAAGAAGCAGCGGCTATTTGCTTCTACTTCCTCATATATGCTATTTTAAGAAAACCGAAACTTATCTTTTTATACGGCTTTCTCAATTTCCTTTGCTATTTTACTTTTCCGCAATTTCCTCTGGAGGATGTATTTCAATAAAACAGCAGGATTCAGACTATAGGATAATTGCCATTTAAAATAATTCATCCACTCGATGACAGCAAAAAACCAAATTGCTAAAGAGATTATGGATGTGGGAAATTCACTGTAATTTAACATAATTATCAGGGCTCCTACACCCAGTAAAATAAGGTCTAAGATCTTTAGTACCCTGTAAATCTTGCCTGTATATCTTTCAGCAAATCTTGGATTGGAAATCCTTTTTATCAAAAGCCACCAAAAAACAGAGCCCTGTATCAGAATAAAACTCAGTACAAACAAGGAGAAAGAAATAGAAATCAAAGCTCCAGTAGTAAGAATCCATCTTTTGAGCAGGAAAAAATTCAGCCAAAATACTAGTACAGCGACTAGCTCTCCTGTGGCTAAACTAACCAATTTTTGTTTCATCGGCTTTTTCAAATCAACAATCCACCTCCATACATAGCTGCAAATCCACTATTAAAAAATAGGATTCCTAAATTTAGTTTTGGAAATCTCTTGCACCTGAGATGCCGCTACTATCAAGAAGTGAAGAAACTCCTATCTCCATCCAAGTCAAGCATTTTTAGAATCGTCGCTTCATCCGTAACCAAATGATTGACATAGCCAGCTCGCAACACCGCTAAGATAGCAGCAGATTTTTGACTGCCATAGGCAAAGGCCAGACTAAGCGGCACCTTTTTCAAATTTTCCAAAGAGATGGCAATCGTTCGATTTTGCAAATGCTGGTAGACCATATCCCCTTTTTTATTAAAGAAGCGACAGCAGATTTCTCCGACAGCATCCTGACTCTCTAGAGCAAGAAAATCCTCTGAAGTCAGCATGTCCAGCCATTGACGATTTCTCGTGTCAACCTGCCCGCCAATACCAACCACAGCCACATCTAGCTCCTGCCAGCTGCTTTTTAGATCTTCAAAATATTTAGAATCTAAAATTCCATTTGCTAGTTGCTCGTTCTCCTGAATAATCGTGGAATTCATAAAACGACAGTCCCCATGGTATTTTCCAGCCATGCTATAGATGAGGGTGTTCACATGGTAGCGTGCATGGATATGACTGGGACCACCTGCCAAAGGAAAGAAATGAACATTTGTCAAATGCTTGCTGCTGGAGTGCTCTACTAAAAGGCTCAAGCTCTTTCCCCAAGAAAATCCCACTTTATCATTGTCTTTAATCAGGCCGCGCAGCATACCTGCAGCAGCTTGAGCCAACCTCTCTTCCAAGTCTGCTGGAGATTCATCCACTAAATTACTGACAATTTCGATTCCCTTGAGCCCGTATTTTTCTTTTACATAGTTTTCCAAATGGAACAAGCGGGTATCAAAGTCTTCAATCTCAATCTTTACAATGCCCTCTTTTTTCGCTTCTGCCAGCATTCGGCTGATAGTGGTACGATAAATCCCTGTCTCAGCCGCAATATCAGACTGGCTTCTTTCTTCGATATAGTAGAGATAAGCGATTTTTGCCAATAGTTTTTTTCTTTCATTTTTCATCTTATCTCCTTCTCTGCTAGATCAGAGTCAGCTTGATATCGGCAGCTTTCAAGCGCTCAACAGCCTCTTTCGGAATCGCCTTGTCAGTCACCACTTGAGCAATCTGCTTGAAGCCGAATCTCTTAACTATTCCTTTTCTGGTAAACTTACTTGAGTCCGTCAAGACAATCATCTGGTCAGATGCCTCTGACATATACTGCACAACCTCACTCCGCATCAGATCCTTGCCTGTAAAGCCTAGATTTTCATCATAGCCATCTGTTCCGACAAAAGCATGTTCTACGTGAAAAAAGCGGATCATTTCCTTGAGAAGAGGCCCTACTGTCACTTGAGAATCTTTCTGAAATTCTCCGCCCAGTAAGATAATTTTACAAGAATCAGTTTGTTTTATATAATCCGCAATAAAATAAGAATTGGTAATAATCTTGACATTCTTCTTCGTTCGGCAGATTTCCTCAGCTAGTAAGGCACAGGTCGATCCTGATTCGATCATAATGGTTTCATTATCATGAACGATTTTTGCTGCTTCCTGGGCAATTCGGCGCTTGGTATCATAATGAAAGGAAAGCCTAACATTCAGATCATCGCCGCTATTTAAAACAGCATAGCCATGCTCTCTGCGCAACAGACCTTTGGTTTCCAGCTTATCCAAGTCTTTGCGAATCGTTACTTTGGACACTTTTAAGCGGTCAGACAAAGTATTGACATCGATTCGTTCAAATTCAGATACTAATTTAACAATTTCATCTAAACGTTCCATTCTATCACCTCTACTATTATTGTAACAAAAGACGTCTTAAAAATAAAATAAAAAATAGTTTCATTCGTAATTGTTTTTCTTTCTAAAATAAGTTATAATGATTGTATCCAAAGGAGGCCTGAGTATGGAAACAACAAAAGGAATTATTTTCAACATCCAACATTTCAGTATTCATGATGGACCAGGGATTCGTACAACGGTCTTCCTCAAGGGCTGTCCTCTGCGTTGCCCTTGGTGCTCCAATCCAGAATCACAGCAATTCAGACCCGAGCCTATGCTGGATGCTACTACCAAAAAAAGCATCACTATGGGGAAGGAAAGAAGTGTCGAGGAGATTATCAACGAAGTCCTAAAGGACAGAGATTTTTATGAAGAATCTGGCGGTGGCCTAACCTTATCTGGCGGAGAGATTTTCGCCCAGTTTGAATTTGCCAAGGCCATTCTCAAAGCGGCTAAGGAAAAAGGGATTCATACCGCTATTGAAACAACTGCCTTTGTAGAACATGAAAAATTCGTGGATCTCATCCAGTACGTTGATTTTATCTATACAGACCTGAAACATTATAACTCTGTCAACCACCGCAAGGTGACTGGAGTAAAAAACGAATTGATTGTTCAGAATATCCACTACGCCTTTACTCATCAAAAGACGATTGTTCTGCGCATTCCAGTCATTCCAGATTTTAATGACTCTTTAGAAGATGCGGAGCAGTTTGCGACCCTGTTTAATGAACTATCCATCGATCAAGTCCAGCTGCTGCCTTTCCATCAATTTGGCGAAAATAAATACAAATTACTTGGCCGAAAGTATGCCATGGAAGATGTCAAGGCCTTGCACCCTGAAGACTTATTTGAATACCAAGATGTCTTTTTGAAGCATGACATTAATTGTTATTTTTAGTCTTTAATTTTTCAAACACCAAAAAACAAGCCACGCTTTCAGCCCTACGGTTGAAAGGTAGCTTGTTTTATTTATTCTCCAAATAGTTTGAGTTTGCTTTCAATTTCCTGATAGACCAAGCTGGATTGCATGCCGACAGCTGCAGCGCTGTCGCGACAATACTGGAGCAGGAAAGTGTAGTATTTGTAGTAGAAGCTCAGGTCATAGCTCAGCTTACCCAAAATGGCTAGCTGCTCCTCAAAACCTATAATCAAGTCTCGAAACCACTGCTCATTCCAAGTCATGGAGATGCTATTTGGCCGCAAGCGATAGTAATAGAGCGGTTCATTGAGGTAGATAATCTTCTCTGACTGAAGATAAAGCTTATAAGTCGTGAAGGCATCTTCGGCCACTCGGCCGACTGGATAGCGTACTGTATCAAAAAGCTTACGCTTATAGAGCTTGGCCCAGGCACAAAGAAAGACACCGTCTACCATGCGTCGTTTAGGGTACTCCTCGATTATCTCTTCTCGCGTATAGAGGGTTTCAAAATGCTCTGTCGAATAGTAGAGGAAAGCTGAATCCTCTGCACGGAAACTACAGTGGTGACCAATGGCAATGTCCGCATCATACTCCTTGAGCTTTTCATAAAGGCGGGCAACATGCTGCTCAGGCAACCAGTCATCTGAATCCACAAAAATCAAATAGTCTGCACTAGAGTGCTCAATCCCTGTGTTACGGGCACCGGACAAGCCTTGATTGTCCTGATGAATGAGACGAATCCTCGCATCCTGGTCTGCCAGCTCTTGGCAAATCTGGCCAGAAGCATCTGTTGAACCATCATTAACGAGGATAATTTCCAGATTTTGATAGGTCTGACGACAGACGCTGTTCACACATTCTGCTAAATACTGCTCAACATTGTAAACAGGGATGATAACACTGATTAATTCCTGAGACATGATAACTCCTATTCTTTTCCTGTCTTTTTATTATACATGATTTTTTAGGTTTGTGAGGTGTTTTTAGAAAATAAGTTTTTAAAGGATAGTTTTCTATTTTTAGACATATTTTAATCTATTGTTCAATTATTTTGTTTTTACACTTATAAAAATCTTTCGTTCTTTATTTTGTGCTATACTCGAATTAGGGATTTTAAGGGAGATTAGGAAATGATTGGATTCTTTTTCGCCGCATTTGTGGCTGTCTTTGGCATCGTCTTTTTTATCAGTTATAAGCTACTTTAAGACCGAGAAGATACAGACTTGGATTGGTCGTCCAGCCAAAGCCAAGAGCCTGACTATTTCCAGCAAACTCAGACTGCCCCTTGGGAACTCAAATACAACAAGGGAAAACAGGGAGAGTACCAGCTTGGTCAGGTCTTGAACCAGCTCTATGGCTATAAAAAGATTTTGTACAATCTCTATATTTTCAAAGAAGATGGCTCTACTACTGAGATTGATGCCCTGCTGATTCATCCATCTGGAATTTACATTTTTGAGTCCAAAAACTACAAGGGCTGGATCTTTGGCTCAGAAAACCAGCAATACTGGACTCAGGTTCTTTCCGGTGGACGCGGAAAATCTTACAAGCATTCTTTTTTCAATCCCATTATTCAAAATAAAGTTCATCTCAAATGGCTGAGCTACTATCTCAACAAATACACGCCCAACCTGTACTCCTATATCGTCTTTGGCAATGACTGTCAGCTTAAGGAAATCCATCTAAACAGTGACAGGCATAAGGTTATTCAGACCTGGCAAGTGATCGGGACAATTGACCGGCAGGCCTGCCAAAGTCAAGTCTACCTGTCGCCTGAGCAGATTGACGATCTCTATCGTATGCTCCTGCCCTTGACCAAGCGAAAGCAGGCCATCAAAGAGCGTCATATTAACAGCATTGCTCAGCAGAAACAGAGAATACAAGCAGAAAAAATCTGCCCTCGCTGCCAGCATGGATTGGTGCTCCGTACAGCAGCCAAAGGTTCTAAGACCGGTCAGAAATTTTGGGGCTGCTCCAATTTCCCAAGATGCCGCTTTACTCAAAAATACCAGGAGCCAGTCTGCAGTCCTCACGCTACGCAAGCACCTAATTTTGGACAGCCTGTCGTGCAAAACCTAAATCAAACACAAAGCAACAGCTAGAATCTGCTGTTGCTTTTTTGTAGATTATTTTTCCCTCTAGCTTGCAAAACCTAAGATTTTTTCTTCAAGCCAAGGAAGCTAGCACTCAGCCCTAAGAGTCCGAACCCAAGCAGATTGGTCAATAGACTGCTTTGGCTGCCGGTCTTAGGTAGTTGTTTGGAAGAAGCTTGCTCAAGAGTTGGCTGTTGAGACGCTGCTTGAGGATCCGTCTGGCCGCTTGCTTTGTAGGTCAGATTTTCTACCTGGCTACCCATTGGAGCAGGCCTTGCAGGGGTTGCCTGCTGGGCTTGATTTTGAGAGGCTTGCTCCATATCGGCCAACGGCACGATACTCTTCATAAATACATCTTGTGAAATGGCCCTTTCTTCGACTGCATCTTGAATACCAGTAAGACTGACAAAATAGTAACGCGCCCAATCCTTGGTCAGTCGCTGAATACCAGCCAGACCAGCTCCTGGATACCAGAGCGGCTTGCTCACTTCTTCAGCAAACTTCCAGTCACCGCCAACTTGAATACCCAGCTTTGCATCCGGGTCAGATTTTTCAGAAATACGAGCTTCTACGGAAACTAAAACAGCCCGAATGGTTTGAGGATTCGGAATATCACGGGCCTGATTAGAACCCCAGTGGGCAACCCGATCCTGCTTAGGTAATACCTCAATAGCTGTTCCCCCACCAGCCAAGGCTTCCTGCCGTGCATCTCCTACGTAGCTGGACATATTGCCCTTGAATTGAGCAACCCATTGAACCCCTTGAGGGTGATCCACAATTTTCTCCCAGACATTGGAGTCCTTCCGGAGCACGAAAGCCTGCATGTTACGAATATCCGCCCAAGCATTGTTGGCCTTATTGTCCGTCATTTCCATCACAACGCCCCAAGGATCAAATTCATTCATCCATTTGCCGCGTTCCTTGTCAAAGACAGCCTTCGCTTCTTCGTCGGTCATCCCTTCGCCTTTATAAGCAAGGTAGTACCAATCCGCCGCTGGGTCATATGTCGGACGGCCGCCTAACACGACAGCTCCGCCATTAAATTGGCCAGGGCCGCCATTAGGACCGCGCTTTTGACGCTCCCCATTTTCTTCAACGACATTTTCCTCCGACCAAACCCAGACATCCCCTTGATTGGCTCCCATCTGAGCAATGGCGCGCTGCTTCTGCTCATCAGACATGACTTGGCTGGCAGGCAACTCGCTAGCAGCTGATTCGACCTGACTTGCAGGAGCTGCTTGGGGTTCAGCCACAGCTGGATTTTCAACCTCAGGACTTGCTTGAGCTGCTGAAGAAGTCGGCGTTTCAGCTACTGCGGCAGGGGCAGGCGCAACATCTTCTGCTTCGACTCTTGACACGCACGTCAAAGCTGCTAAAGACAAGAGGGAGGCACATAGCAGCAAGCCGCTTCCATACTTGGCAGCAGAAGCAGATTTTGCTAGGGCTTGCCAAGAAAACTTATTATTCATATCATTCTCCTTTCATAAGACACAGAATCTAGCTTAATCAATGAAACAAGCAGACCGATTCACTGCTCTTAGCCTTCATTGATTCTGAATAACAAATAATCTCCCTGCAAAAACAAGCTTAGGGCAGAGGATTCCCTGCGCTCTTGTATATCTTATACCAGTCAGCCCGAGAGAGCTCAATATCAAAAGCAGCCACCATTGAGCGAATTCGCTGTGGATTCATGGAGCCAACAATTGGCTGCATCTGAGCCGGATGACGCAAAATCCAGGCCAGAACTAAGGCTTCAAAGGAAACTTGATAGTCTGACGCAAAGGCATGCAGAGTTTCTGTAAGCTGAGCATATTTAGGATGCTCCATAAAAAGTCCCTGATTCAAGTCGACCTGAAATGGTGACCAAGGCTGAATCGTGATATGATGCAATCGACAACAGTCCAGTACACTACCGTCCCGAACGATTGCTAAAGGATTGAGCATATTGGCATTGAGCCCAGCATCCAGCATCGGAGTGTGGGCTGGACCAAACTGCAGTTGGTTGGCAATCAAGGGCTGCTCCACACTTTTCTGCAGCAGCTCGATCTGATAAGGGTTTTGATTGCTGACTCCGAAATAGCGGACCTTCCCGGCTTGGTGCAGCTGTGAGAAAGCCTCAGCCACCTCTTCTGGCTCCACAAGAGCATCTGGCCGGTGCAGGAGGAGCACATCCAGATAGTCCGTCTGCAAGCGCTCCAAGCTGCCTTCAACCGAGCTGATGATATAATCCTTAGAAAAGTCAAAATGGTAGTTGGTGTGAACATCCCGCAGTCCGCACTTGGACTGGATGAGAACTCGTTCCCGGGGAATCTTAGCCGAGCGAAGAGCCTGTGCAAACTTGGCTTCAGACTGGCCGCCAGCATAGACATCTGAGTGGTCAAAGAAATTAATTCCCACTTCTAATGCTGTTTCAAGAACGGAAACGACCTCTTTAGGATCATGCTCTGCCAGTCGCATGCAGCCCAAAACCAGCTGACTGACTCCTTCCAGTTCATTTCCGACTGTCATATATTTCATCGCAACACCTCATTTCTTATAGACTGGATGGTCAAGCAAGGTCAACTCTTCAATCTTGACATTTTCAGTTTCAAAGACGATAAATTCATTCTTTTCCTTAAGCAGGCTAGACGGCACATAGAGATAGTGAATCGGCCCTTCATTCCAGTAGCGGCCTAGGTTGAAGCCGTTGACCGAAATACAGCCCTTCCCATACTTAGAGCAGTCGATGAAGGTATCAGCGATATCATCCAACTCTGCTTCAAAGCGATAGAAGGTCGGTGCTTTGACTTTTTCCGGTGGATCTGAGTAGCAGTCTAACTTGGCCAGCATTTCCTGGTCAAACTTAAGCGCATAATGCTTCCAGCCCTTGCGGAACTGGTGGTTAATCATGATACCCCCCTTGACTCCCTTGGATTGACTAGGTGCGCCCAGCTTGTAACCATAGTTTACACGCCCCATATTTTCCACCAGCACATCAATCTGAATTCGCTCGGTGTCAGCTGAGAAGAGCATCTCATCACCGATTTCTTCCCGATACTGGGTAGTTAGGTGCTCCTGATTGACATAGAAATGGCAGCGGTCATGAGTCTCCAAGGCCTTGAGCCTTTCCTCATGGTATTGATTTTTGATATCGGAACGGTAGAGGATATAGCCATGATTCTGCCCAATCTGCTCCATAGGCTGCGGATAATCCAGCAGAATTTCCTCTGTGATGTCCGCTGCAACATCCAGCAGGTTTGCAGTCCCAAGCAGCGGAAAACTGCCATAGGCCTTGGCCTGTCGGCTAATCGGCTCCATCTGCTTAAGCTCTGGAAAGACCTCGTGTGTCACCCGCTGAACAGCGTAGTATTTCTCGGTTGGCTGCCCCCACTCAGTAATGGGTGCGTCAAAATCATAGGAGGTAATCTGTGGCAAATCCTTGGTCTTGCGTGCCGAACAGCCGCTGATAAAACCAAAATTGGTCCCACCTCTCAATAGGAAGAGGTTCATGCTGCCCAGCTGCAGCATTTCTTTGACATCCTGGGCCAAATCTTCTGCCTCTCGCCGAACGATTTCCTCGCTCCAGCGGCTAAACCAGCCGTCCCAAAACTCAGTACACATAAGAGGCCATTTCTTGCCATAGCGCTCCATGAAAGCTCGTAGATTGTCTGTATTTTCTTTGGGTTGGGAGCCAAAATTCCCCGTCACAAAAATATCATCCTCAATCAAAGTTCCAGACTCCAAAGCCTCTATCCATGTCCCGTCAGAGGTAAAGAGGGGAACCGTAACGCCACGTACCTTCATCATCTGTGCAATGCTGCGCATGTAGGCCTTGTCCTCGGCATAAGACCCGTATTCATTTTCCACCTGCATCATGAGGATAGGACCGCCTTGATCACTCTGATAGGGCAGAAGCTTGGGAAAGAGCCAGTCATAAAAATGACTGACCTTTTCCAGAAAAAGCGGATGATTGACCCGCAGGCGCATCGAAGGATATCTCAAGAGCCAAGCCGGCAGGCCGCCAAAGTCAAACTCTGCACAGATATAAGGCGTCGGACGGACAATGAGATAAAGCCCCATCTCCTCAACCAACTTGAAGTATGCTTCAAAATCCAGCATGCCCTCTGCCTGAAACTGACCTTCTTGAGGCTCATGCAATGCCCAAGGAATATAGGTTTCTACCGTATTAAAGCCTAGAGCTTTGAGATTGTAAAGGGTATCTCGCCACTGGTCTGGATGAAGCCGGAAATACTGGATAGCCCCCGATAAAATCTTAAAAGGCTTGCCATCCAGGTAAAATTCTTCTTTAATTTCAAATTTTGCCATTTATCCAAGCTCCTCCTGTTTATCTGCCATCTTGACAAAGGGCAGATATATAGCGGTCGAAATAGCGATATTAACCAGCGAAAGAATAATTGCCCGCCAGTCGAAGGCTGTCGCAAAGAAACCGTAGAGAATCGGCGGCATTACCCAAGTAACGTTTTGAGTAACCGGCGCAACCAAGCCCATAGAGGTTGCAAAGTAGGCTACTGTTACCATGACCATTGGCGTCAGGACGTATGGAATAAACATAATTGGATTCAAAACGATTGGCAGGCCGTACATGACTGGCTCACCGATGTTGAAGACCATTGGGAAAATTCCTAACTTGGCCACTTCGCGATAGTGCTTGTTCCGAGATTGCCAGAGAATGGCAATGGCAACCCCAATCGCATCAAACCAGACAAAAGCACCGAAAGAATTATCCGTCCACATATAAGGAATCGCATGCCCAGCCTGATAAGCTTCTAGATTAGCCAGCATGGTCACACCAAAGAGACTGGCCATGACTGGTGCCAGCACATTACCGCCGTGCAGGCCGAAGAACCAGAAAATCTTATTGAGAAAGACAATGAGCAGTACAGCCCAGAAGCTTTGAGACAAGCTGAGAAGCGGTGCCTGAAGAATCTTATAAATCCAGTCAATCAACAGCTCGCCTGTCACCAGATTAAAGAGGTAGGTTGCAATCCCCACGACATACATGGCAATCGCAGCCGGAATGATAGACAGGAAGGGCTTCATGATAGCTGGCGGAACAGAATCTGGAAGTTTAATCGTCCAGTTACGATTCATGACCTTACAAAAGATGATAACAGATACAAAACCAATCAGAATAGCAGTAAAGTAACCACGCGCACTAATCTGGTCACCGGGAATGACACTGTTAATCGTCACAGACAAGTTACTGCCGTCAAGTTTTAGCTCTGGAAGTTTTGAAATCGCCTTGCTCAGCCCTGGTGTTTTGCCAGCCAACTCAAAGGTTTTAGTAACTGATCCACCAATGGTAATGATATAGGAAGCAACAGCTACCAGACCAGCAGACACCTTATCAGTATTGTAAATCTTAGCGATATTGACCCCGAAGGTAAAGAGGAACAAGAGAGTAACGATAGGAATACTGCCCTTAAATACCAGCCAGTTAATATCAATCAGCCACTGGAAGGTAGAGGAAATCCAGGTCCAGCCGAACTGTCCTGGCAAGTCAGATAGAAAGGCATTTACCATGAGGGCGAAAGAGCCCGTCATAATCACAGGTAAGGTCCCGATAAAGGAATCCCGGAGGGCAACCAGAAATTTTTGGTTGCCGATTTTATTGGCAATAGGCATGAGACGCGCTTGCCATTTATCAACCAAACTACTCATCTGCATTTCTCCTATTCATCAAATTTTTTATGTAAATCAACAATCTCCTTTGCCAAATCAACAAAGGCGATACTGGTCATGAGATGATCCTGCCCATGCACCATAAATAAACTAAGTTCTGTCTTCTCTCCTTGTGCCTCCTTGCTCAGCATTTCAGCCTGAGCGTGATGGGCTTGCAGCAGGGCCTTCTGAGCCTGACTCAGCCTCTCCTGAGCTCGGTCAAAATCCTGCTTTTTTGCTGCCGCAATGGCTTCGATAGCACAAGACTTGGCCTCTCCGCCATACATGATGAGGGTCATAGCGACCTCTAAGGAATCTTTATTTTCCATAGGAGCACCTACTTCATGAGCGACTCTGCCAGATCCAGGACCTTATCCCCCTTCATCATTCCGTAGTCCGTCATAGGGATAACATCGACCGGAATGCCTTTTGAAGCTAGTTTTTCCTGTAAATCCTCCAATAGATAGCGGACCTGAGGCCCCAGCAAAAGGACATCAACCTTTTTCTCGCTTAGATAGTCTTCTGCTTCTGACACTGGCACCGCAAATATCGTCGCAGCTAAGCCTCTCTCCTCTGCAGCTTTCTGCATTTTATTGACCATGAGACTGGTGCTCATCCCAGCCGCACAGACTAACATAATCTGTTTTGTTTCCATTGGCATCCTCCTTTATGAATCTGACCTAGCCTGCAACAACGCCCACTATTTATTTTTAATATATAAACAAAAATCCAAAAATAGAATATTTTTCACTATGTTATTAATATTCTATAAACATTATAACTATTTTTCTGTACTATGTCAACGCTTACATTTGAGATTTTAAGCTTTTTTTGATAGTATAGCAGCAGAGGAAACAAGATGACACGAACTAGAAAACAAAACGAGCTAAGGGCAACTGTCCTGGATCAGCTCTATGCCAAACGACCGATTTCTCGGATTGATATTTCAAAAGAAACTCAGATTACACCAGCCACGACTGGCAATATCATCAATGAACTGATCAAGGAAGGCTTGGTGGTGGAGCTGGGCGAGCTCAATGACGAGAGCGTAGGGCGCAAGAAAACCCTACTAGATATTGCGCCTCGTAGCCGCTACTATCTGGGCTTTGAGATTTCTGAAAAACAGCTGGCCATCGTCATCGCTGACAATACCGGTGAGATTGCAGAAAGCAGTATTCGGACTTATCAGATCGAGGTGACAGGCGGCCCGTCTGACCAGGAAATTATCCGCCTCATTCAAGATTTTCTGAAAAAGAACAATCAATACCCCATCTCAGCGATTGCCCTCGGGCTGCCGGGGCATGTGAATCTCTCTGAGAGTGATTTTATTATTTCTAAAAACCCCCACTGGGGACAGATTAACCTGCGGACTATTCAAGAAGCCTTTGACCTCCCTGTCTACTTCGCCAATAAGTCCCACTGCCTGACACTGGCTGAACGCCTCTTTAGCTATCATCCGACAGACAGCAATTTTATCGTCTATCATGTCGCTAGAGGTATTCATTGCTCCTACATGTACAAGGGCAGCATTTACAGTCAGGATAATTATCTTATCGGGGAGGTGGGGCATACCGTCATCAATCCTGAAGGCGAGCGCTGTCCTTGCGGCAAGCACGGCTGCCTGCAGGTTTATGCCAGTGAGAGCGCTCTGATTGATAAAGCAGCTATCCTGTATCGGGCTTCCCAGACCTCGCTCTTAAAGACTCTTGTAGAGGACGTCAATGACATTGATTTGACAACCTTGATGACAGCCTATCGCTTAGGAGACTTAGGCAGCATTGAGTTGATTCATACTGCCTGCCGCTATCTGGCCATTTCCATTTCCAACCTCTGCCAGCTTATTGATAGCGAAAGGATTTATCTGGACGGCCAAATATTCTCCTACCCGATTATTGCCGAACAGGTCCTGGCTCAGTTAGAGCAGGAAGTACCTCTCTTTCCAAAGCAAAAACAAGCAGAGATTGTCATTATCCCTTACTCTAAATACAGCATTGCCCGCTCTGCAGTCAGCCTCTGTGTCTATCATGAATTTTTGGATAAAAAAGGAAACCTATAAAGGCCGAGACATCAATCTCGGTCTTTCTTTTATAAAAAAATAGAGACAGGCCTTCTAGGAGCTTATCCCCCTAAAAGTCTGTCTCATTTTACTATCTATTAATCGAACGTGAAATCATGGAAATGGTGTGGCGCTGCCCTCTGAGAGCCTTACTCATGGCAAAGATATTTTCAACCGGAGCCAGACAGCCGTAACCTGAATCCCCGATATGCTGGATATCTACACCGCAGATTTTATTGCGGATGGCCATTTGCTTGACAATATCCTCATCAGCACTCTCTTGGCTGGTACCGATCGCACTCATAACCAGAGCCCCCTTTTGATGGGCCAGTCGGACAATCTGCTTCAAGTCCTGCTCATCAAAGCCTGGCACACTGCCGACTGCCGGCGCTAGGACAATATCAACACCAGCTTCGATAAATTGAGCGATTGCTTCTAGGTCTGCTACCGGCTCATCCACACCTGAAGCATGCATTTTGCCCGCAATCAGCAGGCCTGAAAAATTCTCCTTAACCACTCGAATAGTGTCAATAATGGCTTGATTGGTGACACCAGTTCCCGGATTACCCGTCAGGCAGATAAAGTCAACGCCTAGCTCTTCTGCTCGCTGAATGGTCGCTAGACTAGCCTGACGCCCCTCATCGATAATCAGGCGTTCTCCTGCCATCTGGGCCTGACTGTCCACCGGCTCTAGATTGATACCGATAGGACGGCCAACCAAGCGGTGCAGCTCCTCAACAAAATCTTCCTTGGCGTCCAGACCAGCCACAAAAGGCTGGAAGATATCAATCCCATTCAGCAAAATCAAGTCAGCACCAAAAGACCGAGCAATCTCTGCATTGGTCACATCACCGATATAAGATTCTTTAAAAGCTACGTTTTCAGACAGGATAACGCGGCCCTCACTGGCCTTGATGCTCTGTTTCAGCTCCGGCGCAGTCATATTTAAAATTTCTGAAGCATTTGAACTAATGAATCGTTTTACCATAAGAACATCTCTTTTCTTTATTATTCATTAATAAACACTTTGAAATCTATTCTATTTGGATATTTTGTTTGTTTTTTGTTATCAACTACAGTATAGCACAAGGTCATAGAAATGTAAACGCTTTATATTCCCTTTGACAAAATAGCCTGCTTTCACAAACAAAAGCAGACTATTGAAATGAACTCGGTTATTTTTGATTTGAGCAAGATTCGATAAGTACTCTTATCTCTGCATCACCAGATGACCACCCGCTCTTCTGGGCTCCGCCACATGCCGTCTCCTTCTTGCACATCAAAGGCCGTAAAGAAGTCGTCAAAGTTTGGCAGCTGCACATTGGTCCGAAGCTTGGCTGGCGCATGGACATCAACGCTTGCCAGAAGTTTCATATATTCCTCCCGACCCTTCATCCGCCAGATACGGGCAAAGTTGGTGAAGAATTCCTCAGCAGAGAAATCTGCTTCTTTCTTAGCTGCTTCTAGGGCTGCTGCAATGCCGCCCAAATCTGCCACGTTTTCTGAAACGGTCAGCTTGCCATTGACCTTAGCACCATAGGAATCCTCGCCTTCGAACTGGTCAATAACCTTCTGAGTCCGCTCGGTAAAGGCTTGATAGTCGTGCTCCGTCCACCAGTTGTTTAGGCTGCCATTTTCATCAAAGGAAGCGCCATTGGTATCAAAAGCATGAGAAATCTCATGGGCAATGACCGCTCCGATACCACCGTAATTGGCTGATGAGGACTGGTGCAAGTCATAGAAAGGCGCCTGCAGGATAGCCGCTGGAAAGACAATCAGGTTTTTCTGCGGATTATAGTAGGCATTGACCATGTGGGCTGGCATACCCCATTCCTTGTAGTCCACTGGTTGATTCCACTTGCTCCAGCTATAAGCAATATCAATCTGGCTTAACTTCTGAGCATTTTCAAAGAGAGTCAGCTTTTCATCTACAACCTTTCGAGAGTAACGCTCAGGAAGCTCATCAGGATAGCCAATATAAGGCTTGATGGCATTGAGTTTGACAATAGCTTTGTCCCGAGTTTCTGGTGTCAGCCAGTCATTCTGGGCCAGGCGGTTTTTGTAAACTTCAATCATCGTCGCCACTTTCTGCTCCACATCAGCCTTGGCTTCTGGTGAGAACTTTTGACCAGCATACCAAAGACCAACAGCTTGATTAAAGGGACCTTGGGCCAGGTAAAAGGCTGCTTTTTTCTTGTCCTGAGCCTGAGGAGTCCCTGATAGAGCACGATGATAAGCTCCTGCCAAGACACGGATATCATCCGTTAGATAAGGGGTTGTATTGCGGACCGCAGAGAGAATCAGCAGAGCATGGAGTTTGTCCCAGTTAGCGGCTGTATAGATATCCTTAGCTGCTTTCCAGAAGCGTTCCTCAGGAACAATAACTTGGTCGGGTTCTTGACCGATTAACTTGGTAAAAATATCCGCCAAAGGCAACTCTGGTACCAAGGCTTTGAAATCGTCCCACTTATAAGGATGGTAGAGCTTAGCATACTCAGAACTCTCCTCATTAGAGAGAACATACTGGGCAAAAACAGCATCCAACTCCAAGACCTTATCCAAAAGATCCTTGATTTCCTCTTCAGTAAAGTCAAATTTTGCTAGTAGATCTTCCTGGGCCTTGCGCCATTTTGCAAGCAGGTCAGCCTTCTGCGGATGGTCCTCCGCATAGTAGGTCGTGTCTGGCAAAATAGTTCCCGGTCCATCCGCCCAGAGGACATTGATTCGGGCATCCATAAAGTCAGGCGCCACACCAAAAGGAAAATAAGTCGGCTTACCAGCCAGTTCAAAATCTGCAATCTTAGAAGCATAGTCTTCAAAAGATGTTAGGTTGCGAATTTCATCAATGTAAGCACGCGCAGGCTCAATGCCAGCCGCTTCCCGCTTGTCATAATCCGCTGCTAGGCGATGGTAAGCAACAAAGTTCTGCAGAATGGCATCTTCTGGCACTCCATCTCCAGCCAACCATTTGTCAGTCGTGGCAAGCATAAGTTCCTCAATCTCATCTGCCAGATCCATGAAACCGCCCGTCACTGGCTTATCATCAGGAATAACCGCCGTCTTAGCCCACTCGCCATTAATCGCATCATAGAAATCATCTTGTAGTCGTGTCATCTTCTTCTCGCTTTCATGCTTTTGATATAACCTTATCAAAATCTACTTGTTTTTTCAAACATTTCTTATATTAATTTTAAATATTTATTAAAAATTAACTTGACTTAATTTTTGTTTTAATGTATATTAAAACAATGGAGGTGTATGAGATGATTACGATTAAAGATTTGACTGTCAGCTATCAGGATACGCTGGCTCTTGAGCCCCTTTCATTAACCATTAAGGAGCCAACTATTACTGGGATTATCGGTCCTAACGGAGCCGGAAAATCCACCCTGCTCAAGGGCATGCTAGGGATTATTGACCACCAAGGCCAGACTCTGCTGGATCAAAAGCCACTGCAGAACTCTCTCCAGCGGGTTGCCTATGTAGAGCAAAAGATCAATATTGATTATCATTTTCCTATCAAAGTCAAAGAGTGTGTCTCTTTGGGACTTTACCCTCAGCTCAAGCTTTTTCAGGGGCTAAAGAGTTCCCATTGGAACAAGGTGGCTGAGGCATTGAAAATTGTCGGTTTAGAAGACTTGGCAGAGCGCCAGATTAGCCAGCTATCTGGCGGCCAATTCCAGCGGGTCTTGATTGCTCGCTGCTTGGTTCAAGAGGCGGATTGTATCTTTTTGGACGAGCCTTTCGTCGGGATTGACTCTGTCAGTGAAGAGATTATCATGTCTACACTGCGCAGTCTCAAAGCCGCAGGCAAGATTATCCTGATTGTCCATCATGACTTGAGCAAGGTTGTTGATTATTTCGACCAAGTTATCCTGCTCAATCGTAAGCTGATTGCCTTTGGTCCTACCGAGACTAGCTTTACCAAGGACAATATGAAAAAGACTTACGGCTCCCAGCTCTTTATGAATGGAGGTGACTAGAATGATTTTAGAATTCTTCCAAGGGCTGCGGGACTTTCACTTTCTGCAAAATGCCCTCATCACAGCCATCGTCATTGGGATTGTTGCTGGAGCTGTCGGCTGCTTTATCATTCTGCGCGGCATGTCGCTCATGGGGGATGCTATCTCTCACGCGGTTCTGCCCGGTGTGGCCCTGTCCTACATTTTAGGGATTAATTTCTTTATCGGAGCCATCACTTTCGGACTTTTGGCATCGATTATTATCACTTACATCAAGGGCAATTCCATTATCAAAAGCGATACGGCCATTGGGATTACCTTTTCATCCTTCCTAGCTCTGGGTGTGATCCTAATCGGCGTTGCCAATAGCTCCACTGACCTCTTTCATATTCTCTTCGGGAATATCTTGGCTGTTCAGGATATTGATATGTGGATTAGTATTGGAGTCGGAATAGCTGTGCTCTTAATCATCATCCTCTTTTTCAAACAGCTATTGATTACTTCCTTTGACCCCCTGCTGGCTCAGGCCATGGGCATGCCAGTCAGCTTCTATCACTATCTGCTGATGATCCTCTTGACCTTGGTCTCTGTGACAGCCATGCAGAGTGTGGGAACCATTCTGATTGTCGCTCTCTTGATTACGCCGGCAGCAACGGCCTACCTCTATGCCAACAGTCTGAAAACTATGATCCTGCTGTCCTCAGGACTGGGCGCTCTAGCTTCTGTACTTGGGCTCTTTATCGGCTACAGCTTTAATGTCGCTGCAGGATCCAGCATTGTCCTGACCTCAGCTCTCATCTTTCTCATCTCTTTCTTTATCGCCCCTAAGCAACGCTATTTAAAACTTAAAAACCGACCTAAACTAAAATAAAATTTGATGGAGGAATCCCATGAAAAAATTAGGTTTTTTATCTCTACTTTTGCTAGCAGTCTGCACTCTCTTTGCCTGCTCCGGTCAAAAGAAGGCGTCCAGTGACTCGTCCAAGCTCAAGGTTGTTGCAACCAACTCAATTATCGCTGATATTACCAAAAATATAGCTGGCGATAAGATTGACCTGCACAGCATTGTACCGGTCGGCAAAGATCCCCACGAATACGAACCTCTGCCCGAAGATGTTAAAAAGACTTCTCAAGCCGACCTCATCTTCTACAACGGTATCAACCTGGAAACTGGCGGCAATGCTTGGTTCACCAAGTTGGTCAAAAATGCCAATAAGGAAGAAAACAAGGACTACTATGCAGTCAGCGATGGTGTTGATGTCATTTACCTTGAAGGGCAAAGTGAAAAAGGCAAGGAAGATCCTCATGCTTGGCTCAACTTGGAAAACGGTATTATCTATGCGCAAAACATTGCCAAGCGTTTGATTGAAAAAGACCCTGACAATGAGGCCACTTACGAGAAAAATCTCAAAGCCTATGTGGAAAAGCTAACCGCTCTGGATAAGGAAGCCAAGGAGAAATTCAACAATATCCCAGAAGAAAAGAAAATGATTGTGACCAGTGAAGGCTGCTTCAAGTACTTCTCTAAGGCCTACAATGTGCCATCAGCCTATATCTGGGAAATCAACACCGAAGAAGAAGGAACTCCAGACCAAATCAAAAGCTTGGTTGAAAAACTACGCAAGACCAAAGTGCCATCTCTCTTTGTCGAATCAAGTGTGGACGACCGTCCGATGAAGACTGTTTCTAAAGACACCAACATCCCAATCCACGCTAAAATTTTCACTGACTCAATCGCTGACCAAGGCGAAGAGGGTGACAGCTACTACAGCATGATGAAATACAATCTGGATAAAATTTCTGAAGGATTGGCCAAATAACGATAAAAGGTTAGGAAGACAAAATCCTAACCTCTTTATTCTTGGAGAAGGAGCTTCACATGGAGTCGCTCTCAAATTTCCGGTCAAATTATTCGAAAAAAATCCCAATTCGCTGTACAATGAAGCTATCAAACATGAATGGAGACTCCTTATGACAACTTTTCTCGGAAATCCTGTAACCTTTACTGGAAAGCAACTGCAAGTCGGCGACACAGCCCACGATTTTAGCCTGACAGCAACTGACCTTTCAAAGAAAACTCTGGCTGATTTTGCTGGCAAAAAGAAAGTCCTGAGCATCATCCCATCTATCGATACTGGTGTCTGCTCGACTCAGACTCGCCGTTTCAATCAAGAACTCTCTGACTTGGATAATACCGTTGTTATCACAGTTTCAGTTGACTTGCCTTTTGCTCAAGGCAAGTGGTGTGCTGCTGAAGGCATTGAGAATGCTGTCATGCTCTCTGACTACTTCGACCATTCCTTCGGCCGTGACTATGCTGTCCTCATCAATGAATGGCACCTTTTGGCTCGTGCAGTTCTTGTCTTAGACGAAAACAACACTGTGACCTACGCTGAATATGTCGACAATATTAACACCGAGCCTAACTTCGAAGCAGCTATCGCCGCAGTTAAGAGCTTGTAAAAGATAAAAATACGGATTTGCTAGTCCGTATTTTTTTGTGCGAAAAACTTCTGCCAAAACTGACGAAACCAAACCCAAGAACGCAAGAGAAAGGATGGTCGATTCAGTAATTTCTTGAATTGAGCAATCTCTGCCTTTACCTGTTTATGAGCACTCCGCCCCTTTCGAGCATAAGGGCTCTTAACTGAACGATAGCCCAGCGGACCACGATTATTCTGAGGTGATTTGAACTTGCGGCCGCCATTTTCAATGGCAAGCCTGCGAAAGCGAGGATCCCAAACTGCAGGCGTTTTGACATCATAGCGAGTATGAGAAGCCTGATTGCCCGGACGGTTGCGCTCACCATAGTTAAAGCTGGCTCCATTCACAATACCATTTTGGCTAGCCCCCTCTGGAGCGATAATATTGAGAAAACGACCTGCTTGATCCAGAATAAACTCTGTATGAAAATCAATCAGGATTTTTATATTGGCCTGACTTGCTTGACCATCCGGATAGATAGCTTGCCCTGACATCTTATCAATATAGGCTTTATTGTGCAAGCGAGAAGATTCTTGAAAGCTATAAGGCAGCGCTGGAAAAGCCTTTAGATAGGAGGCTAAGGCTTCTGCATCTGTCATGCCAGCCTGACGGTAGTGAACTCTGACCCACTGGGCCTGCTGGCAGGAAATGACATAGCGAAACTGATGTAGCTGCCTTTTGAGCTTTTGATTGCCATCCCTTTGGCTGAAATCATCTGCTGGAAAAGCCTGGCGCAAGGTGCTTGAAAAAATCTTCCAAAAGCCATCATGAGGTGTTAGGTTTGGAGCAATCCGAGCCAGCAAAAAATCTGCCTCTAACTTATCTCCGCTCAACTCCTCAGGCATATTTACAATATTCATAGCCAGAACCAGCAACTCCTGAGCTCCTAACTTGCTGATTTGAGCCTCCTCAGCCAGCCAAAGATCTTGAAAAAAGGGACTGCCAAAAAGCTGAGCCTCCCGCAGGTAATCTCTTTCTTCTGTCAATGTTTTCCCTTGCACACTAATCTCTGCAAAAACTTGTTCCAACGCTGACTGAGACCAGCCGATTGATTGCAATTGCTGAAAGAGATGTTCTTTCCCTTCTTTCGGATACATGGCTTCCCTCCTTTCTGTTAGCTCTAATAGTTCAAAACTGTAGGGATTATAATAAAAAATCTAATCTACATAGAACAATTAGATTTTATCACAAACTCACATGATGGCAAAGAACAAAATATGAATCCTTGGAGTGCTAACAATAAAGATGTTCTTAACAAATTACTCAATAAATAAAGAGAAGACCAAACTGGTCCTCTCTCAGTATGAGTTTTGTTTAAATGAGCTGTTCCAACTTTGATTTTGCTACAATTCATCTAGGATTCGATTTTATCAATAAATGCTCTTAAGCTTTACGACGTTTTGCAAAAGCCAGTCCCAGCATAGAGAGCAATCCCAATCCTGCAAGCGCTAGAGAAGATTCAGCAGATCCTGTTTTTGGAAGAGCTGCTGGAGCCTGATAGGTCTGAACTGGTTTCTTTCCGTTCTTCACTCCTGTTGTAGTGACTTTCAGAACCTTTCGCTCATTCTTAGAAACGAGGTTGGTTGGGTCGTCTGTCTCAAGGGCTGCAAGAGCTGCTTTCAAAGCTTCAAGTTTGGTATTTTCGACTCTATACGTTTCTTCCTTACTTGCCAAGTTGGCTTTAGCATCATCGAGAGCCGCTTCTGCTTCTTTTAGAAGAGTAGGGGCGTTTTGCAAGCGAGTAACATAGTCTTTAGCAGCTTGAACAGCGCGTTGAGCCTCTTCCAGAGCTGTAGCCGCAGCAGTTGCCTTTTCTTGAGCGGTCGCTGTAGCTGCTTTCAATTCGGCAAGCTTGGCATTAGCTTCCTCAGCTGTTTTTTGCGCAGTTGCTTGGGCTGCTTCTTTTTCTTTCAAGCCTGCTTGAGCTTTAGCTAAAACTGCAAGCTTAGCTTTGGTTTCTTCAGAAGCCGAATTCTTGCTATTTTCAAGTTCAGCTTGGTAAGTATGTTCCGCCTTGGCCAACTTGTCCTTAGCAGTTTTCACAACCTCACGCAGTAATGGGGCTGTCTCCTGCTTGTTCTGAGCATTTGTCAACGTACGTTGAGCAGCGTCCAACTTAGCTTGCGAAGCCGCTAAATCTTTACGAGCAGCGTCTGCCTCTTGATTATTAGCATTTGGATTGATCAAGGCTGGTGTGATTTTGGAAGGGTCCTGAATATCACCGTCATTATTCGCGAAGAGAAGGAAGTTAATTCGGTTAATAATGCCGTTGTTACTAAAGTTAACAGCTACATAATCTCCCTTTTTCTGCCTATCTAGGCTGCCAACTATTTTTTGAGCATAGATTGTTGTTCTAATGGGGTCTCTAAAGCTATCTCCAAGGTCAAATAATTGGAATTTAATATTGTCATAGATAGTCTTCTTCAAATAATCAACGGACACTTTTTCTTGACTGGCCAAGGTAGGATAAAAACCCAGCTCATTTAAACCAGTAACTCTATATCCAAACTGATCAAGCCCAAATTTAGCAACCACATCTTTTGGAACATTCACTTGTGAAGTTATAGGATCTTTTGCTTGGGCTCTATATTTTTGCTCACGGGCTGCTTGGCTTAGGGCCGCCGCATAATCCATACTATTTTGCGTTAATGTTACAGGAGCATTGCCTACTTGCTTACGGATTTGGTTGATTAAATCTTGAGCATAGTAGTTAATTTCCAAAAGGATCTCTTTAGGAATATTATTAATATCTACTATACGTTGAGCATCCTTTTGACTGCTAATGAAGTTATTACTTGATTTTAGAATCGCTGCCTCTTTTGCAAGCATTTCTTTCGCTTCAGGAGTTAACTGGCCCGATCCTTTTTTATCAATAGTTCTTGCTGCCCTGATGTAATCTTGCGATAGGGTAAAGGTATTGTGTACTTGGTCCTGGGAAGAAAGTTTCGCTTCTTTTTCCTTGATTTCTGCTTGGGCTACTTTGATATCAGCCTGGGCTTGATCAATCACTGCTTGGCGTTTGGCATCTTCCACTTCAGCTGTCTTCAACTGGTCTTCGTAAGAAGCTAAGTGGTTTTTAGCCTTGTCAAGCTCATCCTTTGCCTTCGTTACCTTTTCACTCACCAGTTTGCTATCCACAGCTTTTTGGGCTGCATTCACAGCATCCTGAGCTGCTTCAGTCTCGTTTTGTGCCTTAGCTGCTTGAGCTTGAGCATCCTGAGCTACAGCTGCCTGTGTGTTTTCTACTTTTTTAGCTGTATCAAGAGCTGCTTGGGCTTGCTTGGCCGCGTTTTCTGCTGGAGCAACTTTCTTCTCAGCTTCTGTCACAGCTGCTTGAGCTTCGGCAATTTTTTGTGCACTTGTATCAGTATTATCTTTCTTAGCTGTTTCAACCTTAGTCTCAGCTGCTGTAACCTGTTCTTTGGCTTGGTCAACAGACGCTTTTGCTTGATTAACCTGCTCAGTCTGCTGTTTAAGAGCTTCTGGACTTGCAGATAGAGCCTTATCTTGGTTTGCAGGGGCCTTTGCATCCACTGGAGTTGTATCTGCAGCTACAGTGTGATCAATGCCAGTACTAGCAAGAACTGCTGCCCCTAGAATGACATGTTTTTGGATTTTTTTCATGTTTTTCCTCCTGATATGTTAATAGTATAATGAGAAAAGCTTTGTTTGTCAAACTATTTACATGTTTTTTTGAGAACGTTTATCGCAAATATGTCCAAAAATAGAATCCCGTCCCCATCGCTTCCAAAAAAACCGTGTGTCTAGCTATAATTGTATAATGAATTTTACGCTTACTGACCTTGCCGATGATAAAGTCTTAACCGATTACAAACATAATAGTCATAGAATGCAGAAAACCGCCCGTCAAGCAACGAGCGGTCTTCTTATTCACGAATTTCTTATCCTTTGATGGCAATGAAGGGTGAACCCTCTGTATTATCCGTCGGATCTACACTCTTGACTCCAAAGAGATAGTCTACTGGATACCAGCCATTATTAGCTGCATTATAAGGGTCACGGACATAGGTTTTTCCATTGTCATAGCCTTTGAGAACCAGCTCATGAGTGACTGGATAATGGGCAAAGATGCTGGTACCAACGGCACCTAGGACATGATACCCCTGCGAAAGCACTTCTTTGACTGCAGAAGCTGTAAACAGGGTCTCAGTCGTCAGATCCCGGTGCTAGGCAGCTTGGACAATACCACGGCTGCTGGTGCCAAATTCATCTTTATTAAATTCATTGGTATGGTTATATAGGTAATCCGCAACAGTTGTCGGAAGCACTTCTGTCCCAGTAATCCCAGAAATAACCATGGCTAGCGTTGTCGGCACGCATCCTGTTGCATCCATGCTGTAAGGACCATACTTCCTGCCGCCCCAGCGGCCGTCACAATGAAGAAAATCTAAACATCAAAGAAAGGCTTAGACACTGTATTCTTGCAGCGATTTTTGTTATACTAATGATAGAAAGTTCAGCGAGGATGCAAGATGACCCCAAATAAAGAAGACTATCTCAAGTGTATCTATGAGATTGGCAGCCGCCACAAAAAAATCACCAATAAAGAAATCGCCCAGCTCATGCAGGTTTCACCTCCGGCTGTGACGGAAATGATGAAAAAAATGCTGGCGGAAGAACTTCTGGTCAAGGATAAAAAAGCCGGCTACCTGCTGACTGATTTGGGGCTAAGGCTAGTTTCTGACCTCTACCGCAAGCACCGGCTGATTGAAGTCTTTCTGGTCAACCATCTCGGCTACTCGACTGATGAAATCCATGAGGAAGCTGAAGTCCTAGAGCACACTGTTTCTGAGCGCTTCGTTGAGCGTCTGGATGCCATGCTCCAGTACCCCAAGACCTGTCCACACGGAGGTACCATTCCAGCCAAGGGAGAGCTTTTAGACGAAGAAAACCAACTGACTCTGGAAGAGGCTCCTGCCCCTGGCGACTATATCATCAAACGGGTGCATGACGACTTTGACTTGCTCAAATACTTGGAAAAATATAACCTGCAAATCGGCCAAACCATCACCTTCATCCAATACGATTCTTTCGCTCAGGTCTATCTTCTCAAGACAGAAACCCAAGAAATCCAAATCAATCCTATGATTGCCCAACAGATTTATGTAGAAAAACTATAAACAGAACCCAGTTCGG
>ERZ772973.229-NODE-229-length-32865-cov-2.70759_pt1 | contig 32865 bp, 29 predicted proteins | sample MGYA00580672_ERZ772973 | MGnify/ENA primary metagenome ERZ772973 (study PRJEB29015, sample SAMEA2737938) | human oral metagenome | biome: human oral; feature: human-associated habitat; material: dental | place: China | collected 2152 ...
CCTTGCTTCCGCCAAGCTGCCCCGCGCCTGCGGCTGCGCCTAAGGGGTTTTTGGGCGCTTCGTAGTGATCGAATAGGCGAGAGAATATGCCCGGAAGCCCGCGTGGATTGGGCGTTTCCGGGTAGGCACCCCTGAAACGCCCTATTTATAAGGGCTTCAGAGCATCCCCCTTGGAGATGCCCTAAATACGCGGGCTTCAGGGCTGCAAAGCTTGCGCGGCCTGCCAGACCGGCAGCACACCCTGTTCGCCGGGGGCGCAGGCAAAGCCGGCCTCGACGCCCAGTCCGCCTACCCAGGCAAGCCGCCCGTCGATCCACAACAGGGGCATCCGCATCCGTTCCCACGGCGGCACGCCCGCTTCCTGAAGCAGATTGCGCACGGCGCGGCGCGGGCGATTGATGTGCGGCCGGAAGCGTTCGCCGCCCTGCCGCACCCGCAGCGTTGCCCACTCTTTCCGTCCTTCCGCCCGCATGTTTTCCAGCCAACGGCAGGCGATGCCGCTACCAACGGCGGGTACGAAACGCACGCGCCCCGATCCCCACGCCACTTCCGCCTCGCCGCACCAGATGGCCGGTTGCGGCGCGACAAACGCGCAGCGCGGCAGGCAATACAGTTCGCCGCGATAAACGCGCAATTCGCCCTCCGCGGTCGTCACGCAGGTTTCCGCGCCAGGGGCGCAGTCCGCCAGTTGCCGGCAGGCTTCCTCCAGCCAGCGCGCCTCCGGCAGGCGGAAGCCGGCCTCTGCCCACAGGTGGCGCAGCAGATTGCGCGCGCGCGCCGGCGGTAGGCGGTTGAATGCCGCCAGCCCCACGCGTCCCGACGGCAGGCGCGCCGCATCGGCGTCGATCCGCGCCAGCTGGGCGAGCAGATCGGCCGCTTCGGCAAAATGCCCGGCCGCCCGCGCCAGCGCCTGACGCGCGCCGGGGAACGGTTTTTCCAGCGCCGGCAAAATTTCGTGGCGCAGGAAGTTGCGGCGGAAACGCCGACTGTCGTTGCTTTCATCATCGACCCAATGCAAGCCGTATTCGGCCGCATAGCTTTCGATCGCGGCGCGCGGCACGGCCAGCAGCGGCCGGATCAGCTCGATTGCAGCGGCCCTGCGATCGCCTTTTTCCGGCCCGCCGCCAGTGATTTGCAGCGCACGAAGCGCCGGCATGCCGGCCGCGCCGGCAACCCCCGCCCCGCGCAGCAGATTGAGCAGCGCCGTTTCGGCTTGGTCGTCGCGGTGGTGCGCCAGCGCCAGCCAGTCGGCATCGACCGAGGCGAATGCGCGATAACGGCCGCGCCGCGCTGCCGCTTCCAGGCCTTCGCCGCTGTTGCGCTGCACTTCGACGCGGACGATGTTGAGCGGAACCGCCAGACTGCGGCAGAAGGCCGCGCAGAAATCCGCCCACGCATCGGCATGCGGGCTGAGGCCATGATGCACATGCAGTGCCGAGAGCGCAAACGCTGCCGTCTGGCCGGCAGGGCTGGCCTCATCTGATTCATTCGCCGGAATACCGGACGTTGACGCCTGCCCCACGCCGGTTTTGGGCGCCTGACCGTCCGCCACGGCCGTCTGCCGGTAACGGTGCAGCGCATGCAGCAGGACAACCGAATCGATGCCGCCGGAAAAAGCAACGCAAATTCGGGCAACACAAATACGAGCAACGCAAATGCGCCGCGCTACCGGCGGATGCTCGGCGAAAAAGCGGCGCAGCGCCGCGTCGACAAGCGCGGCCGGAGCGGCCTTCGCCGTTGTGCTCGTCACGCTGTCCTCGCCCGTCTTCCGCATTTCGCTGTCGCCCCCGGCCGCTGCCTGCAACGCAAACGCGCTTCAATAATCGACCGGCAGCGGGTCGAGGCTGCGCCAGAGATACCAGGTCGCCACCGAGCGCCACGGCCGCCAGCGTTCGCCCAGGCAGGTCAGCTGTTTGCGCGTGAGCCGTTCGCCGCCGCCATAATGCTGGGCAGCCGCTTTTTGCAGGCCGATGTCGTCCAGCGGAAAGACGTCCGGACGCATCTGGTTGAAGATCAGGAACATTTCCGCCGTCCAGACGCCGATGCCGCGCACCGAAGTCAGCTCGGCGATGATGTCGGCGTCCGTCATCGCCTGCCAGTCATTCGTATGAATGCTGCCTTTGCTGAAATGGCGCGCCAGATCGGTCAGATATTCCTGCTTGCGCGCGGACAGCCCGCAGGCGCGCAGCACCTCGGCTTCCGCCGCCAGCACCGCCGCCGGCGTTACCGCAGGCAGCGCGGCGGCAAAGCGCCGCCAAACGCTGTCGGCGGCCTTGGTTGAAATCTGCTGGCCGACGATGGAACGCGCCAGCGTGCCGAAAGGATCGCCGCGCGAGATCAGCGAATCGATCGGGTGCTGGCGGATGATTGCCGCCATGACCGGATCGGCGGCGGACAGCGCCTGGCAGGCCTCGCGCCAGTAGGCCGGCGCGGTGCCTTGTTCGCCCGCGCGCTCAGACCGATCGCGGCGGAGACGATGATGCGCCATGCTGCCGTCCGGCAGACGCTTGAGATGGCTGCCGCAGCCCGCCCGGCAATCGCTCGCGCCAAACCCCGGCACGACGATTTCACCCGCCTGCTGCCGGTTGACCACACACTCCGGCGCCGACAGGCGATGCACCTTGCAGATCGCCACGCCCGGCGCGGCGAGCAGATAATCGATGTGCCAGTGAAACTTCTTCGCCCGCGCGAGATGGCGGGCGATGCGCGCCTCCAGATTGCGCCTCGCGCTGCCGGTATATACGTAATCGCCGGCCGGAAAGTCGAACGTGCCCAGCCGGCCGACGGCAACGCCCACAGGCGCCTCGATGTGGATGACCAGCTGGTAAGTCCGATAGGGGCCGTCCGTCATGGGCGCGGCAATCGACGCTGGAACGGACACAGGTCTGGGCGCGCCGGCTTCGGATTCAGCCGGCGCAGAATGGGTTGTAGCGCCGTTCATGACCAATCGTCGACATCGGCCCGTGGCCGGAAATGAAGGCGACATCGTTGCCCAGCGGCCAGAGCTTGAGGTGAATGGACGCGATCAAGGTATCGAAGTCGCCGCGCGGGAAATCCGTCCGCCCGATCGACCCCTGAAAGAGCACATCGCCGGAAAGCAGTATGCGGCCCGGCTCATCGAAAAAGACGACATGGCCGGGCGTATGTCCGGGGCAGTGAAACACCTTCAGCGTGGCGTTGCCCACCGTCACGGTGTCGCCGTCCTCCAGCCAGCGATCCGGCGTCACCGCCCGCACGCCGCTAAAACCGTAGGCGCGCGCCTGCGCCGGCAACCCGTCGAGCAGAAAAGCATCCTCGCGTTGCGGCCCTTCGATCGGCACGCCGAGCCGTTCAGCCAGCTCCGCCGCGCCGCCGGCATGGTCGATATGCCCGTGCGTCAGCAGGATTTTTTCCGGCGTCACGCCCAGCTGTTCAATGGCCGCGACGATGCGCGGAACTTCGCCGCCCGGATCGACGATGGCCGCCTTGCGGGTTTCCTCGCACCAGAGAATGGTGCAGTTCTGCTCAAGCGGCGTCACGGGAACGATCTGATATTTGATTGACATGGCATCTCACGATGAAAGTGGATTGAAAGACGATAGACGGCTATTCGGACAATCTTGGACAATCTTGGACAATCTTCACAAGCTTTGCAAAACGACCTCGGCAACATCCTCTGCGGCGCATTTTTGCCATTCCTGTCACTCCTGCGATTCCTATGCTGAGCGCTGCCGCCCGTGCCGATCGGTCTGCTTGCCTGCTGGGCTGGCATCCGCTGCGCCGCCGCACCGCCGCGCCTTGAACAGCGCCTGCGTCCGGCCGGGTTGCCCAAGCCGAGATTCAGGCCGCTATTCAAGCCGCGATTCACGGGCGTCTATTGTACCCGTACCGGCCTCCCCGCCCGCCCTTCATCCCTCGCCTGCCGCTTCCTGTTTGCGCGCGTCCGCGCACGCGGCCGTAGGCGCCGGCAACGGCTTCGGCACCGCCAGCACGGCGGCGAGCAGCCGCTGCGTATACGGATGCTGCGGCCTGCGCAGCACCGCATCGACCGGCCCCTGTTCGACGATGCGGCCGCGGTACATTACCGCCACCTCGTGCGCCAGCGCATCGACGACGGCAAGGTTGTGCGTGATGAACAGATAGGTCAGCCCCAGCCTTTCCTGCAAGGATCTGAGCAGATCGAGAATCTGTGACTGCACCAGCACATCGAGAGCGGAAGTCGGCTCATCGCAAATGATTAGATCCGGCTGCACGGCCAGGGCGCGGGCGATAGCGATGCGCTGGCGCTGACCGCCGGAAAATTCGTGCGGATAGCGCCAGGCCGCATCTTCTGGCAGACCCACCTGCGCCAGTAGCGCGGCAACGGCGGCGGCACATTCGGCCGACTGCGCGGCGCCGCTTCCTTCGCCGCCGACACCGAGCGCCCGCATGCCCTCAGCAATGATTTCGCCGACCGGCAGGCGCGGGTTGAGCGAGGCGAACGGATCCTGAAACACCATCTGCATACGCCGCCGTGCCGGGCGCAAGGCCGCGCGCGACTGGCCGACCAGCTCCCGGCCGTCCAGCCGGACGCTGCCTTCCACCCGGACGTTGCCGCCAGGCCGCAGCAGTTGCAGGATCGCCTTGCCGGCCGTCGTCTTGCCGCTGCCCGACTCACCGACCAGCGCCAGCGTGCGCCCGCGCCGCAAGGTCAGCGAAACGCCATCGACCGCTTTGACATGCCCCACAACGCGCCGCAGGAGGCCGCGCCGGATGGGGAAATGCACGTGCAGATCGGTCACGGCAAGGAGCAGCGGCGTCGGGTCTGGCGCCAGATCAGGCGCAGCGTCTGGCGCGACATTGGGCGCGGCATCGGGCACGGGCAGTCCGGCGCGAGCCACCGCATCGGCAGTGGCCAGGCCATCCATCCACGCCGCGCCATCCACCGCACCATCGGCCGCAAGGTCGGCCAGATCATCCGCCATCGCATCCCTGGCGGCATCGGCCGTGGCATGGCCCGCTAGCCCAGTATCCACGGGCTTTCCAGAGGGGGTGCCCTGAGATGCCCGTGGGACGCGGGCTTCCGGGCATCCCATGCGCATGGTGTTTCGCGTGGTGTTTTCTTCGTTTTCGCCATATTCAAGGCGATCATCGCGCCCGCGTCGCCACGAGGCGTCGGGCAGCGCGGCGAAGAGGCGCTGCGTGTAGGGATGGCGCGGCCGGCTGAAAAAACTTTCATGCGCGGCGGTTTCGATCAGCACGCCCGCGCGCATGACGCCGATGCGCTGCGCCATGCGCGCGGCAACGCCCAGATCGTGGGTAATCAGCAGCATGCCCATGCCGCGCTCACGCTGGATCTGGCAGAGCAGGTCGAGAATCTGCGCCTGAATCGTCACATCGAGCGCCGTCGTCGGTTCGTCGGCAATGAGCAGGCGCGGCGAACCGGCGAGCGCAATGGCGATCATCACCCGCTGCTTCATCCCGCCGGATAGCTGGAACGGATATTCGGAGAGCCGCCGCGCCGCGTCGGCAATACCGACCGCATCGAGCAATTCGAGCGCGCGAGCGCGCACTGCGCCGCCGCGCAATCCAGCGTGTTTTTCCAGCGCCTCGCCGATCTGCCGGCCGATGGTCAGCACCGGATTGAGACTGGTCGCCGGTTCCTGGAAAATCATGGCGATGCCGCCGCCGCGCACGGCGCGCATGTCCGCTTCCGGCAAGCCCAGCAACTCACGCCCGGCAAAATGAACCTCGCCGCCGAGCAGGCGGGCATTCGGCGGCAGCAGGCGCAGCAGGGAAAGCGCCGTGACCGACTTGCCGCAGCCCGATTCGCCGAGCAGCGCCAGCGTTTCGCCCGCCGAGACTTCGAAGGAGATGCCGTCGACGACGGGGCGTGTGCGCCGCGCGCCATTCGACACCCCCGCCTCACCGGCGAAACCGACGCGCAAATCGCGCACGCTGAGAACAATTCGATCCGGATGCGCCATGATCAACGGGCCGCACGATCGCCGCGCATCCGGCGGGTAAAGCCGGGCACAGCCGGCATCCATTGGTGGAAGCACGCCGGCGCGCAGGCGGGCAGTCTGGCACCGACGCCAGCCAGCGCCGCCAGGGGGCCGCGCCCGGAGGCCCGCTTTTTGTGCAGGGCACGCGCTACGGACGGTTGAATCCGGATCTGGCTTGTCATCGTTACACTCATTTTTATGACTTCCGCACTCTCGGTCATTCGCTTCGCCTCGGCCAGCAATCGCGTCCAGCGCCGGTTATCCCAACCGGGGATCAAAGGCGTCACGCACGGCGTCAGCCAGCAGATTGGCGGACAGCACCAGCGCAAACATGGCGGTAAACGCGGCGGCCAGCGACCACCACACCATCGGTTCGCGCGCCAGCTCCATGCGCGCGTTGTTGATCATCATGCCGAAGCTGATCGTCGCCGGATCGACGCCGATGCCGACATAGGACAGTACCGCCTCGGCCAGCACCAGCCCGGAAAAATCCATCACCAGCGTGATGATGACGATATGCATCAGGTTGGGCAGGATATGGCGCAGGAGGATGCGCCCGTCGGTCACGCCGAAAGCCTGCGCCGCCTGCACGTATTCCTGTTCGCGCAGCTTGAGCGTTTCGCCCCGCAGCAGCCGCGCCAGACTCGTCCAGCTCGTCAGCCCGAGAATGAAGCAAAGCGCCAGCAGGCGCAGATCGGCGCGCTCGGCGGCGGTGGCGAACCATTGCGGATGCGTGTCGATCAGCACCTGCATCATCAGTACGGCCGCCGCGATCAGCAGCACCCCAGGAATCGACGAAAGCGTCGTATAGACATACTGCACGAAATCATCGACCCAGCCGCGGAAATAGCCGGCGAGCGTGCCGAACGCAACGCCGACGGGAATCGTCACCAGCGTCGTCACCAGCCCGATGACCAGCGCCGTGCGCACGCTCTTGAGCACTTGGTAGAAAACATCCTGCCCGACCTTGTCGGTGCCGAAAACGTGATAATCGACGCACAACGCCAGCACCGGCAGGCCGATCAGCAACAAAACGCCCAGGCTCATCAGTACGACATTCCAGGCAAAAGCCGTTTCACCGCGCCAGAGCGCGCGCCAAACAGCGCCCAGCGGCCTGCCCTGCCGCCGCGCCAGAAAAAACGCAACGCCCAGGGCCAGCAGGCCGGTCAGCCCTGCCGCAAGCGCGGCTGCGGCCAGCATACGCCACCGGACATCGGCATTGCGCCGGCTCTCCGCATCGCCCAGATGCGCGCCGCCATAGCGCAGGCGCGGAAATTCGCGCACCGTGTGCACGCGGCCATCCTCGCCGCGCATTTCCAGCGATTCCTTGGCATAGGCGCGCGTCGCCAGAGGCGCGGAATAGGTTTTCTCGTGACGTTCGCGCAGCGGCGCAGCCAGCGCATCGAGCAGCGAGCGCACCTCGACGGCGTAAACCGGCGGCGCATCGGCATGATCGCCGGGCAGGCGCGGCCGGTAATGCAGCGAATCGATCAGGCCGATCAGGACGAACACGGTGAGCACGGTCACCGCCGTCATGCCCGGCCGGCTGCGCCCGACACGCGCCCACGCCGCGCGCGCGAGCGCATTACGCCGCGCCTGCCCGGCGCCCAGCGCGCCGACGCCGACGAGCAGCCAGACGAGCACGTCGGACCAGAGCAGAACGGGCTGGAAGGATGCAAAGTCAAGCATCACGCGGCGGCCTCATCCGATGGGCACGCTGCGCCGGTCCTTTGCGCCGCTTCCGCCGAAGCCGAACGCGCCAGGTCGATGGCGGCCTGAATGGCGGCGCGCGCCTGCGGGCTATTCTTCCAACAGGTCGATCCGGTCAGACGGGCGGCATGCGACACGATGCTTTCCACATCAGCAATGGAGAGTTGCGCTAGCGATTCGATGCCCATCGCTTCCAGGCGGGCAAGAACGGTAGGGCCAACGCCCTTCAGCGCCAGCAGGGCATTGCGTTCTTCCGTGGAAAAAGACATGGCCTTATCCTCCTGCGTTCATTCAAAACGGATGCGTGGATCGACCAGCGTATAGGCGATATCGGTCAGCATCAGGCCGACGATGTACAACACCGAACCGATGAAGACCATGGCGCGAACGACGGAGAAATCCTGCGCGTTGATGGCATCGATGGTGTAGCTGCCCAGACCGGGAATGCCGAAAAAGGATTCGATCAGCAGCGACCCCATGAACAGCTGTGGAATGACCACAACCACCCCGGTCAGAATCGGAATAAGCGCGTTTCTCAGCACGTGCCGGAACATGACGAGCCGCTCCGGCAAGCCTTTGGCGCGCGCCGTGCGCACATAATCCTTGCCGATCTCTTCGAGGAAAATCGTCCTGTACCAGCGCGTCGAGGCGCCGATGCCGGAGATGACGCCGATGGCGACCGGCAGGATGAGAAACTTCCACGCATCCATGCCCGGCGCGTAGCCGGAAATCGGCGCCAGCCGCCACAGCTTGCTGATGAGATATTGGCCGCCGACGATGTAGAACAAGCCGGAAACCGACATCATCGCCACACACAGCACAACGCCCCAGAAATCGAATGGCGTGGCGCGGAAGAAGGCGAGCAGCAGCGCCAGACAAACGGTGACAAACAGCCCCAGAACAAAGGTCGGTGCGGCAACGGCCAATGACGGCCCCATGCGCGCGGCGATTTCGCCGGCAATGTCGCGGCCATCCTCGGCGCGCCCGAAGTCGCCGACGAACAGGCGCGCCGACTTGGCGAAAAAGATGGTGTCGCTCAGTTTGTCGCTGCCCCCAGCCTGGGCGTTGAAGAAAAGCGGCTTGTCGTAACCGTGCTCGGCCTTCCATTTTTCGATCGCCTCCGGCATGACCCGCTTGACGCCCAGCTGCATGCGCGCCATGTCATCCGGCGTATTGACGATGAAAAAGAGCGCAAAGGTGATGAGATTGACGCCAATCAGGATCGGAATGGCGTAGAGCAGACGGCGGATGAGATAGGCGAGCATGGCGGCGTTTCAGCTCAATCGCACCACGACTTGCCCCGCGATGGCGCGATTCGCATTCAAACCAGCCCTTTCGTCTCGTCGATGCCAAGATGGATGTTCATCGACTGGACGGCGGCGCCGGATGCGCCCTTGCCCAGGTTGTCGAGCCGGCTGACGATGAGCATGCGCTCCTCATTGCCAAAGACAAAGAGGTCGACGCGATTGCTGTCGTTGCTGGCCTCGACGTTGAAGAAGCCGCTCTCCGTCGCCGCTTCCAGATCGCAGGGATGGACGCGGATGAAGGCTTCGCCGGCGTAATAGTCAGCGAGGATTTTCTGCACCTCCGCCGGTGTCGCCTTGCGAGCGAACTGGCCGGGATGTAGGTAGGCGGTGACGGCCAGCCCCTTGTAGAAAGGGCCGACGATCGGCACGAAGATCGGCGCGATGTCCAACCCGGCATGGGCGCGCATTTCGGGCAGGTGCTTGTGCGTCAGCCCCAGCGCGTAGGGGCGCGGTGCGTCGATGCGCTGCGCGCTACGGTAGGATTCGATCATCTTTTTGCCGCCGCCCGAATAGCCGGTGATCGAATGCGCCGCAACCTGCGTTCCGGCCGGCAGCAGACCGCTCGCAACCAGCGGCCTGAGCGCCAAAATGAAGGCGGTGGCATGGCAACCGGGATTGGCGATGCGCTTGCTGGCGCGAATCCGCTCGCGCTGCGGGCGCTCGAGTTCCGGCAGGCCGTAGACCCAGCCCGGATGGACGCGATGCGCCGTCGAGGCGTCGATGATGCAGGTGGCCGGATTGTCGGCCAGCGTCACCGCTTCCCGCGCCGCATCATCGGGCAGGCAGAGGAAGGTGATGTCGGAGGCGTTGATCAGCCGCTTGCGCTCGGCCGGGTCCTTGCGCTTGTCCGCGTCGATGCGCAGCACCTCGATATCGTCGCGCTGCGCGAGGTATTCGTTGATCTGCAGGCCGGTGGTACCTTCCTGTCCATCGACAAAGATTTTGTAGCTCATGGCAGCTCGCAAAGTCAGCAAAAGGTGAAAAAACGTGGATACCGCGCGTTCAGGCGCAACGGGCGCAGAAATGAGCGCAGAATCAGGCGGTACGTCTCGGCCATCGTGTCATGGCTCCGGCAGCCCATTTCGGCGACATGCACGCGTGCTAGACGGTACGGCCAGGACGGGATGTTACGTTGCGCCTTGGCCGGCTGCAAATCCATGCCACCGCCCATCACCGCCTCAATGCGCTGCGCCGTTCGCGGCGGCGCCAGGCGAGCACCGCGGCAATCAGGGTCACGACGGCGGCGATGGCGGCCAGCGCCAGCGGCCAGACGACAGGCGGATTCCATGCTTGGCGCAAGCGTTCGCGCGCGGCTGCGTCGATGCGCTGATACTTGAGACCATTGTTGGCGACATCATTTGGCTTGCGGTTATACAGCCAGCTATGGCTGAGCGTGTAGCTCTTGGGATGGAAGCCGAAGATCCACGGCGCATCTTCCTGAAGGATGCGGTTCATGCGCCGGATGATGGCCTGCCGCTGCGGCGTATTGTCCATGTTTTTCATGGTCTCGAACAAGCGATCAAATTCGGCATTGACGTAATTGGCCTTATTTTCTCCGCCGTGCGCGAGCATGCCTTCCTTGCTCGAAAAGAGGAAAAAGAAATTTTCCGGATCGGGGTAATCGGCATTCCAGCCGAGAAAAAAAATCTGCACTGCACCTTTGCGCAGCTTTTCCTGAAAGCGGTTGAAATCGGTTGAACGGACGACAAGCTGGATGCCGATCTTGGCAAATTGCCGACGCAGCCAGTCAAGCTGTGATTTATCGCCCATGCCGGTGCCCGTGGTGTCGAGGTTGAGCACCAGCGGCTCGCCGGTGTTGGCGTCGCGCCCGTTCGGCCAGCCGGCTTCGGCCAGTAGCGCCTTCGCTGCGGCAATGGGTTTACGCCGTGCACGGCCGCCATCCCCATCTTCCGCAGCATGGGAATGCGCCCTCTCCCAGTCATAGACCACGGGGTTGATGCCGGCTTCGCCGCTTTCATGGCCGAAAATGCCCGGCGGCAGCGGATTCATAGCGGCGATGCCGCGCCCGTTAAGGAAGATCGAGATGAACTCTTCCTGGTCAATGGCAATCGACAGCGCCTGACGCAGTTTGCGCGCGCGCATCTCGCCGACGCCGTCCTTACCGCCCACGACGGGGTCGTGCATATTGAAGCCCATGTAGAAAATTGCGGCGCGCACGCTGGTCAGCAGGCGGATGCCGCGTTCGCGCATCTCGTCAGAAAGCTGCACGTCACCGCCGACGTTGAGCCGCACGGCCTGGTCGAAGCTATCGGACGAAATGCCGGAAGCGTCGTAATAGCCTTGCAGGAACTTGTTCCAGTACGGGATACTTTCCTTTTCGCGCGAAAAGACAGCCTGGTCGATCAGCGGCAGCGCCTTGCCGCAGTCGGCCAGCAGGCCAGCGGTGCGGTCGTCTTGCCCGCTCTTGTTCTTGCCTTCGCCCTCCTCGCCCTCGCACGGATACGTTTCGCCATGAAAGTTTGGATTGCGCGACAGCACCATGCGGCTGTTCGGATTATTTTCGGTCAGCATGAAGGGGCCGGTACCGACGGGATACCAGTCGAGCGTTAAGTTTTTTTCGGCCATGCCGGGCTGGCTGTAGAAGCGGTCGGCCTCGCGCGGGATGGGTGCAAAAAACGGCATCGCCAGCCAGTAGAGAAAGTGCGGGTATTTGCCGGTCAGACGCACCCGGTAGGCATAGCGGTCGATGCGCGTGACGCCGCTGAGGGAAAAACGGTCGAGATCAAGCCAGGTATCAGGACGCGCGGACTGCGCCGTCTGCAACGCTGCTCCCAGCTCTTTCAGGCCGACGATGTGGCCGGCCATCAGCCCGAAAACCGGCGAGTTCAGACGTGGATGCGCCAACCGTTTGATCTGGTAGATGTAATCGTCGGCGATCAGCTCGCGCGTTCCGGTGTGTGTCAAGTCGGCCAGCGTGCGGATCGATCTTAGGCGTGCCGCATCAAGATTGGCATAAACCGGCACACCCGCAGCATCGACGGCAAAAGCCGGGTGCGGCTGGTAAAGGATGCCTGGCTTGATGCGGATTTCGTATTCGCTGAAAGCGATGCGTGCCGCCGGCGCATCGGGTGGCAGCGGTTCGCCCGAGGCGTCGAGATAACGCACTTCGGGCACGGCTTCGGCGGTTGCCGGGATCAGCTCATATGGCCGTTTCAGATAATGGTATTGCAGCGGCGGCTCATAAATTTGCCCGGTAAAAACGCTTTCATCCTCGGTATAGGATTGCGCCGGATCGAGGTGTTTCGGCCGCTCGATAAATGCCGTGTAGAAGATGTTGCGGCCGCGCTCGACGGCAGGGTACGGATCGTTCCATTCATTGCCGCAGCCGGTGATTGCCAGCAAAACCGCCCCGGCGAGCAGATACGCGGCACGGCGGATGCTGCACGGCAGCGCGCACAACAAGCGCCGCATGGGGTCGGCAAGTACGGTGAAATCGGCGGGCAACGAAAAACAGGACATGGGTGGAGTTTAACCCGACCCGCATTCTCACGCATTGCACCACGCCGGCAAAAATGCGCCAGCGCCGGCAGTATCGGGACGGGGAGCGAAATCTTTTATAATTTCCCTGCTGAAAAACGTCCGGAAAGGCATAACAACAATCTGCCGCCGATCTGGCCGTGCGTGCGCCGTTGGCCGTTTTTTTGTTTCGTCCGGCACATTCGGTGTATTCGCCGCATTGGCGGTATCCGTTGCCACTTACACTGTACGGGAGCATTTATGGGATTTCTTGCTGACAAACGCATTCTGATCTGCGGCCTTCTCTCCAAACATTCGATCGCCTACGGCATTGCCAAGGCGTGCCATCGGGAAGGCGCGCGCCTGGCCTTCACCTATCAGAACGAACGCTTTCAGGATCGCCTCACTAAATTTGCCGCCGAATTTGACAGCACGCTGGTTTTTCCCTGCGACGTTGCCGAAGACGCCCAGATTGACGGGCTATTCGCCGAACTGGGCAAACATTGGGACGGGCTGGATGGTCTCGTGCATTCGGTCGCCTATGCGCCGGGAGAGGCCATCGAAGGCGATTTTCTCGAGGGATTGTCGCGCGAAGCCTTCCGCATCGCGCACGATGTCTCGTCTTACAGCTATCCGGCGCTGGCCAAGGCGGCGCGTCCCATGCTGCTCAAGGGCAACCACCCGTCGCTGCTGGCGATGACCTATTTGGGCGCCGAGCGCACGATGCCGAACTACAACACGATGGGTCTGGCCAAAGCCAGCCTCGAGGCGGCAACGCGTTATCTGGCCTTCTGCCTCGGCCCGCAAGGCATCCGGGCCAATGCGATTTCGGCCGGCCCGATCAAAACACTGGCCGCTTCCGGGATCGGCAATTTCGGCAAGCTATTGAGCTACAACGCGCAGCATGCACCGCTGCGCCGCAATGTCACCATTGAGGAAGTCGGCAACGCCGCCGCTTTCCTGCTCTCCGACCTGTCCAGCGCAATCACTGGCGAGATTCTCTATGTCGACGGCGGCATAAACACGACAGCGCTCGGCAACCAGGACGCGCTATCGGCCTAAAGCATGGGCCTGGAGCCCGCGTCCCTTGGGGGTTTCCGGGACGGCATCATCCGGTCATATCATGGCCGGCACACAGACTATCCGGACGCTACGGCGTCCGGAATTTCTTTCTTTTTCAGCTCGCTGCGCACCGTTTCCGGCGCCTTCGCGGCATTCCAGGCGTTATGCCGGCCGGATCCCCATCACAGTCTCGGCCACAGTGCATCCATTTTCCCATCTACCGCATGGATAACGGGGACAGCGGCAATAAGCGCGGTTGGATACTGGCGCCCAGAACGCCGACAAGTCGTTTTATCGGGAAAATCCGGGCGGCTTGCTGCCTGACGCAAGCATCTTTCCTTGAGACTGCATTGAGGCAGCGATGAGCAGCGGTATGGATCAGCAGGCCAGTGGGCAAGGACCTGCCCGTCCGGCCATGTCATCTGGTGCAAATGCGAACTACTCACTTGCCTAGGCCGTGACCGATGGTCAAACCAGGCTGCCCAGTCCGGCGTCCGTTGCGCCTGAACACGCGGCATTCACAGTATTTGCGCCTTTATTCACGACACACTTTGCCCGTTACACTCCATGCAAAATGGCGAGCTGTGAACCCCGCCACGACGCAATCACACACCAACCAGAGTCAGCCATTTCCATTCTTCCATCGCTTATTCCGACAGAAGTGCAGAAAAGCGGATTGAAATTGGATTTGGGATTCGGTTCGGGCTCAGTGCTCCCGGCTTTCCAGCAGCGATTTGTTGATGTCAATCTTGTAGCGGGCGCGCAGCGCGTTGATATACGCGGAAAGATCCTCCTGCGCCAGAATGCCCGCGTATTGGCGCTCCAGTGCCTTGCGCCGCGTTTCATCCAGCTTCTCCGGCGGAACGAGCTTGACAAGCTTGTAAAGCGAATAACCACCGCGCACATTGACACCCACGTAGACGGGGAGTTTTTCCGTTTCGGCCTGGAACAATGGGCGTACCGCTTCTGCAGGCAAGTCACCACGCTGCATCCGGGTCGCCGTTTTTAGCGGCGACCAGCTCACCTTGTCGGCCTCGCCTTTCTGCAAGGCGGCCAGATGCGCTTTGCCCGACTCCTCGGCCAGTCTGCCCGCCTCGCGCGCGATCAGCAGTTTTTCAATTTCGCCTTTGACGGACTCGAAGGGTTTGAGCGCCGCAGCCTTGTGTTCGACTACCCGCGCCGCGAGCAAAGTGTTCGGCGCAACTTCGACTGCCTCAATGTTGCGCTTGTTCTTGATGGCATCGTCCGAGAACAATGCAGCCCGCACCTTTTCGTTGCCCAGAAGACCGAGCGCTGCCGCCTCCTGCGGCGTCGCGTTCCGGGCAATCCAGCCACTCTGTTGCGGTTGGAGCTTGAAGCCCTCGGCCACCGCCTGCAAGCTGTCAGGCTGTTCATAAACCATGTTGCTGAAGCTTTCGGCAGATTCGGCAAATTTTTGTAGCGCCGCCTGCTGCCGGAGGTCTTTCTCGATGTCGGCGCGCACGCTCTCCAACGGCAGCAGCTTGGCCGGCTTGATGCCTGTCAGTTTGATGATGTGATAGCCAAAATCCGATTCGACCACATCGGAAATCTCGCCGTTTTTAAGGCTGAAAACCGCGTCTTCAAAGGGTTTGACCATCGCGTCGCGGCCAAAATAACCCAAATCGCCGCCATTCCCCGCCGAACCTGGATCTTGTGAGTGCTGCTTAGCCAGGTCGGCGAACTTGGCGGGCGTCTTGCGGACTTCCTTGAGCAATTCTTCAGCCTTTTTTCTGGCGGCCGCTTTCTCGCCGTCATTTTTGGCGGTAATCAAAATATGGCTGGCACGCCGCTCTTCCGCTTGCCGGTACCGATCCTTGCCGGCTTCATAGGCGGCCTTGACTTCCGCCTCGCTAATGGCTGCCTGCGCTGCTAATGCGTCCGGCGAGAGCACCAAAAACTCCGCTTTAACCTGCTCGGGCGTCTCGAATTGCGCTTTATTGTCGTTGTAATATTTTTCGGCTGCGTCAGCGCCGAGTTTGACCTGTGCGGTAAATTGTCCGGGGGCAATATGATGTTCCGCATACTGCCGCCCCCCCAGCTGAATATCGAGCAGCGCATCGGCCTGCGCCTGCGATACGAAAGCCGTCTCGCTAACGGCATCCATCAGTTGCTGAATCGTCAGATCCTGGCGGTACATCGCCTCGAACTGCGGTTTCGACATCCCTTGAGCATTGAGCAGACGGTTGTATCTTTCCAGTGAAAACTTGCCGTTATCCTGCAAAGCCGGAATCTTGTTGATTTCGTTTACGAGCGCAGCGTTGCTGACCACCATGCGGTTCTGACTCGAATCAAGCAATAGAAGCCGCCGGTCGATCAGCGAGTTGAGCACACTCATGCGAGCATCCAAAGAATTAAGCATCTCCGGCCTGAACGATTCGCCCATCGACCGGCGCAGTTGATCCTGACGTTCGCGCATCGCCAGCTCAAATTCATGTGCGGTAATTTTTGTATCGCCGACGCGGGCGACATCATCCCCCGCGCCCGAATTTCGGACATACGCTTCAATGCCAAAAAAGGCAAAAGGCAGCGTAATCAGGGCCAGAAAAACTTGTACGATCTTCTGATTATTTCTGACGGCATCGAACATAATAGTGTGCCTAACTCAAACGACAAAAATACGAATCAAAAAAGAAAAGGCGAACTCACGTTCGCCTTTGAAAACTGGCGGAGTGGACGGGACTCGAACCCGCGACCCCCGGCGTGACAGGCCGGTATTCTAACCAACTGAACTACCACTCCAGAGAGCAAATCAGGCAAAGCGCCAATTTTACGGCTGAGGGAGTTTTGCCATCTCTCGCCTGAATGGTGGGTGCTGACGGGTTCGAACCGCCGACATCCAGCTTGTAAGGCTAGCGCTCTACCAACTGAGCTAAGCACCCGCTATGCGCCAGAACGCAAAGTGCTTAGTTTACTGCATCTTTTAGCCCTTTTCCAGCACGGAACTTCGGCACCTTGGCCGCCTTGATTTTCAGTGTTGCACCGGTTTGCGGGTTACGTCCAACGCGGGCGGCGCGTTTGCCAACGTAGAAAGTCCCAAAACCAACGAGTGAAACAGAACCGCCTTTTTTGAGAGAGGCTTTGACGGTCGTGATCGTCGCATCAAGCGCACGACCCGCGGCAGCCTTAGAAATCTCGGCGGATGCGGCGATCCGGTCGATCAGCTCAGCCTTATTCATAATGACCTCCTTTACAGTTGTTGAGGAAAAAAGGTGGCGTCATAGCCTGATGCCGGCCTAGCATCAGCGAAAACATATACAACCAGGTGAAATCCGTCGGACGCATGAGTACAGACAGGCGCAACACATTACGGGAAACCGGCATCAATCATACGCGTAGTGGCGCATCTGACAACATGAGGTCAGCGCTGTCAAGATCTGTGCCGATAGCATATGCTTATCCGGCGGGATAATCACTATCCATTCTTTATCGTCGCCAACAGCATTGGCTCGCCGTTCTGTATTTGCCACAGACTTCTTGTCCCATCTGCGACTACCCTTTTTCCAGCGCAAACGAATTCACTGAGCACATGAGCACAGCGCTCATTCAGCCACTCGTAAGGAGCCAATGGATTGTAAGGGAGCCCTCTGCCGCCACCGTGGGTAGCGGCGGATTCCAATCAGTGCGTGACAACCGATGGCGCAGTCGATGATGTGTCGCTATTTTCCGGAACGGCCGCAACCACCTTTGTTTCCGGCAAAGGAGTCGGTACTTGCGCCAGCGCCAGTTCGAGCACCTTGTCGATCCATCTGACCGGAATAATTTCAAGCCGATTCTTGATCGTATCGGGCATCTCGGCCAAATCGCGTACGTTTTCTTCCGGAATCAGCACCCGCGCCAGGCCACCGCGCACCGCCGCCAGCAATTTTTCCTTGAGGCCGCCAATCGGCAACACTTCACCGCGCAGCGTAATTTCACCGGTCATCGCCACGTCGCAACGCACTGGAATACCGGTCAGTGAAGACACCATCGCAGTCGTCATGGCAATTCCTGCCGACGGCCCATCCTTAGGCGTCGCACCTTCGGGTACGTGGATATGGATGTCGCGTTTTTCAAATACATCATCCGTGATTCCCAGACGCTGGGCGCGGTCGCGCACCACAGAACGCGCGGCTTCTACCGACTCCTTCATGACATCGCCCAGCGAGCCTGTCATCGTCGTCTTTCCCTTGCCTGGCAAAACAACCGACTCAATGGTCAGCAACTCGCCGCCCACTTCCGTCCACGCCAGTCCGGTCACCTGACCAATCTGGTTTTCACGCTCGGCCACACCGAAGGTATAGCGACGCACACCGAGAAATTTATCGAGATTGCGCGCGGATACGGCAATGCGTTTCTGGTTTTTTCTGAGCAGCAACGTTTTAACTACTTTGCGGCAGATTTTTGAAATTTCACGTTCCAGTGCACGCACGCCCGCTTCACGCGTGTAGTAACGGACAATATCCCGCAACGCCGCTTCAGCGACCGTCAGCTCGGTCTTTTTCAGGCCGTTGGCTTTCATCTGCTTGGGCAGCAAATAACGCTGGGCAATATTGATCTTTTCATCTTCGGTGTAGCCCGACAGGCGAATAACCTCCATACGATCGAGTAGTGGCGCCGGAATATTCAGCGTATTCGCCGTTGCGACGAACATGACTTCCGACAGATCGTATTCAACCTCAGCGTAATGATCGACAAAGGTTGAATTCTGCTCGGGATCAAGAACTTCGAGTAATGCGGATGATGGATCACCGCGGAAATCCTGCCCCATCTTGTCGACTTCATCGAGCAGGAAAAGCGGGTTTTTAACGCCGACTTTAGTCATATTCTGCAGAATCTTGCCGGGCATGGAGCCAATATAAGTGCGGCGATGTCCACGAATTTCGGCTTCATCGCGCACGCCACCCAGGCTCATGCGCACAAACTTGCGGCCGGTAGCACTCGCAATCGACTGGCCGAGAGAGGTTTTGCCGACGCCAGGCGGTCCGACAAGGCAAAGAATCGGCGCTTTGAGCCGGTCGACGCGTTGCTGCACGGCCAGATATTCGATGATCCGTTCCTTGACCTTTTCTAATCCCCAGTGATCTTTATCGAGCACCTTACCGGCAGCGGCCAGATCCTTACTAATGCGCGTTTTTTTGCGCCACGGTAGGCCGATCAGCGTTTCGATGAAGTTGCGCACGACCGACGCCTCGGCCGACATCGGCGACATCAGCCGCAGTTTTTTCAGTTCTGCCTGAACTTTGGCCATGCCCTCCTTGCTCATGCCAGCATCTTTGGCCTTTTTCTCCAGCTCCTCGATATCATTGCCTTCCTCACCCTCACCCAGCTCTTTCTGGATGGCTTTGACCTGCTCATTGAGGTAATACTCGCGTTGGCTCTTTTCCATCTGGCGTTTAACGCGACCGCGAATGCGTTTTTCAACCTGGAGAATATCGATTTCCGCTTCAAGCTGAGAAAGTAGGCGTTCGATGCGAGCGCGAACGTCGAACAGTTCGAGCACTTCCTGTTTCTGTTCGAGTTTGAGCGGCAAGTGGGCGGCAATGGTGTCGGCCAGACGTCCGGCTTCATCAATATTGGCGACCGATCCCAGGATTTCCGGCGGGATCTTTTTGTTGAGCTTGACGTACTGGTCAAACTGGGCAATGACGGCACGGCGCAGCGCTTCGACCTCGTGCTCGACGCCCTGCCCCGGCAGCACGGGCTGCACGAGGGCAACGAACATGTCATCCCGCGTTGAGATTGAGGTAATACGCCCTCGTTGCGTTCCCTCGACCAGCACCTTGACCGTACCATCGGGCAGCTTGAGCATTTGCAAAATATTGGCGACACACCCGATTTCGTAAAGGTCACTCGCCTCCGGCTCATCTTTTCCCGCCGATCTTTGGGCAACCAGCATGATACCCTTGCCGGCCTCCATTGCCGCTTCCAGCGACTTGATCGACTTGGGACGACCGACAAAAAGCGGAATTACCATATGCGGAAAAACAACGACATCGCGCAAAGGCAACAACGGCAATTCAGTCGGCGTGGTGGAAAGCAGAAAATTCGTAGCAGAAGACATCAGTCATACTCCAGAAATGGCGATCACAACGCCAGATGAGGGCGTTCCGCCGTATTTCAATCGCGTTCAGTCGGCGCGTGGACACGCCTCGCTGCCGGTAGGCAAGCCCTACTTGCCGTCACTACGTTTAAGGCAATTTATTCAGCTAGCGCTGGAGGTTTTGGGCGAATCGGCGTAAATCAGGATCGGTTTGGTATCCGTATCAATCATGGCCTCGTCGACCACAACCTTGACTACGTTCCCCATCCCGGGCAATTCATACATGGTATCGAGCAACGCCGACTCCAGGATCGAGCGCAGGCCGCGCGCGCCGGTCTTGCGTTCAAGCGCGCGCCTGGCAACGGCCGCCATCGCCGCCGGGCGGATTTCAAGCTCGACGCCCTCCATGGCAAACAGTTTTTGATACTGTTTGACCAACGCATTTTTCGGCTCCGTCAAAATCTGCACTAACGCGTCATTGGATAATTCTTCCAGCGTAGCGACGACAGGCAAGCGGCCGATCAATTCGGGAATCAGGCCAAACTTAACAAGGTCTTCCGGCTCGACAGTACGCAGGATTTCACCAATGGCCTTTTTGTCTTCCTTGCTCTTGACCTCGGCGCCGAATCCCATTCCTCCTTTTTCGGAACGGGCACGGATGATTTTTTCCAAGCCATCGAAAGCGCCACCACAGACAAACAGGATATTGGATGTATCGACCCGCACGAAATCCTGCCCCGGATGCTTACGCCCCCCCTGCGGCGGCACTGAAGCAATCGTCCCCTCGATCAGCTTGAGCAATGCCTGCTGTACGCCCTCACCCGATACATCGCGGGTAATTGACGGATTGTCGGATTTGCGAGAAATTTTGTCGATCTCATCGATATAGACGATACCGCGTTGCGCTTTCTCAATGTCGTAATCACAATTTTGCAACAATTTCTGGATGATATTTTCGACGTCTTCGCCGACATAGCCGGCCTCGGTAAGCGTCGTTGCGTCGGCCATGACGAACGGCACATCCAGCATGCGCGCCATCGTCTGCGCCAATAGCGTCTTGCCGGAACCCGTCGGGCCGATGAGCAGAATATTGCTCTTGGCCAGCTCAACGTCGTTATCCAGCTTGCCGCGATGGCGCAAGCGTTTGTAATGGTTGTACACCGCAACGGAAAGACTGCGCTTGGCAGTTTCCTGCCCAATCACATACTGATCAAGCAATGCCTTGATTTCTTTGGGCGTCGGCAAATCCTTACGCGCAGCCTTGGCGTTGTCCTGTTCATCCTCGGCTTCGTCACGAATGATGTCGTTGCACAAATTGATGCATTCATCACAGATGAACACCGATTCGCCGGCAATCAGTTTTTTCACCTCATGCTGGCTCTTGCCACAAAAGGAACAGTACAAGAGTTTTTCGCTACCGCCTTGTTTTTCTACCATCGACAACCCCAGACCCCGCCATTCAACTGCTCAATGAAATGAACCATGTTTAGACTGCACCGCGTTTTTCAAGCACCTTATCGATCAGGCCATATTCCGCCGCTTCCTGCGCAGAGAGGAAGTTATCCCGATCCGTATCCCGTTCAATACGCTCGATCGGCTGCCCCGTATGCTGCGCCATGATGGCATTGAGCTTGGCACGCAGGGAGAGGATTTCCTTGGCATGGATGGCAATGTCCGAGGCCTGCCCCTGAAAACCACCCATCGGTTGATGGATCATGACCCGCGAATTGGGCAGGGCAAAACGCTTGCCTTTGGCGCCAGCGCACAGCAAAAATGCGCCCATCGAGGCCGCCTGCCCCATACACAACGTCGACACGTCGGGCTTGACGAATTGCATGGTGTCGTAGATCGACATGCCGGCAGATACTGAGCCACCCGGCGAGTTAATGTAGAAATAAATATCCTTATCTGGATTTTCGGCTTCGAGAAACAACAACTGGGCAACCACCAAATTGGCGCTCACGTCATTGACCGGTCCGACCAGGAAAATGACCCGTTCCTTGAGCAGGCGCGAATAAATATCATAGGCGCGCTCGCCGCGCCCGCTCTGCTCGATAACCATCGGCACCATGCCGAGCGCCTGCGGATCGAAATGCCCGGCGGCGGTGAAAGAATCAAGACTCATACCCTCTTCCCCTACCTGTTTGCACAACGCCGCCTAGAACGGGCGCGCGCCCATCAGTTCGTCGAAAACAATGGGTTTGTCAACAACCTTAACCTGCGAGAGCACCCAATTGACCACATTATCCTCGATGGCGATGCCCTCGATTTCCGCCAGGCGCTGCGGGTTGGCGTAGTACCAGCGCACCACGTCTTGCGGATGCTCGTAACTCTGCGCCACATCCTCAACGATCGCTTTGATTTGATCTGGCTTGGGTTGCAGCGCATGCGTCTTGACCGCTTCGGAAAGAATCAGACCGAGCATCACACGACGTTTGGCCTGATCGGCGAACCATTCGCGCTGAATCGGAAAGTCCTTCATTCTGGCGCCACCGCGTTGCGTCATTTCCTGGCGGGCATTTTCCGCCAGATGGTTAATTTCCATCTCGATCAGCGCCTTCGGCGTTTCAACCGGATTGACCTTGAGCAGCGCTGCCATCACCTGATCCTTGACCCGGTTCTGCAAGCGTTTCTTGACCTCGCGCTTGAGGTTGCCTTCGATTTCCGCACGCATTTTGTCCACGTTGCCGTTACCGATGCCGAGCGCCTTGGCAAATTCGCTATCAATATCAGGCAGGATGGCCTGCCCCACCTCCTTGACGGACACCTCGAAAGTCACGGCCTTGCCGGCCAGATCGGGTGCCTGATAATCGGCGGGGAACGTCATTTCAAAGGACTTCGATTCGCCTGCCTTCAGCCCCTCCACGGCCGCCTCGAAATCGGCCAGCATGGCACCCTCGCCCAGCACGAACGGAAAGCCCTTCGCCTCACCGCCCTGGAAGGCTTCGCCGTCCTTTTTACCGAAGAAGTCGATGATTACGCGATCTCCCTTGGCGGCAGCGCGCTCAACCGGCTCGTAGCGTACGCGCTGTTTGCGCAGCACTTCCAAGGTGCGATCCAGTTCGGCCGGACCAACTTCCAGTGTGGGGCGCTCAATTTCAATATCCGCCAGATCGCCCAGGACAATGTCCGGATACACCTCGAAAATCGCCGTAAATTCAAGGGGCGGCAGCGCACCGTCCTGTGCCGTAGCCGCCTTTTCCGCCTCTGGCGCTTCCTCCGGCGCCTTATCCTGCTTGGCTTCGATGCGCGGATTGCCCGCTACGCGCAGGTTCTGCGCCCGGACAGCCTCGCCGAACGCTTTGTCCAGCGCCGCATTCAACGCTTCGTAATACGCTTCCTGTCCATACTGCCGACGGATGACGCTGGCCGGCACTTTACCCGGGCGAAAGCCGGGCATTTTGACCGTCTTGCCGATCTTGCGCAGACGCTGTTCGATATCTTTTTCGAGATCAGCCGCCGCAAGGGAAAGGTCCAGACGGCGCTCCAGCGCACTGGGCGTCACCGGTGCGGCGTTGTCGGCATGGGCGGCGGCATTCTCGGCGTTCGCATTCGTATCGGTTGCGTTCGTTTCCATTGAAAATCCTCAAAAATCTCGAAAAAATAGTAGAAAAATGCAGGAGAGAAATTCTGAAAAATACGGCGTGTTTGGCAAGAATCCTGGAGTTAACAGCCGAAGCAGTTATTTTTTAGTCCGTTCCACGGGATACTCACGGAAAACCGCACAAAACACCTGCCTGACGCCTTCAACTCCAGTCATTTGCCTTATTGAAGTCTGGCCTAGGCGCGCGATTGTAACATACCGCTCAAGGCCAATGATTTCCGCCAACGCCTGATGCCAACAGGCATTACGCCGCATCGGCCGACAATGCCGAATTTCAAACGAGGGCATCATTCGGGCATTACATCTCCCTTCCGCGCAGGCAACATTGCACTCGATATTCTTGGCTGTAACGGCCTGGTTAATCGATGCACAGCCGGCTTTTTCCGCCCCTTTTGCAGGCTTTGCCACACGGAAACGGCGCCTTAAAATACATCGCCTAAAATACTTCAGTCATCGCTATCGTCATTCAACATCGCATGTGAAGGGACCACTCATGGCCATTCAGTCTGTTCCTCTTGCCAAGTTTTATCGCCTGATGAATCACGGCCCCGTGACCTTGGTTTCCGCCAAGCATAACGGCGTGGAAAACGCAATGTCGGTGGCGTGGGCCTGCGCTTTGGACTTCGACAAGGTCTCCATCGTGGTCGCCAGCACGGCTTACACCCGGGGCCTGATCGAGAAAAGCGGCTATTTCGCCGTACAAATCCCTACCGTTCACCAGGCGGAACTGGTGCTGGACATGGGAGAAAGCCGACATGAAAACCCAGACAAAATGCGGGATGTCGGCCGTTTTTACCAGGACGGTTTCGATGTCCCGCTGATCCAGGACTGCGCTGCATGGATCATCTGCCAGCTCATCACGGAACCGCATAACCAGCAGACTTACGACCTACTCATCGGCAAAGTTTTAGGCGTCTGGGCGGATGACCGCATTTTCAGCCACGGCCATTGGCTTTTCGACACCGCCCCCGATGAATTGCGCACCTTGCATTACGTGGCAGGCGGCCAGTTCTACGCCATCGGCAAGGGCATCAAGTTCGATCGCGGGCCGGACATGGACTGACGTGCGCCGCCGGTGTTTGTCGCCCGACGCCTGCCTTTATCCACCGTAAATAAAGACCAACGACTAGACCACCGACCGGCCGGCGAAAAAACGATGAAGCCGCGGTGAAAAATGTGCGGAAACGGCGGCCGACCGCACAGAAGCCGGTTCCGGATGTTGGGCAGACGGGCGGATTGGTCAGATGTTGCCGAAAGGATAAGTATAAGGGAGCGCGGGAGCGCGCCCCGCTGAAAGCCTTGACTGGCCTGGACTTGCGCTACCCGCTAGCCCGCGTGGATTGGGCGTTTGCGGCCATGCCCGTCAAAACCGCATGCGCAGGCCCCCCTCCGGGTAAATCATTTGGCGCCTGGCGAAATGATAGAATGAGCGCCATCTCTCAACCATCCCCCTTCTCACCATGTTCTCGCGACTCATGCCCCAAGAAGGGAAATTCTTCGATCTGTTTGATGCGCACGCTGAACAGATGGTGCAGGGTAGCCATGCCCTGCTGAACATGCTCAACACGTTCAACCATTCGACGACGCAAGCAGATAGCCAGCGCGCTTTAGTTGATGCCTCTGAAGAACGCGGCGACAAGATTAAGGCCGAAACGCTGCAGCAATTGCACAAATCGTTCATCACACCGCTCGACCGGGAAGAAATTCACCAGTTGAGTACTGGCTTCGACGGCATTCTCGATCTGATTCAGGATAGCGCGCACACTATTTCGCTTTACAACATCCGCCACGTTCCGGAAGAGGCCATTCGGCTGAGCGAGCTGATCGTCGGCTGTACCGAATATCTGAAGCAGGCGGTATTTCTGCTCCGCTCAATGGATAATGCCAGCGAGATTCTCGCCTTTTGCAATAAGATCGACGGGCTGGAATATCAAGCGGATCAGATCATGCGTGGCGCCATTTCGCGCCTGTTCCGTGATGAACCGGATGTGCGCGAGCTGATCAAGTTCAAGGCCATTTATGAATTGCTGGAAGTGATCACCGATCGTTGTGAGGAAACGGCGATCATCATCGAGGGAATCGTTCTCGAAAACTCCTGACGGGCATCGTCGATGGAACATCTGAACATCAGTCTGGGCGTCCTGGCACTGTTGCTCTTTATGGCGTTGGCCTTCGATTTCATGAATGGATTTCATGATGCGGCCAACGCGATTGCCACGGTGGTTTCAACACGCGTGCTCAAGCCGCATACGGCGGTTGTTCTAGCTGCAACGTGCAATGCAATCGCCATTTTCGTCTTCGACCTCAAAGTCGCCGCAACCGTCGGCAAGGGCACGATCGAGGCTACAATCATCGACCATTACGTTATTTTCGGCGCACTGGTCGGCGCCATCGCATGGAATGTGATCACTTGGTATTACGGAATTCCGTCCTCTTCGTCACACGCCCTGATCGGTGGCCTGATTGGCCCCGCACTGGTCAAGGCCGGGCCTGCGGCGCTGATTTCAGGCGGCATCATCAAGACGATCGCATTCATCTTTATTTCCCCCCTGCTCGGCGTACTGCTCGGGTCGATGATGATGATCCTGATATCCTGGCTGTTTCGCAGAACACCGCCACGCCGTGTCGACATCTGGTCACGTCGCCTGCAACTGATCTCAGCCTCAGCGTATGCGCTCGGTCACGGCGGCAACGACGCCCAGAAAACGATCGGGATCATCTGGATGCTGTTGATTGCGGCCGGTATGACTGATCTGCATGCCAGCATGCCGCCGCTATGGGTTGTCATTGCCTGCCACGCAGTGATCGGCTTGGGAACAGTGGTTGGCGGCTGGCGGATCGTCAAACTCATGGGGCAGAAAATTACCAAACTGCGTCCCGTCGGCGGCTTTTGTGCCCAGACAGGAGGGGCGGTTACCCTCTTCTTTGCCACCTGGCTAGGGATCCCCGTCTCGACGACACACACCATTACCGGCGCTATCGTGGGCGTCGGCGCCACCCGGCGGCTTTCCGCCGTGCGCTGGGGCGTCGCCGGCACCATCGTCTGGGCGTGGATATTGACAATTCCCTGTAGCGCCCTAATCTCGGCACTATGCTGGTATGTAGGACGCGCGCTAATTTAAAGCGTCACACTGGGCTAAAAGCCTCTCTGCTCATTCATTCTATCGGCTACGTATCTACATCGCCGCCATGCGACATTGATCCTGTCTATGGGCACTTTTCATCCAACACGCCCGGCACCGAGACACACAAAATAAAGATGAATGCGATCGCCTCAATGAGGCCGCCGGAAGTTTCTGACTGAAGGCCTAGAGACTGCCGGCAATTCCAGAAAACCCAAACGAAACGAAGGGGATTACCAGATTTCTCGGCATGGCAAACGCCATGCCTTGATTTATTTATCCAGCTCCAGCCAGGCCATCGCCTCAATTTTGTGGCCGTCGAGATCACGGACAAAACAGCCATAGTACGGCTCGCTATAATGCGGTCGCGGCCCCGGGGCACCATCATCCTTACCGCCTGCAGCAAGAGCCGCTTCGTAGAAGGCATGAACTTGTTCACGGTCTTTCGCCAAAAATGCAATATGCACACCATTGGCGTTTTGTGCAGGTTGGCCATCAAAAGGCGCCTGTATCCAGAACTCCGGATAGATACGGCCATAAGCAACCGCCTGATGTTCGCTTAAATCCAATATGCGGCCAATGCCAAGCGTTGCCAAAACCCGGTCATAAAACGCTAAGGCCTCGCTGAAACGATTTGAACCCAACGAAACGTGAGAGAGAATGCTTGGGTTTTCCATGTGGATTCCTCCAGTTCTCCGGACAAGGGAATTCGATTTAATAGAAACAGGATGCCCCGCTATCGATCGCAGCTTACCGACCGATATTGTCGAAGGCCCTCACTTTCCCGATAACGTTATTTGCCGACCGCTCTCGTCGTACGCGCCATATTGCGTAGCCTAGATTTCACCGTTTTGTTGGGAAAGCGTATGCCATCGATTCTATGTGCATCGCCTGTGTATGCTATTTGGCAATGAGCACGACACCCATCCGTTCTGCCCTGAGCTATACGGACACTCCGCCGTTCACCTATTGCACAGGTACACGCCTCTTCCAGACTTGTACATCAATAGAGGAACAACGTGTATTCTGTGTCCGACTTGCCCTTTCAGGCACAGAAAGAGAGTAAGGCTCAGGGCAGCGAACGTTCAAGCTGATAAATCTTATCCTTGAGCATGAGTTTGCGCTTCTTGAGACGATGCACCAGAAGCTGGTCCTGATCTGGTAAAGGTGTGGCGGCGAGATGTTCAATGATCAAGTTGAGGTCTCGATGTTCTACTTTGAGTTCATCAAGCGTCGCGCGGGCTTGGGTAATTTCTTCCTCGGTCAGCATCATTAAACTCCTATTATTGGTTGATGTTCAGAACAGCCACAAATAAATGGCAGGTTACACCAGAAAACAACACTAACGGCACGCCACCGTAACTGCCTGTGCAACATTGCAACAGCCCCGGGGCGTCAGGAGATATGTTAGGCGCGCCGTGAGGAAAAAACAATGCCACCACATAAAAATCACCGGAACATGCTTGGTACCGCTTTCGACCCATGTCGGATAAACCACGTTAACGGATAAACCACGTTAATGCACGATATGCGCCGATAACACCCTGGATACGAACCAAATAAAAACCCCGCGCGGAATAACCGCACGGGGTTCGGTCGAAGCATTCCGTTTCTGGTAATAAACCAGAGGCAGGATGAATCTCTTACATCATGTCCATACCGCCCATGCCACCCATACCGCCCATGCCTCCCGGCATGCCGCCGGCAGCCGGCTTATCTTCAGCCAGCTCAGCCACCATGCAGTCAGTGGTCAGCATCAGGCCGGCGATGGAAGCGGCATTTTGCAATGCAGTGCGGGTCACCTTGGTCGGATCAAGCACGCCCATTTCAACCATATCGCCGTACTCGCCTGTGGCCGCGTTGTAGCCATAGTTGTCCTTACCGTTGATGACGGCATTGACCACGACGGAGGGTTCATCACCCGCATTGGCAACGATTTCACGCAACGGCTGTTCGATGGCGCGCAGCACGATCTTGATACCAGCGTCCTGATCGGCGTTATTCCCCTTAAGTTTTCCGCCAATTGCCGACCGGGCACGCAATAGGGCAACACCGCCGCCCGCGACCTTCTTCCACCGCAGCGCGCGTCGCATGCAGCGCATCTTCGACACGAGCCTTCTTCTCTTTCATTTCAACTTCGGTCGCCGCGCCAACCTTGATCAGCGCCACACCGCCCGCCAGTTTGGCAACACGCTCTTGCAGTTTTTCCTTATCGTAATCGGAGGTTGCTTCCTCGATTTGCGTACGAATCTGCTTGACGCGGGCTTCAATGTTAGCAGCGACACCCGCGCCATCGATAATGGTCGTATTTTCCTTGGCGATTTCAACGCGCTTAGCCTGCCCCAACTCGTTGAGCGTGGCTTTTTCCAGTGTCAGGCCAACTTCCTCGGCGATCACTTGGCCTCCCGTCAGAATGGCGATATCTTCGAGCATGGCCTTGCGGCGATCGCCAAAGCCGGGCGCCTTGACAGCACAGGTCTTAAGGATACCGCGTATATTGTTGACAACCAGTGTCGCCAGCGCTTCACCCTCAACATCTTCGGCAATGATCAACAGAGGACGGCCTGCCTTGGCAACCTGCTCAAGAACCGGCAGTAAATCGCGGATATTTGAGATTTTTTTATCGAACAGCAGGACATAAGGATTGTCCAGAATAGCAACCTGCTTGTCCGGATTATTGATGAAGTACGGCGACAAATAGCCGCGATCGAACTGCATGCCTTCAACAACATCCAGTTCGTTATTCAGCGACTTGCCATCTTCAACGGTAATCACACCCTCCTTGCCAACCTTGTCCATTGCATCGGCGATGATCTTGCCAACATCGGCATCCGAGTTGGCCGAAATCGAACCGACCTGGGCGATTTCCTTGGAAGTTTTGCACGGTTTGGAAAGTTTTTTCAGCTCTTCGACGATCGTTGCGACCGCTTTATCGATACCGCGCTTAAGATCCATCGGATTCATACCGGCCGCCACGTATTTCATCCCTTCACGGACCACCGACTGCGCCAACACCGTCGCCGTCGTCGTGCCGTCACCGGCAATATCAGAAGTCTTGGAGGCAACCTCCTTGACCATTTGCGCGCCCATATTGGCGAACTTATCCTTTAGTTCAATTTCCTTGGCGACTGAAACGCCATCCTTGGTCACGGTTGGCGAGCCATACGAGCGTTCAAGAACGACATTGCGTCCTTTCGGGCCCAGCGTCACCTTGACGGCATCGGCCAGAATATTGACGCCTTCAACCATGCGGGAACGGGCGGAATCACCAAACTTAACGTCTTTTGCTGCCATGAAAAACTCCTTAAATCAAGTAATCAGTAGAGACTCAGGGACATCTAACCGGAGAGAGACTCAGGCCTCGACGACGCCCATAATGTCTTCTTCACGCATAACGAGCAGTTCTTCGCCATCAACTTTGACGGTTTGACCGGCATATTTACCAAACAGCACACGGTCGCCTACCTTGACGTCCAACGCCACGGGTTTTCCGTTTTCATCGCGCTTACCAGGGCCGACAGCCAGAATCTGGCCCTGATCCGGCTTCTCGGCGGCATTGTCGGGGATTACGATGCCGGAAGCGGTCTTGCGTTCTTCCTCCAGACGCTTAACGATCACGCGATCATGCAAAGGACGAATCTTCATACTCTTGTCTCCTATGTTTTAACACTATGTAAAGACTGACTTTTTCGGTGCCCACAAGGTCACCGAAGGGATACATGCATGCGCTGTTAGCACTCAACGCTGCCGAGTGCTAATAGTAAGGGCGGGAGTTGATTTTTTCAAGTGAATGCCTGATCTTATTGATATGCATGCCACCCCTCCTCCCGCAAACCAGGACTCCCCAACCCCCCTCTGCGGAAAAAATGAAACGAGCCCGGTATCCGAGATTTCTCTTCCGTTTCTTTTCAACGCATCCTCTCGGCCGCTTTCCAGAACACGCACCATCGTTTTTCTCATCTTGGGCAGTCGTGTCGGTCTGGCGTTTTTTTGTATTTATCCATTCACAAACTGGCTGGCCGGATATCGTGACTACCAACACGCGCTCTTTTTTGCATGGGAACTTAACATACCTTTTATGCCAGAATTCATCTGGCTCTACCTCTCGATGTACGTCCTGTTCCTGCTCCCTCCATTTTTCCTGCCACCTAAGGTTATGGAGCGTTTGGCAAGGGCACTCATTTGGGCAACATGCATTGCCGGATTTATTTTTCTGGCTTTCCCTGCCCGTTTGGGCTTTCCGCGCATCGTGCCGTCGGATCCTCTTTATCGCCCAATTTTTGAGGTGCTGTTTTCCATCGACCGCCCTTACAACCTCGTTCCTTCTCTGCATGTAGTCTATTCCGCAGCCATTATCCTTGCCATTGCCTCGCGACAAATCGGTCGGTCGATATGTATCTTGCTTTTTTGCTGGCTCATCGCGATCATGGCTTCTACGCTTTTTATTCACCAGCACCATTTTCTTGATGTATTGTCTGGACTGGCATTAGCGCTGTTGATGCATTGTCACGTAAAGGAAAGAAATGTTTAAAAACAATATGATTGGAAAGTTATTGCTTGGCCTGATCTTCATTTTTTCGGCTTGCACTGCCTATGCTACAGAGGCAACGGATGAAGAGATTCACCATGAGCTGAGGCAAACGCTCAAGGTTGTCGAATCGGCCATCAACTCGGGAAACTACGAAGAAATGTTGCCGGTATTGAGTGAACATATTCGGGCGACCCCCATCAATCAGGAGTTTTTGAGTAGCCGACCCGACGTTTCCCGCTATTTCACCAAATGGTTTGGCGAGAAGGGGTATCTCTCGAAACTGGAAATCCGTTTTACAGCAGACGCATTAACCGAGCTTTCCGCTGATAAATCGTGGGGGCTTGTCGTTGGTAGCGGCGTGGAAAAATACATTCTCCGCGATGGTCGTCCTTACGAGCTGCACACGCGCTGGACAGCCACAATGGCTAAAGAAGACGATGGTCGCTGGAGAGTCCGCGGCATCCACATTGGCACGAACTTTCTGGACAACCCAATTCTGGGCGAAGCTGAACGGGCGCTTGGGAAGGCCGCGTTGTGCGGTCTCGCTGGCGGTCTGCTAATGGGCGCCATCATTGGCTGGTTGATCGGCCGCCGGAAAAAGAAAATCTAAGTCAGCAGGTGCGCCCATAGGCGGTGCCGGGCGCACACCCTTCCATAGACTCAGATAAATGCGCCAAAACGAAGGCTGTGGCGCAGCAGGATCAACGAATTTCGGCAGATCGAACCAAGGCGCCTCAGGATGCTGATGGTGCGCCTGATGGTAATGGTAGTTCAGCGCGATCCAGCGAAATGGCGGCAACACCTTAAGATTCCATGCGCCGTTACGAATATCGCGAGCACTCCAAGCGTGATCAACATACTGAAGCGCAGACCAGTGCAAAGCAAACGCCCAGTAACAGGCAACGACACTTGCCATTTTGAGATCCAGGCAATAGATCATTCCGGCCTGATACATAAAGGCCAACGCAATTTCCACCCACACCCGCAAAGGCGGCAGTTTTGCCAGATCGGCGACATAAGGCCCAAAACCCAGCGCGGGTGACAAGCGCTCCGTAAAAAAGCGCGAACGGTAAATGCCAGGCGCCAGCAAATAAACCAGATTGCCGAAGACGACCGACCACCAGTACAGCCCGAACAAATTACCTAGATACAGCCAGAGATTGCGCACCCGTTTCGACTGACCGGGAAGATAGTAGTCATACAAATCGAAATCCGTGCGATTTCGGCGGTGATGCCCTTCATGCGCCACACGCTGCATGGAAAAAGAGGTAGAAAACGCCCAGCCAGCGACGAGGCCAAGCAGCTCGTTCCAGCGCCGATTCCGGCTGGCCACACCGTGGACGGCCTCATGCATAATGGCAAACGGCGTATTGGCAACAAGGCTAAATACCCAAACGGCTAACAGCGCATAACCTACTGAAAGGTGACTGGCTGCCCACTGGCAAAGCCACAGCGCCGCGAGCGAAAGCGCCAAAATAGCGGTATTTAAGAGACCGGCCATGATGAATCTTCTTTCTCCAGGATGTTTTTGTTGACTGGACGGATACCAGCATGCCCATAACGGCGCATCGAATGCCGGATAAAGCCGAGTACGGGAATGGCGATACACAAAACGAGACTGGCGGCGATATACATAAACCCCAACATCGCTGCCGGAATTCCGAAATGATGAACGAACCACTCCAGCACCCCGATCGACAAGCCATAAACGGCGCCAAACCCGCCAAAAAACCAAGGGGCATAATCAAAAGCGATGGCCTCCTCGCCCCGCCCCGCAGCCCAAGGCTCGTTGTACACCTTGGGCATCCCAATACGCAGGGCTTTAACCTCGTACAGTAGATTCCAGAAGCCGAGCACAGAACAGAGAACCAGTGCATAACGCAGCGCGTCGGCAAAGCCATCCGCCGGTCGTCCATGCACAAGCCAGGCAATCATCGCCGTAGCGCTGCCGAAAACGAAACCATGATGAGGCCGAAAACGCCCCAGTTTCCAGCGGACATCAAATTCCCACACCTGACACACATTGGTGCCGACGGCCGGCACGATGTA
>ERZ772973.230-NODE-230-length-32825-cov-72.1989_pt1 | contig 32825 bp, 24 predicted proteins | sample MGYA00580672_ERZ772973 | MGnify/ENA primary metagenome ERZ772973 (study PRJEB29015, sample SAMEA2737938) | human oral metagenome | biome: human oral; feature: human-associated habitat; material: dental | place: China | collected 2152 ...
AGCGTGTAGTTGTTCCCCGCCCCCAGAATGGCGGGAGCCGCGGCGGGCACGAGGACGTTGTCGAGGTTGAGGGCCAGGCCGAAGACCGCCATGTCCTTGCCCGCGTCCGCCTCATCGGGTGGGACCTTGGCGCACAGGGCGAGATCGACCGTGAGGTACATGGGCTGGCCGACGGCGAAGACCATCCAGGCGACGGTGAAACCGGTGACGGAGGCCGGCGTCGCGGCGATGACGAGGCCGGCGAGGAAGCGGGAGAGCCGCACCAGCCCGAAGTCGGGGTGCTTCAGGGGGTTGACGAACATGTGCTTGAACATGTCGAGCGTGCCGCCCTGGGGGACCTCGTCGCGGGCGTGCCGGGGCCCTTGCAGAGGATCAGGAGGGGCAGGATCCGGCCCGCGCGCTCGCGGGCCTCCTCACCCACGGGCTGGACACCACGGCGAGGGTGATCCCGGTGGCCGCCACCATGTACGGCTTCATCCCCGGCATGGAGGAGGTTGCCTCCGCTCTGGAGGCGGTCATCGCCGAGGTCGCGCCCGCGGCCCCCGCCCGCCGCCCTCATCCGGGTTCGCCGTGGCGGGGCGCCGTCGCGGTGGGGCGGGTGGGGCTCCTGGGGCGATCCGGGGCGGGCAGTTGTCCGAATCTGTTGCAAAGGCGCCCCGGACCAGGATCGGCCGCGAGAAGAATCGCGGAATATCAACGATCCTCCTCCGGCGCCCCGGCACGATCCGAGCCTTTGCAACAGATTCGGACAAACGGCGCCCGCCGAGCCCGGCTACCGGGTCATCGAGGTCGCCCCGGTGCCCGGCGGCGGGGGCCGGATCGGCCGGTCCGGCCCCCCGGGACCGGTCCGCCGTCGCCTCGCAGCAATCCGGCCCCCACCCCGGGACCGGTCCGCCCGTCCCGCGCGGCGCCCCGGACGGGCTCCCGTTCGAAACGGCCGCCGGGACCGGCCCGGACCCGTACCCTCGAGCACAGTGGCCGCCCAGAAGCGCAAGGAGCCCGACATGACCGACACCGCTGACGCCGCCGACGCCGCCCCGCCCGAGAGCCCCGGGCAGCTGCACCAGGAGCTCCTGATGCCCGAGCCGGGCGGCGCCGCCTCGCGCGCCGTCCACGAGATCCTGCCGATCCCGATGCCCGACGGCACGATCCTGCGGGCCGACGTCGTGCGCCCCGACGACGACGCCGCCCACCCGGTCCTGCTGACCCGCTGCCCCTACTTCGGGTCCTGGCGCCCCATGATCGCCCAGGACCTGGGCGAGGATCCCGCCGCGCCCGGCCTCACGGCGGCCTGCCTGGGGATGCAGACGGCGGTGGGCCTGGACCGGGCCATCGAGGAGGGCTTCGCCGTCGTCGCCCAGGCCTGCCGCGGCACGGACATCTCCGACGGCGACTTCCGCTTCCACGCCGATGAGGCCTCCGACGGCGTGGCCGCGCGCCGGGCCCTGGCCGACCTGCCCTGGTGCGACGGGCGCGTCATCACCTTCGGCAACTCCTACCTGACCACCACCCAGTTCACCGCGGCCCTGGCCTCCACCGAGCACCTGGCGGCGATGACCGCCTGGGTCGCCCCCTCCACCTACGACGAGGACCTGGCCATGCGCGGGGGCGTGCTCATGGCCGGCCCCGTCTACGAGTGGGCGCGCCAGCAGGTGCGCGCGGGACTGGCGCGCGACGGGCGGGAGGACGCGCCCCAGGAGCTCCTGCCCGAGCCGATGGAGGACTTCACGCCCTTCCTGGCGCGCGTGGGCATGGCGGAGGCCGCCCGCAGGCTGGCGCGGGCGCACACGGCCGGCGGCCACGTGGCCGACTGGCTCGCCCACCCGCTGCACGACGCCCACTGGGAGTCCCTGGCCTACCCCTGGAGGGCCCTGGCCGCCCTGGACGTGCCCGCGCTCCACGTCGCCGGCTGGTACGACCTGTTCCTGGGCGGCACCCTGCGCAACTACCGCGCCATGGCCGACGGCCCGGCCGGGGCGGGCCAGCGCCTGGTCATCGGCCCGTGGACGCACCTGGCCTTCGACGGGCACCTGGCCGGGCGCTCCTTTCCCGGCGGCGGCACGCGGGAGTCGGGGCTGGGCGAGCTCACGGTCGACTTCTGGAGGGCGGCCCTGGGGGACGGGGAGGCCGCCGCGCGCCTGCCCCGCGACCCGGTGCGCGTCTACATCATGGGGGCCGGGCGCTGGATCGACCTGCCCGCCTGGCCGGCACCGGACGCCGAGGAGACGGCCTGGAGGCTCGCCGACGGCGGCGCCCTGCTCGCGCCCGACGAGGCGGGGGCCGCCGTCGGCGCCACATCCTGGACCCACGACCCCGCCGACCCCGTCCCCACGCAGGGCGGCCAGATGCTCATGGGCCCGCCGGAGAGCGCCGGGCCGCACGATCAGCGCGGCGTCGAGGCGCGCGACGACGTCGCCGTGTTCACCGGACCGCCCCTGGCCGAGCCGGTCACCGTCCTGGGGCCGGTGCGGCTGCGCGCCTGGGTGAGCGCCGACGCCGTCGACGCGCACCTGCACGCCGCCCTCACCGAGGTCCTGCCCGACGGCGCCTCCGTCCTGCTCACCGACGGCGTGCTGCGCCTGTCCGCCCGCCGCGGGACGGACCGGCGCGACCCGTTGACCCCGGGCGTGGCGGTCGAGGTGGAGGTGGACATGTGGGCCACCGGCGTGCACGTGCCCGCCGGGCACCGCCTCCGCCTGGACCTGGCGGGCTCGTGCTGGCCGCGCTACGACGTGGCCGACCCGGCGGGCGGGGCGCCGGTGAAGATCACCGTGCACCACGACGCCGCCCGCCCGAGCGCGCTGCTCCTGCCCCTGGTCGACCTCGCCGCCCTCGGTCGGGACCTGTCGTAGCGGCGCCGGGGCCGGTCCCGCTCCCCGGCGCCGGGGTCGGCCACCCCGCCCCGCCGCCGGGACCCGAGTTGCCCGCCAAGCCGCCGCTGCGCTTCGCCCACCCCTGCTCCCCGCCACCAGGACCTGAGACGATTCACCCGAGACCTTCGACAACGAAAGAGGCCGAGTCATGACCATCCTGCGCGAAGATTTCCTCTGGGGAGCCTCCACGGCCGCCCATCAGATCGAGGGCAACAACCTCGCCTCGGACTTCTGGGCCGCCGAGAACGCGGCCGGTCCGGGCAACCCGATGTTCCAGGAGCGCTCCGGCGACGCCTGCGACTCCTACCACCGCTACCGCGAGGACGTCCACCTGGCGGCCGAGGGAGGGCTGAACGCCTACCGCTTCTCCATCGAGTGGGCCCGCATCGAGCCGGTCAAGGGCCGCTTCTCCCGCGCTGAGCTCCTCCACTACCGCGACATGATCGACGCCTGCCACGAGCACGGCCTCACCCCGCTGGTGACGCTCCACCACTTCACCTCCCCGGCCTGGCTCGCCGCCGAGGGCGGCATTGCGGGGCCCCGCACGCCCGGGCTCTTCGCCCGCTACGTCGACTGCGTCAGCGAGATCCTCCACGACGTGCCCTGGATCATCACCATTAACGAGCCCAACATACTCGCCCTGTTCGGCCTCATGACGCTGGCCGCCCAGGACGCCGAGCACTCCCGGCAGGCGGCCGGGGACGGGATCGCCCGGCCCGCGGGCGACGATGAGAAGGACGACGGGCCCGGGAACGGCGACGGGGTCGGCGACGGGGCCGAGACCGGGGACGATGACGGGTCCGCCGATGCCCGTCCCGCGCTGCCCGCCCCTCCCCCGGAGATGGCCGCCCCCATTATCGCCATGCACGAGGCCGCCAGGAAGGTGCTGCGCGATCGGGTGCCGGGCGCCAGGATCGGATGGTCGCCCGCCGGCCAGGCCTTCACGCCCACGCCCGGCAACGAGGAGGTCTGGGAGCGCGTCTTCCGCCAGTGGGAGGGCGTCTACCTCGACGCCTGCGAGCAGGACGACTTCATCGGCGTGCAGTCCTACACCTCCCAGCCGGTCGACGCAGACGGCCCCGTGCCCCACCCCGACTCCCCCGACAACACCCTCACCGGGTGGGCCTACCGCCCCGACGCCCTGGCCATCAACCTGCGCCGCTACTGGGAGCGCTACCGCAAGCCCATGGTCGTCACCGAGAACGGCATCGCCACCGCCGACGACGCCCGCCGCATCGCCTACACCCGCGAGGCCCTGCGCGGCCTCGTCGCGGCCGCGGCCGACGGCGTCGACGTGCGCGGCTACTGCCACTGGTCCCTGCTCGACAACTACGAGTGGGGCCGCTGGGAGCCGACCTTCGGCCTCATCGCCGTCGACCGCGCCCACGACTTCGAGCGCGCCCCCAAGCCCTCGCTGGCCTGGCTGGGGGGCGTCGCCGCGGAGAACGCCGCCTCGCTGGAGCCGCAGGCCTGAACCCGCCGCCACCCGCCGCCCGCCCCTTCACCGAAACCGGCGGAAAAGACGCGCGAGACCGGCGGAACCGGGATTGAGCCTTTCTCACCAGGAGTGGTGGTGCGGGGTCTAGGATCGGCGCTATGGCGCGGGAGGACGGGCGCGGGACGGCGTCGTGTCCGCGGTGTCGGGGTGGTGTCGTCGGGCCCGGATACGCTGTTGGGACCGGTCGGGGCGGTGTTGCACATTCGACCGGGATCGGTTGGCGGCGGATCGGTGGAATGATGCGGAAACGCCTCGGCGCTCAACGCCGTTGAAATTCTCCCATGTGCAGGGCGGGTTCCTGTGCACATGGGAGCCCTTCCACTGGAAATCGACGTTCTAGGAAGGGTGCGGAATCATGCGGAAAACTCGGAATCCGCCCGCGGAGGCGCCGCCCTCGAATGTGCAAAACCCCCGCACGACCCAAGAGGAACCGCATCACCCGGGAGCGGCCCTCCGCCAGGACCACACCGGGAATCAGGCTCCGCCGCACCGATTCCAGCCTCTGGGACGCCGCTTCTAGTGAGAAAGGCTCATTATCTGATCGAGAACAGAAGTATCGATGAACCAGACGTTCATGATTCCGCCCCGATCAGGTGCAGGAACCCGGAGTAGTCGTCGGCGCCCTGAGTCCCGGCTGATACGAGGCCGCCCTGGCTCACCACGCGCCCGAGACCTCCTCCGGCCATTGCCGTCGCGTACCCCGGCATATCGATCAGGGGGGAGACTCGACCGCCATAACACACGAGAACATCACGGATCGCCTTTCCATCGATTGCGTCGAGGAGGGCCGGACTGTGCGTCGTCAGCAGCACCGAAACGCCCGGCTGCCGGGAGACGCTTTCGACCAGGTCGAGCAGACGCGCCGCGTGAGAGGGGTGGAGTCCGTTCTCGATCTCCTCGATCGCGAGCACGACTCCGGGGGCGGGTGCATCGAACGCGGGACTGGCCGGACCGGATCCACCGATATCAAGCGATGTCGACGCCGTCATCAGGGCCGTGGTCACCGCGCTGAAACGCAGGATCCCGTCACTCATGAGCCTGGCCGTAGTGCGTCTTCCCCTCCCCTCGTCAAGAGCAAGCATGACCCGACCCTCATCGGTCCGGGAAAAATCGAGGGATTCCACATTGCAATCCGAGACGATGCGCACCATGTCCTCCAGATCCTGGAACCGCCCCGGATCCGCAGTCCGAAGATGAAGAACGGTGGCGGCCAGATTCTCGCCGTTCCTTCTCAACCGGTACTCCCCCGGCGGGACATAATTCCGCATCAACTGCGGCGCGGGATCCAGGTCGAAGGTGTTGGCCAGCGCGTCCGCCACTGTCATCGCACGTCCGACCAGTTGCCGAACGGTTGCCGTCTCGACAATCAGTGCGGTCCCGATCTGCCCCAGAACACTCCGGTCGTTGCGCATCGCAACTAACCGGCTGGATCCGTTCACGCCGCTTCTGTAGGATACCTCCAGGCTCTCCCGACTCGCACGCTTGACCTCGAACCAGATCTTCTCCTCCCCGGCGCCGGTTTGCGCGAGCCTCTCGTCTAGGATATTCAGAGTCGGATCCACCCCGATCTCGACATCGTAGTCCAGGACGGTCCCGTCGCCGCCGATTTCGATCCGGCACCCGATTTTGAATGAGGTCTCCCCGTAAGGGGCACACCCGCGCGAGCCGCCGCGCACCGGACCGCCCTCCCGGCACCCGCCGTCAAGGGCATCGCCGAGAGATTCTCCGCCGGAGATTCGTGACAGCACCCCGATCGCATCGAGAACATTCGACTTGCCACTCGAATTGCGCCCAGTCAGGATCGTCAGACCCCCGAGAGGGACCGTCGCTCCGCGAAAGGACTTGAAACGGAGGAGCCTGACTTCCGTCAATCGCGCTATCACCATGCCGATAACCTACCCCAATACCCCTCTCCGTCGAGGCTGCGGACGATTCCACTGGCCGAGCATGTGAAAATTAATTGCGACCTATTCAGACTGCTCGCGCAAAAGTGCGGCCCATTGTATGCAACGTTCTTTAATTCCTTCCAACTGCTCCGAGTCGACGCCGTAGCGGCGAACATCCAAAGGCGTCACCCGACGCACGGCCTCCAACTGCTGGGCGAACATACCCGTCTCGAAGCCAGGGTGGCGCTCGGTGACAGCGTTCATCAGCTCCTCGTCAGTGAACTGCCCCCACCTGCGTATCGCGTCGACATCGAGGTAATCGCGCGGCTCACCGCGCGAATACAGCGCGGAAACCTTGCTGCCGACCGCGTCCTCCACACTCAACACCGGCCCAACTCCGAGAACCACCGGGGCGCTTCTGCGCCAGTCAACTCCCAGATCGACCTCCAACCGCGTCTCATCGGCGGCGCGCACCCGCAGTCTGGCGAACCATGTCGCTCGGCGGACCTCCCCGACCTCGTAACCGCGTTCCCTGAGATCCTTCGAGACTCGTTCGATGGCTCTCACGAACTCCACGGGATCCCGGGTCGTGGTGAACAGATCGACGTCCTCCGTGGGACGGTCGATCACACCGTGCTCACGGATGGCGCCGGAACCCGCCAGGGCGAAACCGAACCCGGCAATGCCCGACAGGGCGATACGGGTCACCTCACGCTGCGCATCACGCTTCTCACTCATGCGCCCGCCCTGTCTCGAAGACGCGGGAAACGGGTCTCCCACAATTCACGGGCGCGCCGCGGCAGGAGCAGTTCCGGCCACACCTCCACGAGACGATCGCGATTGAGGATGGCCGCCTGATCGGCGACCGCGCCCTCAGCCACCACCGCTCGGTAGACCAGGCCGACACCGCCCTTCTCATCAAGATCGATGCGACCGTCTCCCGGCGCCCACAGCAGCGTATGGGGCAGTTCGACGACGCCGCCCGAAGGTCCCCTGAGATCGTCCAGACTCTCGGGAACCTCGTAGGGTTTCACATCACGAATGAACATCCGACGCTCGGCCTGCACCGTGCACCGCGCATCCTCGCACCGATCACCGCCGGTACTCTCGACCATGGTGAGGACCTCCCCCGGCACTCCGAATCTCATGATACCAAAACGGCATGGACGCAGGAGAAGCGGAAAGGCTCCCGAACCGCGTCTACTGCGTGGAGAGCTCGAACCGTGCTCCGGTTCCGGTGAGAAAGATCCCTCGCACCGTCTCGCGGCCCTGCCCGGGCGGGCGGGGGTGGGGACGCCCCGCCTCACCCGGCGCCCCTCACACGGTGCGGCGCAGGACGACCGAGTCCCAGCCCCCGAGCCGCTCGGGCGCGCCCGTGCCGGAGCCGGCCGCCTCGTCGGCGGGCAGCGAGGCCATCAGCACGCGCTCGGCGTCGGACCACTCCCCCAGGTCCAGCCCCTCATCGGCCAGGCGCGCGGCCAGCGGCGAGCCGGGGGCGAGGTCGAGCCCGTCCCGCCCCCAGCAGGCCAGGAGCAGGACCTGCTCGCGCCCGCCGTCGGTCTGCCGGTCCCCGCCGTCCTGACCGCGCCCGCCGTCGGCCCGGCCCCCGTCCCGGCCGCCCTGCAGGCTCTCGCGCAGGATCACCCAGGCGGCCGGGTCGTCGGCGGCCAGGAGCCGGAAGGAGCCGAGGGCGACGGCGTCGTCGTCGTGGCGCAGCGCAATGAGGGCGCGGTAGTGCTCGAAGACGGACCCGGGCGCGCCCACCTGGTCGGCGGCGTTGATCTCGGTGTAGTTGGGGGTCACGGGGATCCACGGCTCGCCGGTGGTGAAACCGGCGTTCGCGGTCGCGTCCCACTGCACGGGGGTGCGGGCGTTGTCCCGGGAGACGCGGGCCAGGGCCGCCAGGACCCGGGCGGGGTCGTCGCCGACGCCGGTGCGCTCGTGGAAGTGGTTGATGGACTCCAGGTCCCGGTAGTCCTCCAGGCCGCGGAAGACCGTGTTCGTCTGGCCCAGCTCCTCGCCCTGGTAGACGTAGGGCGTGCCCCGGTGCAGGTGGAGGATCGAGGCCAGCGTCTTGGCGCTGATCGCCCGCCAGGCCGGGTCGTCGTCGCCGAAGCGGGAGACGGCGCGGGGCTGGTCGTGGTTGTCCCAGTAGGAGGAGTTCCAGCCGCGCTCGACGCCGTCGACCGGGGCCAGGCCCTCCTGCCAGCGGGCGAGGTTCTCCTTGAGGGCGACGAAGGGCACGGGCCGCGGGTCGAACTTGCCGCCGGGCCCGGCGTCCAGGCCGGTGTGCTCGAACTGGAAGACCATGTCGAGCTCGGGGGCGTCGAGGTTCGTGTAGCGCTGAGCCTGGGCGAGGGTGACGTTCGCGGTCTCGCCGACCGTGAGGATGTGGCGGGAGCGGGGCGCGAAGACGGTCCGCCACATCTCGTGGAGGAACTCGTGGACGCGCGGGCCGTTGGCGACGGCGGAGAAGCCGTCGCCGAACAGGTCGCCGTCGCGCTTGACGCCGTCGACCAGCGGGTAGGTCTTGGAGATGAGGGAGATGACGTCCATGCGGAAGCCGTCGACGCCGCGGTCGAGCCAGCGGCCCATCATGGCGTGCACGGCGCGGCGGACGTCGTCGTTCTCCCAGTTGAGGTCGGGCTGCTTGGGGGAGAACAGGTGGAGGTAGAACTCGCCGGTGGCCTCGTCCCAGGCCCAGGCGGAGCCGGAGAAGGCCGAGCCCCAGTTGGTGGGCTCGGTGCCGGGGCTGCCGGGCTCCAGGCCGGGCACGTCGCGGGCCGGCCGCCAGATGTACCAGTCGCGCTTGGGGTCGTCCCGGCGGGAGCGGGAGGCGGCGAACCAGGGGTGCTCGTCGCTCGTGTGGTTGACCACCAGGTCCATGACCAGGCGCATGCCGCGCCCGTGCAGCGCGGCGATGAGCTCGTCGAGGTCGGCGAGCGACCCGAAGAGCGGGTCGACGTCCTCGTAGTCGGAGATGTCGTAGCCGTTGTCGTCCTGCGGGGAGCGGTAGACGGGGCTGAGCCACACGACGTCGACCCCGAGCCGGTCGAGGTGGTCGAGGCGGGCGGTGATGCCGGGGATGTCGCCGACGCCGTCGCCGTCGGTGTCCTGGAAGGAGCGCGGGTAGACCTGGTAGACGACGGCGCGGCGCCACCAGTCGGGGTCGTCTCCGACGTGACGGGGGCTGGTGATGAGGGCGGGGCGGTTCATGGGAGGTCCTTCCGGTGCGATGGCGATTGCGGTGGGACGACGGCGATAGTGTATTTTGGCCGATCCCGCCCCGGCCCCCTCCGGGCCGGTCCGGGCGGCGGGCCCGGCCGGTCCCGCGGCGGGATGCGGCGGGGCGAGACGGCGGTGCAGTGCGGCGGGGCGGGACCGGATCGGCCCCGCCCCGCGGATCTCACTTCTGCGACCCCCGCATGACGCCGGAGATGACCCAGCGCTGGGCGAAGACGTAGACGAGGAACATGGGGGCGATCGCCATGAGGTAGGAGGCGAAGGACACCGGGTAGTTCGTGTTGAACTGCCCCTGGAAGACGTACTGGGCCAGCGGCAGCGTCGCCTTGGTCTGGTCGGTGAGGATGACCAGCGGCAGCAGGAAGTCGTTCCAGGCCCACAGGCAGGTGAGGATCCCGACCGTGGCGTTCATGGGCGACAGCAGCGGGAAGATGATCCTCCAGAAGATCTGCCAGCGCGAGGCGCCGTCGATCGCCGCCGCCTCCTCCAGCTCCTCGGGGATCGCCTTGATGAAGGAGGTGTACATGAGGATGTTGAAGGCCAGGCCGTAGACGACGTAGAGCAGGATGAGGCCCGCCTCGTTGTCCAGGTGCAGCAGGGCGGTCTCCTTGACCACCGGCAGCATGATGATGGGGAAGGGCACGAACAGGGCCGCCACGAAGTAGTAGTACATGCGGCGGAACCAGGGCCGGTGCATATTGCGCCCCAGCGCGTAGGCGACCATCGAGTTGGTCAGCAGCGTGAAGACGGTGGCCCCCACGGTGATGATCGAGGTGGTCAGCAGCCGCTTGGGGTAGGAGGTCGTCTCCCAGGCGGTGCGGAAGTTGTCCAGGCTCCAGTGCTCGGGCAGCGCCCAGCCGGAGGCGGCCAGCTCCTCGGTGGTCTTGAAGGAGGTGACGACGGTGAAGTAGAGCGGCACCAGGATCGTCAGGCTCAGGACGACCGCCAGGGCGGTGCCCCACCAGTTGGTGCGGCCGAAGGTGCCCCTGGAGTGACGGCGGACCCGGTAGACCTCGGGGGCGCCGGCGCCCAGGCGCGACGCGGGGGCGGTGGTGGTGGTCATCGCGGATCAGACCCTTTCCTGGCTCTGGGTGAAGCGGAGCTGGGCGAAGGACAGCAGCACCACGATGAGGAAGTAGATGATGCCGTTCGCCGTCTGGTAGGCGTACTCGCCGCCCTGGAAGCCGTTGGTGAAGATGAGGTAGGAGATGGACTGGGTCGCGGTGCCCGGGCCGCCGCTGGTCAGGGCGACGATCTGGTCGAACACGCCCAGGAAGCCCTTGAAGGACAGCACCATGTTGATGCCCATGTAGGGGATGATGAGCGGCAGGGTCATGGACCACAGGCGCCGCACGGGCCCGGCGCCGTCGAGCGCGGAGGCCTCGTAGATCTCGTCGGGCACGGTCTGCAGCCCGGCCAGGTAGATGATCGTGTTGTAGGCCACCGCCTGCCACACGCCCACGAGCACGATGGCGAGCCAGGCCAGGTCCTCGTTGGCCAGCAGCGAGGTGCTCAGCCACTCCCACCCCAGGGCCTGGCCGATCGCCGGCAGGTTGTTGGTGAACAGATAGCTGAAGATGTAGGAGACGACCAGCACCGGCAGGACGTAGGGGACGAAGAAGACCCCGCGCAGCAGGCTCTGCGCCTTGATCCTGGAGTTGAGCAGCAGCGCCAGGCCCAGGGCGATGAGGTTGGTCAGGAGCGAGGCGACGATCGCGTACTTGAAGGTGAACAGGTACGAGCCCCAGATGATGTCGTCGGTGAAGAGGTTCTTGTAGTTGGTCAGCCCGACGAAGTGCCAGTCGCCGTAGCCCTTGGAGTTGGTGAAGGTGTAGAAGAAGCCGGTCAGCAGCGGGATCGTCAGCAGCACGGTGAAGACGGCGGCCGCGGGCACGGTCATCCAGATGAAGGCCGGGTCGATCCTCCTGCCCCGGCCGCCCCGGTCCTTCCGGCGGTCCGACGGCGTCGCGGCCCTGGCCCCGGAGTCGGTGGTCGTGGTGGTCATCATGCGTTCGCCTTTCTCACGCCGTCTCGTTGATGCGGCGGACGACCTTGTCCCACCGGCTGTCCAGGGTGGTGACGAGCTGGTCGAGGTCGCCGCTGAAGAAGTACTGCTGGAGGTAGGAGTTGAGCGTGATGGCCGGCGGGAAGTTGTGGTCCGAGTAGGTCGCCACGCGCCCGGAGTCGAAGTAGGGCTGGAGGCCCTCCAGCGCGGGGTCGTCGGTGGACAGCGCCGTCAGGGTCGGGTAGGCGACCTGCTCGTCGCAGTAGGACTTCATATTGGCCTCGTTCATGAGGTACTCGAAGAAGCGCAGGCTCTCCTCGGGGTGCGCCGGGTCCTCGCCCATGGTCAGGGCGACGTCGACGCCGGAGACGACCCTGGTGTCGGCGGCGGTGTCGGCCGGGGTGGCGAAGGTGCCCAGGTTGATGTCGGAGTTGTAGGAGCGGATGGCGGGGATGGCGTAGGTGCCGTGCCAGTACATGGCCCCCTTGCCCTGGGCGAAGCCCTGGTTGCCGTCGTTGTAGCCCAGGCCCGCCTTGTCGGGGTTGCCGTAGCCGTAGGCCTGGAGCATCTTCTCGAACACGGGGGTGAGCTCGGCGAAGGAGGTCCCCGAGGACAGGTCGGCGCGCTTGGCGTACCAGGCGGCGACGCCGTCGGTGAGGAAGGAGCCGGACAGGGAGGAGAAGGCCGGCGCGCCGGTCCAGTTGTCCTTGGTCGCCCAGTAGAAGGGGTTGATGCCCCGCCCGGTGAGCTCGTCGCAGATGCCGATGAGCTCGTTCCAGGTGGTGGGCGGCTCCAGGCCCGCCTCGGCGAAGATGTCCTTGTTGTAGATGATGCCCGAGCCGTTGTCGGCGAAGGCGAGACCGTTGGTCTGCCCCTCCCCGCCCTGGCCGAGGGTGTTGAGGATGGAGGCGAAGGCGGGGTTGACGCCGTCGAGCAGGGCGGTCCGGCCGAAGTCGTAGAAGATGCTGGTCCTGGTCAGCGCCCCGTAGTTGTAGTCGCCGTTGATGGTGATGAGGTCCGGCATGTCGCCCTTGACCAGGCGGGCCCGCAGGGAGGTGATGTTGTTGGCCTGGAAGTTCTGGGTGACGACGATGTCGGGGTTGGCGTCGTTGAAGTCGGTGCAGATCCGGTCGAAGAGGTTGATGGCCTCGCTCTTGAACTGGAAGAGCTCGAGATGGACCTTGCCGTCGCCGGACGAGCATCCGGCGAGTCCGCCGGCGGCCGCGAGCGCCGCCGTCCCCGCCGCGGCGGCGAGGAAGGAGCGCCTGCTCAGTGCTGTCATGGAGGGACCTCCGTGCATCCTTGCTTGAGGTGGGTGAGTGGGGTCTGGTCGCGGTTCCGGGGGCCGGGGCCGCGACCCGAGATTATTTTGCTACAAAATAAACGACGTGACAAGCCCCCGCCGTCGGGCATGATGGCCCCATGCCCGCTCAGAACGCGCCGCCCGCGGGCGGGGGCCCGACGGCCCCCGCCTCCCCGTGGGCGGAGCTGAGCGGGACCCAGCGGGCGATCGTCCTCGCCCTCCTGCGCCACGGGCGCCTGTCGCGCCCGCAGATCATGAGCCTGGTCGGCATCTCGCCGGGGTCGGTCACGCGGCTGACCGCCCCCCTCGTCGAGCGGGGCCTGCTGACCACCCGCCCCGAGCGGGCCTCGGGCGCGGGCCGCCCGCCCTCCCCCCTGGAGCTGCGGGCCGACGCCGAAAGCCTCGTGGGCGTCTCCGTGTCGGCGCGCACCCTCACGGCCGTGCTGACCGACCTGCGCCTGAACGTGCTGGAGACGGCTCGCCGCCCGCTGCCGGGCCACGACCCGCGGCGGGTGACGGACTTGCTGGCCGACGTCGTCGGCGAGCTGCTCGCCCGCCGCCCGGCGGCGCCCGCGCCCAGCTGCCTGGGCCTCAGTCTGGGGGGCACGAGCCGCGACGGGCGCACCGTCGACGAGGCGGTCTTCCTCGGATGGCACGGCGTGCCGCTGGCCGCGGCGATCGAGGCGCGCACCGGCCTGCCGACCCGGGTCGGCAACGACCTGACCGCCCTGACCCAGCACGAGGCGTGGTTCGGGGCGGGCCGGGACCATGAGCGCTTCGCACTGGTCACGGTGGGCGCGGGCGTGGGCTACGGGCTGGTCGTCGACGGCGGGGTGATCACCTCGCCCGACGCCGAGCTCGGCCTCCTGGGCACCATCCCGGTTCCCGACGGCGCCCGCCCGCCGGTCGCCTCACCGGCCATGGACTGCCTGACGGACACCGCCCTGGAGCGGGCCTGGGCGGCGGCGGGCGGCGGGCCGGCGCGGGCCGAGGCGATCGTGCGGCGCGCAGCCGACGGCGACCGGGCGGCCGTGGCCGTGTGCGCCTCCTTCGCCCGGCGCCTGGGGCGCCTGATCGGAATGCTCGCCGCCTTCACCCTGCCGGAGGTCGTCGTCGTGGCCGGCGAGCGCGCCGCGGTCGCCTCGCTGTTCGAGGAGCAGGTGATGGTGGGCATCGCGGCGGTGCGGCGCGCGAGCGCGCGAAGCCCGACGATCGCGGTGCGCGAGCACGAGCGGGTCGACTGGGCGCGGGGGGCGGCCTGCCTGGCCCTGAGATCCCGGGTCATGGGCGAGCTGTGACGGGCGCGCCGGTGGGGCTTCCCCCGCCGGGGTCCGGATCGCCGGGTCTCCCGCCGGCGAAGACGGGCCCCAGATCCTCCCACCGCTCCGCCCGGACCAGCACCGGCACCTCGCCGAGGGGGTAGTCCCGCTCGTGGACGGCGCCCCCGTCCACCCGCTCGCCGGTCCACGGATCGATCCAGCTCCCGGCGGGCGCGTAGGTCCTCCAGGGGCCGCGCCCCGGCTCGGTCACGGGGTTGACCACGATGTCGTCGCCCAGCAGGTACTCGGTCTCGTAGTCCCAGATCGCCGGGTCGGAGGTCTCGAAGAACAGGGCCCGCATGAGCGGCTTGCCGCCGCGCAGGGCCCGCGCGGCCTGCTCCACCAGGTAGGGGCGCAGGCCCTGGCGCACCGCGACGAGCTCTCGCGCGAGATCCACGAGCCGCGGGCAGGACCGGCGCTCGGCGACGTTCCAGGGCGTCCTGTCGCGGCACGGGGCGCGGTGCCCGTTGAACTCCGAGTGGTACTGCATCAGGGGCATGAAGACGGACGCGCCCCAGGCCCGCAGGTAGAGCTCGGCCTCGGGCACGTCGCCGGAGAACCCGGCGATGTCCCACCCCCAGTAGACGACGCCGCAGGCCGAGGCCGTCAGCCCCGCCCGGATCGCGGCCCGGAAGGCCTCCCAGGTCGAGTCCTCGTCGCCCGCCCAGAAGGCGCCGTGGGCCTGGGAGCCGGTGAATCCGGAGCGGGAGAAGGTGACGGGGGCCCGGCCCTCGCGGCGCAGGAGGTCCCCGTAGGCGCGCGCGTAGGCCACCGGGTAGAGGTTGGCCCCCGCCTCCCCGGCGCTGCCGTCGCCGAAGCGCAGGTCCCGTCCCCAGGCGTGCTCGCCGCCGTCGGTCTTGAACCCGTCGACGCCCACGTCCGCGACGAGGTAGCGCCGCCAGCTCGTCCACCACCGCGCCCCCTGCGCGGTGGTCAGGTCCGGCATGAGCGCGCCGGGGAACCACCAGCCGCGGTTGGCGTAGGGGCGCCCGTCCGCCCGGCGGACGACGTGCCCGGACTCCAGCAGGGCGTCGCGCTGGGCGGCGGCCGGCGCGCCCAGGCCCGGCTCGTCCTTCTGCAGGGGGACCTGCCACAGGATGACGCGCACGCCCCGGTCGTGGAGTTCGGCGACCATTCCGGCGGGGTCGGGCCAGGCGCCGTCGGCCGGGAACTCGAAGTGCTCGTAGGAGTAGGGCCGGGAGGGGTCCCCGCGGTAGCGCGAGTCGCGGAAGATGCAGAACCCCTCCTCGTCGCTCCACGCCTCGATGACCACCACCGACACGGGGATCCCCTCCCGCTCGTGGCGCTCGACCTGCTCCATGACCCTGTCGCGGGTGTTCCACTCGTTGCCGGAGGCCCACAGCCCGAAGACCCACTCGGGCAGCTCCTCGCCGCGCCCCGTGCGCGCCGTGTAGGCCGCCAGGACCTCCTGGGGGGAGCCGTCCCACACGGGCACCTCCACCTCGGGGCACGGCTCGGCCCGCCCCAGGTCGATCTCGACGATGAGCGCGTCGGGGTCGTCGGAGGCGATGGCCAGGCGGGTGCGGCCCGCGGCGGCCACGTGGAACCCCCATCCCGCCGCGTCGACGACGTGGGCGAAGGGCACGGGGAAGTAGGTGAAGGGCGTGCGCCACTGCCCCTTGTACTGCTCGAAGACGCGCAGGTCGACGTCGTGCCCGCGCTGGTCGATCGCGTCGTAGCGCTCCCCGAGCCCGACGACGTGCTCGCCGCGCTCCAGCCGCATGGCGAAGCGCACGCCGTGAGTGCCGGCCGACGAGGTCAGCCAGGCGATCGAGTCCCCGAGCGCCCGGCGGCACCGCAGCCGCCCCGCCTCCCCCCGGGCGGGGCCGGGCGTCCACCGCGCCGACTCCACCGGGAACCAGCCGGTGCGCGACTCCCGCCCGGAGGGATCGGTGACGAGGAAGCGGTAGCGCCACGGCCCCTCGGGCGCCCGGGGGATCGTCGCCGTCCAGCCGGCCGGGCCGACGGCGGCCGCCTGCGCGTCGGCGAGGTGCCCCTCTGCCCCGATGACCGGCCCCGCGGCGTCGGAGGGCGCCAGGGCGAGGCGCTCGCGCGCGCCGGCGCGCGTCTCGATCTCGACGACGGCCCCGGCCGGCGGGCGCCCCGGGACGATCCCGAGCCTGACGGGCTCCCCCGCGATCGGCAGCAGGGGGACGCGCTCCTCGTCGCCGTGGTCGTAGGGGTGGCCCCTGCCCTCGGGCACGTGGAGCGGGTCGGGTGCGGTCATGGCGCTGCTCCTTCACGGGTCGTCGCGGGGGCGGGCGGGGCCCCGAGGGTCTCGCCGGGGATCCAGGTCACGGGCAGGATCGTCCCGCGGGGGGCCGGCTCGTCCGCCGCAATGGCCCCGACGAGGTAGTCCACGGCCGTCGTGGCCTTGTCCCTCACCGACTGGCGCACGGTCGTCAGCCGCGGGACGGCGAACGCGGACATCTCCAGGCCGTCGAAGCCGACGACGGACACGTCCCCGGGGACGTCGAGGCCGCACTGCCTCAGCCCGGCGACGATCCCCAGCGCCAGGATGTCGCCGGAGGCGAAGACGGCCGTGATCTCCCTGCGCCCCTCCGCCAGGCGGTGGGCGAGGGCCTGCCCCTGCCCGAAGTCGACCTCCGCGAGGAAGACGTTGCGCCGCTCGAGGGTCGCGCCGTGCTCGGCGAGCCCCCGCCTGAGGCCGTCGAGCCTGGCGCGCACCACTCCCGGCCTGGCGGTGGAGGGGCCGGCGAAGGCGATGTTCCGATGCCCGGCCGCGGCCAGCTTCTCGCCGGCGATCCGCGCGCCGCCGACGTCGTCGATATTGACGTGGGAGACCTCGCCCAGGTCCTCGTACGCGTCGACGAACACCGACGGCGCGGCGACGCGGCGCGCGAAGTCGCGGGGGGCCATGGCTGTGGTCGCCATGACGACCGCCCCGGACACGTTCCAGGAGCGCAGCTGGGAGACCGTCTCCGCCACCCGCGTGGCGCCGCACAGCATGAGCACGAAGCCGGCGCCGCGGGCCCGCTCCTCGCAGGCGCCCACGAAGAGCGACTCGTAGGGCGAGTCCAGGGCCGCGCGGCCCGGGACGGCGCCGTAGACCAGGGCGATGATCCGCGAGGAGCAGGACGCCAGGGAGCGGGCCGAGGCGTTGGGGACGTAGCCGATCTCCTCGACGGCGGCCCGCACCTTCTCGACGGTCGCCGCGGAGACCCTGCCCTCCCTCCCGTTGATGACGTTGGACACGGTCATGGCGCTGACCCCGGCGAGCCGGGCGACGTCCCGAAGCGTGGCCATGTCGTTCCTCCCGGGTCCGGCTGCGGTGTTGACCATCTTACAGACAGAGGTGTACCGTTAAACTAGGTTTAGCGCAACACCTTGTGCTGGACCGGAACCTCCGCCTCAGACACAGGAGTCCCCATGGCACCCGCCCCGCACCCCTCCCGCCGCTCGTTCCTCCTCGGCGCCGCGTCCCTCGCCGCCCTGATCCCGCTCGCCTCCTGCTCGGGCGGCTCGGGCGGCCCCACCAAGGACACGACGGCGGACAAGGGCCTGCCCGTCCAGGGGACCACCCTGACCTACGACCCCAACACCCTGGTCAACAACGGCGAGCCCATCACCCTGGAGTGGTGGCTGTGGGACGGCGAGGAGCAGTTCACCGCCTTCGCCGACGCCTACCGGAAGATCCACCCCAACGTCGAGATCAAGGTCGTCAACCAGCCCTGGGACGACTACTGGACCAAGCTGCCCCTCGCCCTCCAGGGGGACAAGGGCCCCGCGATCTTCAACATCCACAACTCCCACCACGAGAACATCCTGCCGTACTGCGCCGCCTACGACATCGACCTGGACGCGGCCCGCACGGACTTCGTCGGCGTGAACGGGCACGTCATCGACGACCGGGTGTACTACCTGGACTACGGCCTCATGACGGGGCTCATCTACTACAACAAGACCATGTGGTCCGCCGCGGGGCTGACGGAGGCGGACATCCCCAAGACCTGGGAGGAGTTCCGCGCGGTGGCCAAGAAGCTGACCATCGGCGAGGGCGGCTCGCTGAGCCAGGCCGGGTTCAACTTCAACACCTCCGCCTACGTCCTCCTGCTCGGCAAGCACTACCAGTCGGGCGCCAACCTGTTCGACAAGGAGGGCAAGAAGGTCCAGCTCGACACCGACGTCGTCAAGGCCGACCTCGCCTTCCTCACCGACCTGTACGGCGTCGACAAGGTCGGCTCGCCCGACTTCGGCAGCGACTCCGACGAGGCCTTCGGCCAGGGGCTGTCCGCCATGACCTACAACTGGGGCCACTACTACGGCACCCTGAAGGACAAGTACCCCTCCATCGACTTCGGCACCTTCCAGACGCCGGTCGGCGCCGCGGGCGCCGCGCCCTACGCCTACGACCGCTGCAACGGCGAGTCCACCCCGGGCATCAACAAGAACGCCCCGGCCGGAGCCCAGGAGGCCGCCCAGGACTTCCTGAAGTTCTTCCTCACCAGCGACGAGCTGCTCAAGAACCTGTGCCTGCGCTACAGCCTGTTCCCCGCGTCGGCCTCCCTGGCGGACAACGACGAGATCGCCGCCCACCCCGTCATGAAGGCGCTGGGCTCGATCGACCGCTACATCTGGCCGGGCCCCATGCCCGCCACCGTGGAGGACAACGCGAAGACCGCCGTCGCCGACGTCCTGTACAACGGCGCCGCGGCGCCCACGGCGCTCTCCGCGGCGCAGTCCGCGATCGACGCCGACCTGGCCAAGACCTCCTTCGTGTCGGTGGAGGGCGACTACGCCCACGCCGACGAGGCCAAGTAGAGCGGTCGAGCCGAGCAGAAGCAGCCGAGTAGAACAGGAGTCCGGCGGTGGGCGGCCCCGACCGCCCACCGCCCCGATCATGAGCACCACCACCATCCCCACCGGGGGCGGAGACCCCGCCACCAGACCCAGAACCCCCGCCGCGGGCGGAGCCCCCGCCGCCGGCCGCAGGCGCGCGTACGCCGGCGAGCGATCGCTGCGCAACGGCGTCGTGGCGCTGATCGTCATCTTCAACGCCGTCCTGCTCGTCTACCCGATCGTCCAGGCCCTCCTGGGCTCCTTCCACCAGTGGAACCCCCTCAACGGCACCTACCGGTGGGTCGGCCTGGAGAACTACTCCGACCTCGCGGCGGACCCGACGTTCTGGACGTCCCTGACCAACACGGCCTACTTCTCGGTCGTCGTCATCGCGCTGCGGGTCGTCCTCGGCCTGGCGCTGGCCTACGCGATCTGGTCCCGGGTCACGCGGCACAAGACCTTCTTCCGCGCCGTCTTCTACATGCCGACCGTCACCCCCATGGTGGCCATCGCCTACGTGTGGAAGCTCATGTACAACCCGCAGATCGGCGTCTTCCACAGCCTCCTGGGGATCGACCTCAACTGGCTGCACAACTCCCGCTGGGCCCTGCCCGCCGTCATGGCCATGACCGTCTGGAAGGACTTCGGCTACGCCGTCATCCTCTTCCTGTCGGCCCTGCACTCCCTGCCCGAGGACGCCCTGGAGGCGGCGAGCGTGGACGGGGCGTCGGCGTGGCAGAGGTTCCGCTACGTCATCAACCCGCTGCTGCGGCCCATGACGGTCTTCGTCGTCATCACCTCCCTCATCAGCTACGTACAGGCCTACGTCCAGATCCTCATCATGACCGAGGGCGGGCCCGGCAAGTCCACCTACCTCATCTCCTACATCATCTTCGACGAGGCCTTCCAGAAGTACGACTTCGGCTACGCCTCGGCGATCGCCTTCGTGCTCCTGGTCATCACCGCGGCCCTCACCGCGCTGTCCTTCTCCGTGTCCTACCGCCGCAGCGGGGGTGCACGATGAGCCGGCGCATTCAGACCATCGTCCTGGAGGGCGTCCTGGCGGTGCTGGGGATCACCACGGTGTTCCCCTTCGTGTGGATGCTCTTCTCGGCCTTCAAGCCCAACCGGGAGATCGTCAGCCTCCACCAGTCCCTCCTCCCGCAGGAGTGGACCCTGGAGAACTTCACCGGATTGCAGGACAAGTTCGACTTCCTCCGCTTCTTCCTCAACAGCCTCGGGGTCGCCCTGGTCATCACCGCGGTGACCATCTACACCAGCTGCCTGTGCGGCTACGTCCTGGCCAAGTACCGCTTCCGGGGGCGCAACGCCGTCTTCGGCTTCATCCTGGGCACCATGATGATCCCCTGGGCCGTGACCATCATCCCGCGCTACAGCATGTTCGCGTCCTGGGGGCTGCGCGACCACTACATCGCGCTGATCCTGCCGGCCGCCCTGTCCGGGTTCGGCATCTTCATGTTCCGCCAGTCGATGAGCGACATCCCCGACGCCATCCTCGAGGCGGCCCGCATCGACGGCGCCGGCGAGATCTACATCTTCCACCGCATCGTGCTGCCCATGAGCCGCAACCCCATCTCGGCCCTGGCCATCTTCCAGTTCCTGTGGTCCTGGGAGGACTACCTGTGGCCCTACCTCATGATGGACAGCGAGGACAAGCAGGTCCTGGCCGTGGGTCTGACCACCTTCAACGGCCGCTACGGGACCGACTACGGTGGTCTTTTCGCCGCCACGACGATCTCCGTCATCCCGGTCCTCGTCGTCTACCTCATCTTCCAGAAGCGCTTCATCGCAGGCGCCGCCGCCGCCGCAGTCAAGGGCTGATCCATGACCTCACCGCTGTCCCCCGCCCCCGCCGGGCTCCGCCCCGCCCCGGCCCGCCCCGACGCCGTCGTCACGGCGGACGGAGCCCGCTTCACCGTCCTGACCGACCGGCTCATCCGCATGGAGCACTCCCGCACCGGCGACTTCGTCGACGCCGCCACCCAGCTGGTGGTCTCGCGCGACCTGGGCCCGGCGCCCGACTTCGAGGTGCGCCGCGGGGAGGACCGGGTCGAGATCCTCACCACCCACCTCCACCTGACCTACCAGCCCTCCCGGGGCTTCTCCCGCTCGGGCCTGACCGTGAGCCTGCGCACCGCCGTCATCAGCCCCCACGGCGGCGCCTGGCGCCACGGCGATACCTGGGACCCCGAGGAGACCTACCCCACCAACCTCGGCGGCACCCGCCGCACCCTGGACGAGGTCGACGGGCGGGCCCGCCTGGACCCCGGCCTGCTCGCCACCCACGGCATCGCCGTCGTCGACGACTCCGCCTCGCTCCTGCTCCAGCGCGACGAATGGGTCCGCCCGCGCCCCGGCGCCGACCCCGTGGACGGGCGCACGCCGGACGAGGACCTGTACCTGTTCGGGTACGGCCAGGACTACCGGGGGGCGCTGCGCGACTTCTTCGCCCTGACCGGCCCCACGCCCCTCATCCCGCGCGCGCTGCTGGGCAACTGGTGGAGCCGCTTCCACAAGTACTCCCAGACCTCCTACCTGGCTCTCATGGACCGGTTCGCGGCCGAGGAGCTGCCCTTCTCCGTGGCCGTGATCGACATGGACTGGCACCTGGTGGACATCGACCCGGCGATCGGCAACGGCTGGACCGGCTACACCTGGAACACCGACCTGTTCCCCGATCCGGAGCGCTTCCTGGCCGCCCTGCACTCCCGCGGCCTGCAGGTCGCCCTCAACCTGCACCCCGCCGCGGGCATCCGCCGCCACGAGGCCGCCTACGAGCCCATGATGCGCCGGCTCGGCCTGGACCCCGCCTCCGGCGACGAGATCCCCTTCAACATCGGGGACAAGGACTTCACCGCCGCCTACCTCGACCACGCCCACCACCCCCTGGAGGAGCAGGGCGTGGACTTCTGGTGGCTGGACTGGCAGCAGGGCGGCGTCACCGACATCCCGGGGCTGGACCCGCTGTGGATGCTCAACCACGTCCACTACCTCGACTCCGGGCGCGAGCGCACCCGCACCGGGGCGGACGGCCGGGTCGAGCGCTACCGCCGTCGTCCCATCACCTTCTCCCGCTTCGCCGACGCCTCCAGCCACCGCACGCCCATCGGCTTCTCCGGGGACACGGTGATCACCTGGGACTCCCTGCGCTTCCAGCCCGAATTCACCGCCACCGCCGCCAATATCGGCTACTACTGGTGGTCCAACGACATCGGCGGGCACATGTTCGGCCGTTGCGACGACGAGATGGCGGCCCGCTGGGTCCAGCTGGGCTGCTTCTCCCCCATCAACCGGCTCCACTCGACGGACTCGGTGTTCAACTCCAAGGAGCCGTGGCGCTTCTCCCGCGACGCCCGGGCCACCATGAACGCCCACCTGCGGCTGCGCCACCGGCTCGTGCCCTACCTGTACACGTGGGCGCGCCGGGCCCGCGCCGAGGGCGTTGGCCCCGTCCGACCGCTCTACCACGACTTCCCCACGCAGATGGGCGCCTACGCCCACCGCACCCAGTTCCTCTTCGGCGACCTCGTGATCGTCCCCGTCGTCCACCCCGCGGACCCGGTCAGCACCCTGGCGCGCGAGGACGCGTGGCTGCCCCGGGGCACCTGGTTCGACGTCGTCACCGGCCGCCGCTACGAGTGCCCCGACGCCGCCGGGCGCGACCTGACCCTCTCGCGCCCGCTGGACCGCCTGCCGGTCCTGGCGCGCGCGGGCGCCGTCGTCGTCGGCGCCGAGGACCTGGGCGAGGCGGCCGGGGACAATCCGCGCCGCCTGTCCGTCGTCGTCGTGCCGGGGGCCGACGGCGAGTTCGTCCTGGAGGAGGACGACGGCTCGCCCGACCCGGGCGAGGACGGCGTCGTGCGCACCCGCTTCGCCCTCGCCTGGGACGAGGCGGGCGGGGCCTGCGACGGGGCCGGGGGCCGAGCCGGGGGCACGGCCCGCCTGACCATTGAGCAGACCGGGCCCGACGGCGTCGTCCCCGCCGAAAGGGAGATCACCGTCCACCTGCTGTGCGTGGACGACGCGTCGCTGCGGGCCGACCGGGTCGGGATCGGCAGCGGGGCCGGTGGGCGGGAGCCGGTGGTGACGGCGCGCGCGGCCGACGGCTTCGCGCTGGGCCCCGGCGTCGACATCGCCCTGGGCGCCGTCCGACCGGCCGACGGCGTCGAGCTGGTGCTCACCGGGGTGCGCACGCGGCCGCCGTCGTTGAAGGAGGAGGCTCTGCCCATCCTCGAGGCGGCGCAGATCGCCTACAGCGCCAAGGACCGGGCGTGGGGGGTGATCGCCTCCGGGGCCACCGGCGGGGCGCTGCTGGGCGGGTTGCGGGCGGCGGGACTGCCCGACGAGATTCTGGCCGCCTTCGCCGAGATCGGGTGAAACGGCTCCGGTGGGGGCGGCGGGGCCGGCTCGGCCGTCGTGCCGGCGCGTCAGCCGCCGTTCGGGCCCACCGGCCCGGACGCCGGGCGGTCGCGAACCCCGACCCACCCGACCTGCCGGACGGCGCCCGGGGCCGAAGTCGGTCACCCGCGGGTCCCGACCCGCCCAAGCCGGCCCCCGGCGGACACGTGCGCCCCGGGCCTGCATCACCGCGGAGCCCGACCCGCCCCCATGGGCCACACGCGCCTCACCGGACACGGATTCCCCTCCCGGAAGCGGGGCCTGAAGCGCAAAATGGCGCCCTGGGAGGATCGTTCCGCCCCGCACCCGGCATCGGACTCACAAGAACCGCGGAATCACGCGGAAGTCGCCGAACGCACCCGACGTGCCGGCGCGAACGATCCTCCCAGGGCGCCAAATCTCCTCCGAAGACGCATCAGGACCGTCCCCGCGACCTCCGCTGCGGACAACGAGCACGGAAAGCGCGTGTCGGAACCTCGGGTCGTCCCCGTGACACCCGCCGCGAGCCGGCGTGGCGCGGGACCGGCGGGCCCCGCACGATATTCCGCGAGCACGTCACTTAACCCGCGAGAACGTCTGCTAGAGGTACGTGCTCGCGGGTTAAGTGACGATCTCGCGGATTAAGTGACGTGCTCGAACAACGATCCCGTACGCCGCATCCCCGGGCGCGGACGGCGACTCGGAGAAGGCGACTCCCGCGTACTTTTACGGGTGCACGACCGCGCCGTGCGCACGGGGAATGACATCATTGAGCCTTTCTCACCAGGAAGCCCTCAGGACTGGCCGGGATCGGCGTGATGGTGCGGGTGGGCGGGCACGGTTGTGGTGCGGGCGGGGCTCCTGGGGCGGTCCGGGGCGGGGACGTGTCCAAATCTGTTGCGAAGGCGCCCCGGGCCGGTAAGAACTCGCAATAGACGTCAGAATCGGGAGACGAAAATTCGCCTCCATAGAAACCGTCATCATATTCGATATTCTTGAAATAGAAGTTGACGTAAAAACCGCTCATCTTTTCTAGCTCACCCAGCAATGAATGCCTTCCGGAACTCATCCTCACTTACCCTCATTTGCTGGACGAACGCATCATAGTTTTGTGCATCAAGCGGAATTTTCAACCCGTGCTTGGTGACACTGACGTCACCTCGTGCCGTGACGTTCGCCTCATAGGTGGATCCCTTGTTCATCCAAAGGAGCAGGTCGTCGGTTCCGGTCGCCTCTGGATACAAGTAATAACCGGCCTTGGCATCGAACCGGAACATGTAGGCAAGCACCTGCAGATAATCGCGGTTTCCGATGTTGTCGATTGGCTTGTACTTGGCATCGGCAATAATTCTCGTCTCGTTATTCCTGCTGATGAAATCCGGGTAGATCAACCCGATATTCCCGTCAAAGAGCCTCTGTGCTCCCTTGCCGCCCTTGTTCATCGGATGGTAGAAGGCATCTTCAATCAGGGAATTGACGTATTCCTCCCATAGCCACGCTCCGTCGAACAGGATGCCGTATATCTGCCGCAAGCCCGAACCTATCTGATGCTTCTGGTGCTGAAGAATCAAAAGGCACAGCCTCTGGAGTGCGAAATATTCTCGGAAGTATGCATGTCGTATGGAGTTCTTCTTGTTCGCCTCTACTATCTTCTGGCGATCATACAGCTCGTAGGAAGGGGTCGCCTCGATGACGAGCTTCACTTCGTCTTTCACTCTGGTGAGTAGATGACCGCCGTATGGCTTTCTCTTAATGAACTCGATCGTATGGCGCACCAGCTCCATCAAGATATTGTCGTAGGAGAATTCTCTTTGGCTGTATGCGACATTCCCGGTAAAGGGCGTGTTCAGCTCGATATGCCTTGCGATGTCGACGGTTCCCTTCACATTTCCGTCGTTATACCAGTTGCGGACATATCTCTTGAAGAGCCCTTTTCTCATGGCCGTCTTCAAATAGTACGGGAAGAGAAAGAGCAGGAAATTGAAAAGACGGTTGTTCTGGTCTGCGTCAGATTCTAAATCCACGATGTTGGGAAAGTCCAGCACGCGGTCGAGGAGGTATTCGAAAAAGTAGTCCTCCTCTTCAGAACTGAACCGGGATTCGATGATCAGCCGCTCGTTTCCGCAGCCGAGAAAGCCCATCACGTTCCCTGCCCGGTAAGAGCCATTGACGCTTTGGAGGATCATCTGATCTTTCGTTAGATCCTCCGCTTCGACGATGAATTCGGGGAACACAAACACACCCTCGCGCTCCAGTTGCTCGAGTGTCTTATCAGCAATCCGGCGCGTAAGGACTTCGATGCTTGAGAAAGCGTATTTCTTTACTTGTGTGTTGTCCTTAATTTTGAGCAGCTTCATCGGCATCTCCGTCGGTCGGCTTATGGTACCCATAGGCCTTAGCAAGCCGATTCATAATGCTTTCCTCGTCATACATCCCCTGAATGTATTCCTGAAGCAGCGGGTGCAAATAGTCCGTCCAGAGCTGGTCGAACGTCAGCGTCTTCAGCTTCAGGAAATAGGAAGCACCGATCTGGTAATTCTCGTTAAGATCCTCGACGGCGGCAATCTCTCTGTTCAGCGCCGACATGCGCCTGATTGCCTCTGCCTCAAGCTCCTCATCCTCCAGATTTGCCAGCATTTCAAGCCGCTCGTCTGCCCTCAGCTCAACAAAACGGAAACGGCGTCTCATGGCAAAATCGAAGTTGTCGACAGAGCGATCAATGTCATTCATCGTGCCGATTATGTAGACGTTCTCTGGGATGTAGAACTTCTCGTCTGGATCGGCGTGGAGGTTCGCATACTGCGTCGAGATCTCTCCGGCGCGACCGCGATATCCCGGATCGATGGCGAAGAACAGTTCGCCGAAAATTTTAGAAATCTCACCGCGATTGATCTCGTCGATGATGAATATGTATTTCTTCAATTCGGTCTGCTCGGTCTTTCCCTTTGCGCTGGACGCCTTCTTCGACTTGATCGCTTTGTAAATGGCGAAATCATAGGAATAAGCCTGTGTAGCGAAGGTCTTACCGAAAAACGCGGTGATGTCTTTAATCTTCGTGAATTTAACGTCAGACTCAAGCATCCGCCGAATCTCGTCAACGTTCAGCGCCAGCTTATTGACTGTGGCATTTCCGGGTATCGAAATATTGATATGGCTTTCGTCCACACTCGTGATAGTGAACTCGTTACCATTTATGGTCTTGAATGTGTCAACACCGAGCTCGATGCCGGAGAAGAAATCTGTCATGGATTCTTGAACAGATACTTCTCTCTCGATAGCCTCTTCTGATTTCTGGGAGTCCTCGTAGTTCTTGCGGGCACGGGCAATGAACTTCTTGAAGATGCCATCCTGCAGCTCGAAGCCCATCGTCCCGTCATCATTCACTTTGGGGCGCAGTCCCTCCACGAAATTGGAGTAGTCATAGCTCGGGTGGAACTGGACGAACTCGACTTGCTTTCTCTGTTCTTCGGAGAGCTGGGTGAACTTTTCATAGTATCCGTTGCTGATGATATCGGCGGCTATTTCCTTAGCAAGGTATGACTTGCCCGTGCCCGGAGCGCCCCGGAAAATCAAATTCTTCGACTCTATCAGCATGGACGAGAAGGGATTCTGATATCCCTTGAACTGCTGAACAAGCTCCTCCTGAGCAGCCGCCTCTGCTGTGGCTTCCTGCTCTTCCTGCTCGTCCTTTTTACGATAAGTCAGGATCATCTTATCGCCCGGTTCGCCGAATCGCTTCAGACACTCTTGAACGAAGATGATGGTCGAGAATACATTCCAGCAATACAGCACGAACTGTCTGCCGTTGTCGTAACTGTAGGTGAGGTACTCTATGGTCTTACGATGCTGCCTGAATTCCTCTACGCTCGTGTAAATGCCGCAGATTGTTTCGCTGGAGGGATTGTACTTGCATACAGGAAAACTCTCCCGACCTTCAACCGAAAGGGATGCAATCTGCTTCTCGAAAACCTGACATGCAATTCGGGGCATGGTCTGATTGGAATTGCGTCTTTCGCCTTTGCTGTAGGTGCGCTTAATAACCTCACCGTCAGATTTCTGGAGATAAGCATTCAACGGCTTGTAGTTGTCACCAAGGGAGAGGTTGTCCATCGTGAAGCGTTCGTCTGTAGAGGTCACGCCATCGGCTGTGATTGTCATCTCGAACTTTTCTTGCTTGACCTCGATATTGAAGCCCTGCCCCTGCAGGTAGGACTTCGCCTCGACGGCATTAAATCCCTCAGTGTCGACTTCTTCTCCCGTAGCTATATGTGCAGCAACGGCAATCACATATTTCGGCGGGTATTTCTTCCCATCCTCAGTAACAAGTTCATATTTCGTGCTCTGATTATGGAAAGGCGCACCCTTTTCATCGATGTATTTCAGAGCATCGGCAATGTTTTGTTCACTAATCTTTGGGATAGCCATGCTACGCCTCCTTCCATATTTCTCTTCTGGTTCCAGATATTTTCTCCATGCTGTAGTGTCTCTTTCGCGGTAATCTCCCGATTACGGAGTCCCCGTGTTATTTAAGCCATCGGACTGCCTTTTGACACTCGGGAATCTCCTCAGCAGAATCGCTCCGAGTGATTCATTTCCTTCCTATTGAGTCAATTCATGCACGATGACATAGAAGGTTATTCAGTGGACGTCTGCGCACATTTCCGGGAATCGATATTATGATGACCGGTTCCCATTGAGGCATGATGGCTGGCGAACAACGTCAACAACCTCGTGAGGAACGGGCTATCGTCATGGAGTATACCACGGGGCTGCCTACCGCCAAGTTCGCCGATTTGCTCACCCTCATCCGCCTGCGCGAGGAGGATGTCGAGGGGTATCCGCCGAGCCTGGGGCTGAGGGACTCGCTGAGGGCGGTGCTGATCTACATGCGTCACAATGTGATACAGGCGGTGATCGGAGAGCAGCTGGGTGTGTCCCAGTCCACGATCTCGCGGGCCATCGGGGCCGTGACCGATGCGATCGTCCGGGCCCTGAAGGACGTGCTGCTCACGGCCGAGGAGGTGCCCCAGGGGTGCGACTACGTGGTGGACGGCACTCTCTTCCCCTGCTGGAGTTGGCGCAATCACCGCGAATTGTGGTCGGGCAAACACAAGACGACCGGCGTGAACGTCCAGATCCTGATCCTGCCGGACGGCCGCCTGGTGCAGGCTTCCGATCCTTATCCGGGGTCCATGCACGGCGTGGCCGCCCCAGGCTCCTCCGGACTGCTCGAGGGAATCGACCCCTCCAGGTGGATCGCCGACAAGGGCCATATCGGAAGGGGAATGATCACGCCCCATAAGAAGCCCCCCAACGACGAACTGAGCGAGGCGGCGAAAGAGGCCAACAAGAGCATCAACCGGATCCGCCGGGCCGAAAGAGCGGGACATCGCCCACATCAAGGCCTGGAGAATCCTCCACACCGACTACCGGCGCCCCCTGACACATTCGAGCAGACCATCACCGCCGCACTCTCACTCTATATTCCTTCAAAACCGCCCCCTGAATAACCTTCCCGGGCGCCGAGACGTGCACTTCGCACTCGAAAGTGCAGTTCCAACCGTCGTTCTCGAGTGCAAAACGCACATCTCGAGGGCGAAATGCACCTCTTGAGAGCAGAATGCACATCTCGACGAGCACAGGATCGACCCGCCTCCCACTATCTCGGACGGCCCCGCCCACGCCGCCCCGCACCGGTCCCGGTCCGCGGACCACGACTCCCGGCGAGAAAGGCTCATTGCGCCCCTCTCGTCCCGAGGGGGCGCGGGGCGGGGCCGCGCGCTCGGCCAGCACATCCGGGTCGACGGTCTCGTCCCGAGGGGGCGCGGGGCGGGGGATCAAAACCACGCGCCAGCCACCTTTTTCGTCACCGGACCTCCCACCACCGATCCGCCCGAGCCCGCGGGAGTCGCAAGCGGCGACGCTCCGCCCAGCGAGGAGGAGAATGAGGGGCGTGAGCAGCACCCCGTACTCCCGCCCGCCGCTGGCCGGGCGCGTCGTCGTCGTGACCGGCGTGAGCAGGCGCGCCGGCATCGGCCACGCCATCGCCTGCCGGGCCGCCGACCTCGGCGCCTCACTCGTCTGCCACCACTACTCCCTGCACGACGCCGAGCAGCCCTGGGGCGCCGACTGCGTGGAGGCGACCCTGGACTCCGTGCGCGCTCACCTGACGCCCGGCGCGCGCCTGACCGGCATCGAGGCCGACTTCCGCGATCCGACGGCGCCCCGGGCCGTCATCGAGCACGCCGTCGCCGAGCTCGGACGCGTCGACGCCCTCGTGTGCAACCAGGCCTCCTCCGGGCGCGACGGCGGCCTGGAGGAGATCACGGCCGCGGACCTGGACCACCACTGGGCCGTCGACGCCCGCGCCGGCCTCCTCTTCGTCCAGGCCTACGCCGAGCGCTTCCGCCCCGACCCGGACCGGGATGCCCCCGCCCTGGCCGGCTCGGCGGTTCTCATGACCTCCGGCCAGGGCCTGGGGCCGATGCCGCGCGAGATCGCCTACTGCACGGCCAAGGCGGCCCTGGCGGGGATCACACCCTCGCTGGCCGCGGGACTCGCCGAACGGGGCATCCGCCTCAACACGGTCAACCCCGGCCCGGTGGACACCGGTTACATGGACGCCCCGACGCTGCGCGCGGTCGATGCCATGTTCCCCTCGGGCCGCACGGCCCGGCCGCAGGACCCGGCCCGGCTCATCTGCTGGCTCCTGACCGACGACGCCTCCTGGGTCACCGGCCAGGTCATCTCCACCGAGGGAGGATTCCGGCGCTGAGCCGCCCGTGAGAAGGATGATGAACAACACCACCGCGCCCGCCGCCCCGGCCCCCGTCCCCGCTCCCGAGCCGACCGGAGCCGCGCCGACCGGGACCGGATCAACCGGGGCCGCGCCCGCCGCCCCGGGGACGATCGAGGGCATGACCTTCCGGCCCGACGGCCGCTTCTGGATCGTCTACGCCTGCCTCATGACGGTCCAGTTCCTCGCCGCCATGTACCACACGGTCGTGGCGACGGCCCTGCCCACCATCATCGGCGACCTCGGCGGGGTCGCCCACATGTCGTGGGCCGTCACCGCCTACACCCTGGGCCAGACCCTCGCCATGCCCGTGTACGGCAAGGTCGGCGACGCCCTGGGCCGCAAGCCCCTCTACCTGCTGGCGATCGCCCTGTTCGTGGGCGGCTCCGCGCTGTGCGGGACGGCCGCCGGCATGCTCGGCTTCACCGTCTTCCGCTTCCTCCAGGGCCTGGGTGGAGCCGGCCTCATGATCTGCTCCCAGGCCATCGCCGGCGATCTCATCCCGCCGCGGGTGCGCGGGAAGTACCTGGCCCCCATGGGCGCCATGTTCGGCATCGCGGCGATCCTGGGCCCGCTGCTGGGCGGCTGGCTCACGGACTGGCTCGGCTGGCGCTCCATCTTCTGGTTCTTCCTGCCCTTCGGCGCCTTCGCCTGGATCGCCGTCGCCCTGGCGCTGACCATGCCGCGCCGCCGGGTGCGGCTGAGCATCGACTGGGCGGGGCTGGCCCTGGCCGGCGTCGGCGCCACCGGCATCGTCCTGCTGGCCACCTGGGGCGGAACGGCCTACCCGTGGAGCCATCCGCTCATCGTGTGCCTGCTCGTGGTCACGACCGGCTCGTGGGCGGCGCTGGTCCCGGTGGAAAGGCGCGTGCGGGACCCGCTCATACCCCCGCGGATCCTGGCCGACCGCACCTTCGTCGTCGCCACGATCGTCTCGGTGCTCATGTGCGCCTGCCTGTTCGGCATGAACGGCTACCTGCCCACCTACCTGCAGATGGTCCACGGCGTGAGCGCCACGGTCTCCGGGCTGGTCCTCGTGCCCGGGGCGGCCGCCATGTTCGCCGGCTCCCTCGTCTCCGGGTGGCTGGTCAGCCGCACGGGCCGCTACCGGATCTACCCGGTCGTCGGCTCTCTGCTGGCCGCCGCCGGCATGGCGGTCCTGGGCGCCGTCCCCGCGGGGGCGTCGGTGTGGTGGTTCGGGGTCGGCGTCTTCGTCCTCCAGCTGGGGGTGGGCATGTTCCTCCAGCTGAGCGTTCTGATCATCCAGAACGCCCTGCCCGCGCGGATGCTGGGGACGGCGACGAGCACGAACAACTTCTTCCGGGAGATCGGGGTGTCCATCGGCAATACGGTGGTGGGCGTGCTGTTCACCGGCCGTCTGACCGTCTCGCTGCTGGGCATGGGGATGAGCGAGGACGCGGCCGCCTCCATCACGCCGGCCGTCCTGCGGGACCTGGACGGGACGACCCGCGCCGCCGTCGTCGGCGCCTACCAGCACGCCCTGGCGCCCGTCCTGCTCGGCCTGGTCCCGGTCCTGCTCGTCGCCGCCGTGGCGGCGCTGGCGTTCAAGCCGATCCCGCTGTCGGTGAAGACGGGCCTGGAGCAGATCGAGGACGAACTCGCGGCGCAAGATGGGCGGCGGAGCGGGCGGGCCGACGGCGCTGACGGCGCCGACGACGCCGGTGCCGGGGGCGCCGGGAGCCCCGGGGACGCGCCGTCGTCGGCCCGCCGAGAGCGCCCGAGCCGATAGCCTCGGTCCATGAGCCAGACCGAATCCGCCGCCGACTCCTCCAGCGCTCCCCCCGCCGCCGACTCCTCCGGCACCGGCGTCCAGCCCGCCGAGCGCTTCGCCGCCGCCCAGCGCTATTTCGCGGGCGACCCGCGCTCCAACCGCGAGCGCATGCTCGCCCGTGACTGGTACGTCGCCAACGACCCCGACAACGCCCGCATCGCCGCCCGCGCCCGACGCGAACTGGGCCGCTACGAGCGGGCCTTCGCCGAGGGCGAGCCCGACGCCCAGGCCCACCTGCGCGCCGCGATCCCGCACCTGGGGGCCGGTGCGATCCTCCTGCCGCCGGTGCGCGTGGACTACGGGGAGAACATCATTGTCGGCGAGGGCAGCTTCGCCAACTACGGGCTCACCGCCCTGGACGTCGCCACCATCACCATCGGGGTGCACTGCCAGTTCGGCCCGAACGTCCAGCTGCTCACCCCGATCCACCCCCTGGAGCCGACGCCGCGCAGGGCCGGGCTGGAGAGCGCCGACCCCATTGTCATCGGGGACAACGTGTGGCTGGGCGGCGGCGTCATCGTCTGCCCGGGCGTGACGATCGGCGACGACTGCGTCATCGGCGCGGGCGCCGTCGTCACCCGCGACATCCCGGCCCGCTCCCTGGCCGTGGGCTCCCCCGCCCGGGTCATCCGCACCCTGGACGACTCCACCTTCAGCCCCCGGCGCCGGTCGTAGAGTCCGGGGCGGCCCCGACCGCCGGCACCATCACCTCTCCAAAGGAGCCACCGCCGTGAACCCCGAAGCCTTCTCCGACCTGACTCGTGCCAGTTTTGGCGACGTCGCGTCGTGATGGGGGTTTTTCGTTGGCGTGGTGCGGTCGGGGTGGTGGGTGCGGGGCACTAATGGGTGGTTGTAGGGTGGGGGTGTGAGCCCGTTCGTCCGGAAGGTGCG
>ERZ772973.232-NODE-232-length-32430-cov-6.52327_pt1 | contig 32430 bp, 22 predicted proteins | sample MGYA00580672_ERZ772973 | MGnify/ENA primary metagenome ERZ772973 (study PRJEB29015, sample SAMEA2737938) | human oral metagenome | biome: human oral; feature: human-associated habitat; material: dental | place: China | collected 2152 ...
ATCAGCCGTTTCAGCTACACCAAAGCGTGGGTAAGGAATGTTATTTTCTTTTAGTAGGGTTGAGAAGCTACCTCTGTCCTCAGCCAAATCCAAGGATTGGAAGCTGGTACCTATGATTTTGATACCATATTTGTCCAATTTCTCGGCCAACTTCAATGCGGTTTGTCCACCGAGCTGTACGATGACCCCTTCAGGCTTCTCATGTTGGATAATATCGTAGATATACTCCCAGAATACAGGTTCAAAATAGAGCTTGTCAGCGGTATCAAAGTCTGTAGAGACGGTCTCTGGGTTACAGTTGATCATAATGGTCTCATAACCACATTCTTCCGCAGCCAATACCCCATGTACGCAGCAGTAGTCGAACTCAATTCCTTGTCCTATACGGTTAGGCCCTGAACCGAGTACCACCACCTTCTTGCGGTCAGTAACCACACTGTCGTTGGCTACATATTCCTTGCCATCGGCGGTACGGATAGGCGCTTCGAAGGTAGAATAATAGTAAGGAGTCTGCGCCTTGAACTCGGCTGCACAGGTATCAACCAATTTGAATACGCGGCGTATATTCAGCTCCTCACGCTTCTTATGTACCTCACTCTCCCAGCAACCCAGCATATAGGCAATTTGTCGGTCGGCAAAGCCTTTTTGCTTGGCTTCAAAAAGGAGCTGCTTAGGTAGCGTATCTATCTTATAGTTGGATATTTCTTTCTCAAGGGCACAGAGTTCCTCGTATTGTTTGAGGAACCACATGTCTATCTTGGTGATTTCATGGATACGGCTTAGCGGAATACCCAGCTGTACCGCATCATAGAGTACAAATACCCTATCCCAGCTGGGGTGGGTGAGTTTTTCAATGATTTGCTCGTAGTTCTTCTCCCCTTTACCATCGGCTCCCAAACCATTGCGCTTGATTTCGAGCGATTGGGTAGCTTTCTGTAAGGCTTCTTGGAAAGAACGACCAATACCCATGACCTCCCCTACTGACTTCATTTGTAGGCCAATAGTACGGTCAGAGCCTTCAAACTTATCAAAGTTCCAGCGTGGTATCTTCACAATCACATAATCCAAGGTAGGCTCAAAGAAGGCGGAAGTGGATTTGGTGATTTGGTTTTGCAATTCGTCCAAATGATAGCCAATAGCCAATTTGGTCGCTATCTTAGCTATAGGATAACCTGTAGCCTTAGATGCCAAGGCGGACGAACGCGATACACGTGGATTGATTTCAATAGCGATGATATCTTCCTTCTCATCGGGAGATACGGCAAACTGTACATTGCAACCGCCTGCAAAATCACCTATGCTGCGCATCATCTTGATCGCCATATCACGCATACGCTGGAAAGTGCGATCGGAAAGGGTCATTGCAGGAGCTACCGTGATAGAGTCACCCGTATGGATACCCATCGGATCCATGTTTTCTATGGTACAGATAATGGCTACATTGTCATTCTTATCGCGCAAGAGTTCTAGTTCGTATTCTTTCCAACCCAAAAGTGCCTTATCAATGAGCACCTCATGGATAGGGGACGCTTCCAAACCGCGATTGAGGAGCATATCAAAATCCTCTTTCTTATAAACGATAGATGCTCCTGTACCGCCCAAGGTAAAGGATGGACGTATTACAAGTGGAAAACCAAAACGCTGGGCGATTTCTTTTCCTTTGAGGAAGGAAGTAGCTGTTTCCGAAGGCGCCATTGGGATACCAATTTCATCGAGCAACACGCGGAATTTCTCGCGGTCTTCGGTAATTTGAATCGCATCAATATCTACCCCGATGATTTCCACTCCAAAGTCCTTCCAGATACCTTTTTCAGCTGCCTCTATACAGAGGTTAAGGGCAGTCTGTCCGCCCATAGTAGGTAGTACGGCATCTATTTCGGGGTGTGCCTTGAGGATTTCCACCAATGATTTAGTGGTAAGGGGTTTGAGATAGACCACATCCGCCATGGAAGGGTCGGTCATAATCGTAGCAGGGTTGGAGTTAATAAGCACGGTTTTGATACCGTCTTCGCGCAAGGAGCGTAACGATTGCGAGCCTGAGTAGTCAAACTCACAGGCTTGCCCGATAATGATAGGTCCTGACCCTATAAGCAGAACACAATGTAGGTCGTTTCTTTTTGGCATTTTTATATAGATTGCTGCTTTTTATTTGAAAAAATAGCTACACCTTTCAGACGAAAAATATAGCTATTTATTGTATTAATAATAAAAAATATCGTTGCCCTGCGTATCTCTTGTGAGTACTGCTTAAGGGAGAAAAAGGGTGTACTTGTGGGATAATATTACTAAGTATATTCATTGGGTGCTAATGATGGGGCAAAGATACTAATTATTTTTGAGATAAAAGACTTCCTTTCCTTAAAATCTTATCCCCCATGATGCTAAGGTGTATTAAGCAGGGAATCCCGTACATATGTCTTTGTAAAAGAATCTATCCGAAAACGTGATATACCCACTTTGCCTGCTCTACGAACTCTGGGAAGATAAAGTATATATCGCTTGTTCTTTTTGAGCTTTCCTGTTTTTCCATGTACCCAATAAGTATCTGGAGTTAAATAATATCCCCCATACTTAGCTCTATAACGTATCTCATCAGGGGAGACAATATATTTTTTTCTAAAAAGCACATCTATATAAGCAGTTACTTTCTCAGCAGAAGGGTGTTGCTTAAAATAGTTTCGGGCAAAAAGTGTGGCTGCCTGTTCTGTATTAATAGGCAATCGCTTTTCTTTCTCGGCATAGGCAGGCTCATCATAGAACACATACGCACCATCAGGAGCCGCACAAGAGGTAGCTAAAAACAACAAAAATAAGGGAAAGTATTTCATACTGTAATTTTACGGATAATACTCTATTTCTCGCTTCTCTATAACTTTTATGTCGTCTCCTTTAAATTTTTCTATTTCCCCAGATGTTTCTTCTGCTATCAAGGCTTTTAGTATTAGATTCCCCATCTTATCATAAGTAAGCTGATAGACTTTTGCAGAAAAAGGTTTTACGCCTGTTTTATCCTCATAATACTCCTCTCTTATTTGATGTGTAGTATTGTTGTATATATATTTTGTTCTCCTCCAATGATCCCTCAACAGATGCTTTTGTTCTTCCACAAGTACACCGTCCTTATAGTTTTCTATCTGCTCTATTTCCCCGTCAGTATCATACTGAATATGCTTTTCCAATTGCCCTTTAGTATCGTATTGATACACCTCCATACTGTCTTTCTCATTGTAATTCCCTCCAAAAGAGTCTTTTCTATTTTTCATATAGGCAAGGTCATATTTCTTTACTAAAAGCCTGCCTGCACTATCATATTCGTAGAGTTCTTTATAGTTGATACCATCATAACCTCCCTCTGCCCTTCTCTCTTTAGAAAGCAAATTCCCTTTACTATCATAGGTATAGAGGTATATTTCACTTGCCCTGATACCACCCATATCTACAACGACTTTCTCCTGCACTACATTGTTAGGCAACTGAGTAAATACCGATTGAGATTCATTGCTTTTCACCTTTTTTAGTTTGCCATTATCGGCATACTCAAAGATAATTTCCCTTACCTTATTTCCTCCTCTATAAGATTGATAGCTAACGAGTTGTCCTTTCTCATTGAAGTTATCTCTCGTTAAAAAGCCATATTCGTGATGACTTACAAGCGTCTTAACCTTTCCCTTGAGACCATACTGGCTAAGGGAAAGTTTATATTCGCCTGATGTATGTTGCCCACTCACAGTAGTAAGGCACAAAAACATAAGTAATAAGAGTGTTTGCTTCATAACCATAAGAAAAAGAGTGAAAAACGGGGCTCGAACCCTCAACCTTACTTTGCTTGAGCGGTATCTGCTGTATCAGCTGGCGCCTCTTGTGGGGGCGCTTGCTGATCCTCCTCTTCATCGGTAGCAAAACCATAAGACCTGCCCAATTCCTTCAAGCGGTTGATATACTTCTTATAGGTAGCCGATTCCTTCTTATAGAAAGCCTCATCCTCCATAATAGGAATGAGCAGTGCCTGATAGCGCCTTAGATCATAAGCTATCTCATCAGAAAGCCTGATAAAGTTGATTTCTGAGAAAGTAAGATAGTACTCAATCTTTTCTTGGTATTTCTTAGCTACTTCAAGGAATAACTTTCTGGCCTTTTCGGGTTCTTTCACCGCATAATAACCCGATATAAAAGGCTCTAAAGTAAAGTAATATCCCAAGTGTCCCACAGGAATACGCGTGGTAGCTATATCAATTATATCCTTAGCCTTGTCTATTTTATCTTCTGCCAAAAGGGTCTCAGTAAGGCGTGCTAGGTTACCACGGAAGACGATACTGTTGCGACGCGTTTCTGGGTCATGGTATATATTCGGATCGTCCATATTACCCCAGTCAAAGCTCTTTACGATCTTATACATCAGGTCGGCATCTATACGTCCCATATCATAAGGGTTGTCCTTGTCAATAGGAGTTTTGATAGGTACCAATTTGTAGGCCATACCATCGAGCTGTAAGTAATCGCGCATCCATATATATTCCTCATCACTATAGCTACCTCCTGTAAAATAGATCGGACGCTTCCAATCGTTGTTGGCCAAAATATCAAGCATCATCAGGCGGTTCTTACCCATACCTACCGAAGGGAGCTTGATGTCTATATAATCCACAATCTTATCGGCATCTTCAGGTTTTACAATACCACTCTTAAGGACATTTTCTTTATTGACAGGAATACGGATTCTATTGGTCGGATAGCTGGCATAGACAAGGTCTGGTGCCTCACCATTGCGATCAACAATCTTCTTAGTCTTAGGGTCATCACTTCCCACCCATGCCATAAAGTCTGCTATAGTCCATATCTTGTCTGTTCTCTGATCAAAATAGATTACATCGCGCACTCCATAGGCATATTGTCTATGTACCAACTGGGACGGAATAGGTTCACTGGTATAAGCCTTGTGCTTCATCTGGTCTATATACCAATCGGTTCCCAAAAGGGAAGTGTTAATCACCCTCACATCGGTGCGATAATGCTCCACCTCCTGCATATACCACATTCCAAAGGTGTCATTATCCCCTATGGAGAAGATCATTGCCCCATTGTCCTTGGAAACAGAATCCAAGTAACTCTTGCCCAAGGCACGTGCTGTATAGCGGTTGGAGCGGTCATGGTCGTCCCAGTTCTCAGCCAGCATACGAGCTGGAACCACAAGCAAGCAGAGCGATACTACCGCAGGTGCCATGCCCTTGAAGGTCATTTTCTCTTCCAATAGGGAATAAAGGGCATATACCCCCATTCCTATCCAAATGGCAAAGGTAAAGAACGAACCTACCAAGGCATAATCTCGCTCTCGTGGCTCAAAAGGTCGCTCATTAAGATACACCTTTAGCGCCAACCCTGTAAAAAGGAAAAGCACAAAGACCACCCACCACTGGCGTTTGCTAGAAGTAAACTGGAAGAACAAGCCTACCAAGCCCAGTAGCAGCGGCAAAAAGAAATAGGTATTACGCCCACGGTTATTTTGTTCATCGGAAGGGAGGTGATCCTGCGGATAACCTGTATGCCACTCATCTATAAAGGAAATCCCTGAAATCCAGTTACCATGATTATTGCTGATTTTCCCTTGTATATCGTCCTGACGACCCACAAAGTTCCATAGCAGATAGCGCAAATACATATAATCAAACTGGTAGGAGAACATAAAGCTCAAATTGTCCCAAAAAGATGGTTTCTCTACAATAAATACCCCTTGATAGCGACGAAGCAGCTGCACATATTGCTCATAATCACCTGCATATAGGACTGACTGAAGTTGTCGGCTGAGTTGTTCCACCTTTTCATTTCCTATATATTCAGGGCTGATTCTATACTTTAGCGGACTGGTCAGGCTCATATAGTTGGCCGCATGCTCACCACTCCACATACGGGGCAATAGCCCTATATGGTCGGGGTGTGGCGCATCCAAAGCATCTTTGTAGTTATTTACTATAATATATTTGTGTGCCTTGTAATCGCGCTCATACTTAGGCTTTTCATCTATATAGCCCTCAGGAATGGCAAAGCTATCTGAGTACATAGGCCCTTTGAAGAGGTATGTTTTCTGGTATTGCTCCAAGTTGTAGTAAGCCAAAAGCAAGCGTGCATCGGTAGGGCTGTTCTCATTGATCACTGTACCTGCATTGGCACGTATGGGGATCATCAGCCAAGAGGAAAAGCCTACAAAAACAAAGAGCAGACAGAGGGTTGCGGTTTGCAACAAGCGTTTTTGGTGTTTCTGTGCTCTCCATAGGGTAAAAGCAAAAGCTCCTATAATCCACACTCCTGTAAAGATAGTACCCGAATTGAATGGCAAGCCCAACTTATTGACAAAATACACCTCCGTATGACCAAACAAGGCCAAGGTATAAGGAAGTATCAGCTTGAAAATTAAGAGCAATATGGAAATAGAAATCACATTGGCCAAGATAAAGTTCCTGACATTCTTCTTAAAATGGGATTGGAAGAAGTAGAGCATCCCTATGGCAGGAATGGTAAGCAGCGCCATAAAGTGTACCCCAAAGGAGAGTCCCACTACAAGGGCTATGAGTAACAACCACTTATCTCCACGTGGGGAATCAAGGTTATCTGTCCATTTAAGCCCCAACCAGAACATGGCCGACATGAAGAGCATCGCCATAGCATACACCTCCGCTTCGGTGGCATTGAACCAAAAGCTATCGGAGAAGGTATAAGCCAAAGCGCCCACTACCCCACTACCATACAAAGCAATTACCTGTCCATTGGAAAGGCTCTCTCTCTGTGCAAGCGCAATCTTCTTAGCGAAATTGACAATGATAAAATATAGGAATAGTATGGTAAAGGCGCTGGAGAACACCGAGATAAAATTCACAAAAAGGGCAGTCTTCTCTGGCGAAGGTGAGAAAGAGGCAAAGAAAGCCCCTACCATTTGGAAGAAAGGTGCTCCAGGGGGGTGCCCCACTTCCAACTTAGCCGAAGTAGCTATGTATTCTCCACAGTCCCAGAAACTTACGGTAGGCTCCACCGAAAGCCCATAGGTAAGTAAGGCTATGAGGAATACCCCCCAGCCTATGATCAGATTATACTTATGAAAGTCCTTTTGTAAGTTCATTTTTATCTTTTTAGAAAAACGGAGCGAAGTTACACATTTTTATCTGATTTACCTAATAAAATAGAGAGAAAAAATTTTTTTATTTTTTTCACCCAAGGTATTGCAGGTTTCAAAAAAAGTTGTACCTTTGCACCGCAATTGAGAGATGGTCTATGGTGTAATGGTAACACAGCAGATTTTGGTTCTGTTATTCAAGGTTCGAGTCCTTGTAGACCAACTTTTTACAAATAATTCTTCTGAATTGGGTTAATCATATTATTATAGTTTAAAGTTATTTAGAAAGAAGCTACCTGAATAAGGTAGCTTTTTTTATTCCATTTATTTTTCGTATCTTTGCCACCCGAAAAAATAGAGAGATATGCAAATGAGAACTGCTATTTGCTTACTACTTACACTCTTGGGGTGCCTTCAGGGCTTTGCTCAAGAACGTACCATTCATGGAACTGTCAAAGATACACAAGGACGACCTATATCCAATGTGGTAGTCTTTGTCAAAGGGACACCTGAGACTACCACACAGACCAATGCGGAGGGGTACTATACCCTCAAGGCACAAGATGGGGCTACATTGGTGTTCTCCTCCTTAGGTTTTCGCGAAGTAGCTCTCCCCTTGGGGACTTCCGACTCCTTAGATGTGGTTATGGAAACCTCTCAGGCTAACACCCAAACTACCCCCGCCACACAAGAGCGTACCGTGGCTCGTACCAATGTACGCGGGCCTTCGTCCATCTACGGGGAGAGCAAGCCCCTATGGGTAGTAGATGGTGTCATCCTTGATGACGGGGTGGAACTCTCCCCCGATGCGCTCTCCTCCTCCGATGCCAAGCTACTCATTGCCTCGGCTCTCGGTGGCCTCACCTCCGATGATATCGCCTCCTTCAAGGTGCTCAAGGACGCTTCCGTTACCTCTATCTATGGCCCGCGTGCCGTGGCAGGAGTGGTGGTAGTTACCACCCGAAAGGGAACTAAAGGTACTAACAATATTACCTATACCAACGAATCTACCTTTAGAATGATCCCCTCCTATGACAACTTCAACATCATGAACTCACAGGAGCAAATGGACTTCTATATGGAAATGCTACGCCGTGGCAACTTCTCCTATGAGACTCTTACCAACCGTCGCTACAAAGGGGAAATCGCTCGTATGTACGAACTGCTCAATACCGCTGGCCCTGATGGAAACTTCGGCCTTGACAACACTGAAGCAGCCAAGACGGCTTATCTGAGAGCCGCCGAGTATCACAATACCAACTGGTTTGCCAAGCTCTTCCAAGCAGGGGTGATGCAGAACCATGCAGTGAGCCTCTCCACAGGAAGCGATAAGGCGTCTTACTATGCCTCTATCAGTGTGCTCTCCGACCCAGGTTGGATGAAGTATAGCCACAGCGATCGCTATACAGCTAATCTCAATGCCAACTACAAGCTCAGCCAAAAGGTGAGTTTCAATGTGATTGTCAATGGTGCTTACCGCCAAGGACGCACCCCTGGTAGTGTGGATCCTCTCACTGGAAAAGTGTCTTCCGAACTGGGGCTTAACCCTTATTCCTATGCCCTGAACGCCTCCCGTACCCTTGACCCTACTGTGGCTTACCGCTATAGGTATGCTCCTATGAACATCTTTGAGGAGCTGGAAAATAACTATACCGATAGCCATATAGGCGATATCAAGATACAGGGACGCCTCTCTTGGCTTATTACCCCAAAGATAGAGGCTACGGCTCTGGGGGCTATCAAGTATCAGAGTATCTCCCACGAGCTTAACCAAACCGAACAATCTAATATTGCAAGGGCTTATCGTGCAGCTGATAACCTGAACATGATCAAAAACAACGAATACCTATACGAAGACCCTTATGACGACTTTGACGTAAGGCGTACTGTCCTACCCGAAGGGGGTATCCGCGAGAAAAGCGAAAGCCTCCTCTCTGGCAAAGACTTCCGTGCGACCCTTAGTTATAAGGACGCCTTTGACGAAGGCAAACATAAGCTCCAGCTCTTAGCAGGTATGGAAACCAATGATACCTACCGCAGCAAGGACTGGGGTAAGAACTTCGGACTGATGTATGAGTTGGGCGAAATCTCTTATTTCTCTTATGAGGCTTTCAAGCAAATACAAGAGAGCAAATCTCCTAACTACTATACAGTGAGCCGTACCACTACGCGCAATGCGGCTTTCTTCTCCAATGCTGCCTATACTTTCCTTGACCGCTATACCTTGGAGGGGATCTTTCGTTACGATGGTACCAACAAGTTCGGTGCTTCCCGCTATATTCGCTGGATGCCTACTTGGAACCTTGCCTTCTCTTGGAATGTAACCAAAGAGACCTTCTTTCCTAAAAATACCGCCCTCTCCTTGCTATCGTTCAAGACTTCTTTTGGGGTAATTCCCGAAAGTCCTTCTGCTCCTACTTCCTTGGTGAAGATCATGGGGGATATTCCTTGGCGTAGCAATGAGCGTACCCGTGAGACAGCACTCAAGGTGGCCGATCCTGCCAGCTATGACCTTACCTATGAGAAAAAACAAGAGTTCAACATGGGAGTACAGATGGGCTTTTTTAAGAATCGTATCAGCTTAGCTGTTGATGGCTATACCCGCCAAAACTATGACCTTATAGGTCGTGTACCTACCCAAGGCCTTAGCGGCAGTATCCTCAGGGTGGGCAATGTGGCACAAATGCACTCTTATGGGGTGGATCTGAGCCTACAAACCCAAAATATCAAGCTCAAGGATTTTTCTTGGACAACAACCTTTATCTATGCCAAGAATGAGAACAAAATCACCAAGCTCTATGTGGATGCCTCCATATCCGATATGGTGCGTGGCAGCGGCTTCTCCAAGGAGGGATACCCCGTAAGCTCTATTTTCTCCATTCCCTTCCGTGGCCTTAACAGCGATGGACTTCCTACCTTTGCTGACCCCAATGGCAATACGACTATTGACGGTATTCGTTTTGACCAGCGAGACAACCTTGACTTCCTCTCCTATTCGGGTACTACCAAACCTACCGATGTGGGGAGCTTGGGCAACCTATTTACTTACAAAGGATTATCGCTCAATGTATTGCTTACCTATTCTTTTGGTAATGTATTGCGCCTGCCTACTGCCTTCAAGGCCAATTATGACAATGATGCCTTGGCCCTACCTAAGGAATTTACCAATCGCTGGATGCAACCTGGCGATGAGCATCTTACTCAAGTGCCTGCCATTGCCTCCTCTTACCAGAGAGACAACATGCCTAATTTGGACTATGCCTACACCGCTTACAATTACTCTGATGTCCGCATAGCCAAAGGGGACTTCATTCGTCTCAAAGAAATTTCCTTAGGGTATGAGTTTGACAAAGATCTACTCAAAGATATGAAAATCAAGCGATTGAGCATGAAACTACAAGCTACCAACCTCTTCTTGCTCTATGCTGACAAGAAGCTCAATGGGGCTGACCCTGAGTTTTCCACAGGAGACTCTTTTATTCCAAATCCTAAACAGCTGACTTTCAGCCTACGTGTAGGTCTATAACCCTTTAATACCGAATCCTATGAAAAGAAATCATATACCGCTACTTGCCCTACTGTTATGTTGCCTAGTAGGGTGCAACAAGTTCTTGGATAAGAACCCCGACAGCCGTGTGGAACTGGATAGTGCCGATAAGATACAGAAATTCTTAGTCAGTGCCTATCCCAACCGTACTACAGCAGTGGTAACCGAGTTTTCCTCTGATAATATAGATGATATAGGCGCCAATAACCGCCGTACTATTCCTTTTATTAGCGAATTGGCCTATTGGGAACGCGATTTCCACGAATATAGCGCCCGCGATGGCTTGCGCAACCTCTGGAGTGATAACTATTCCATGATTTACCATGCCAATGTGGCTTTGGAGGCTATTGACCGCTTAGGCAATACCCCTGACCTACAAGCCGCACGCGCAGAAGCACTCTTGGTACGTGCATATGCGCACTTTGTCTTGGTCAATCTCTTTGGCAAACAATACAATAGCGTAACCAGTACCACTGACCTTGGCGTACCTTATATAAGCGAACCTATCAATGAGTTCCAAGCCGAGCGCCCTCGCAACACCGTCGCCGAAGTGTATGAGCGTATAGAACAAGACCTTACTCAAGGACTGCCGCTGATCAACGATAGTTACTACAAAGTACCCAAATTACATTTCAACAAAAAAGCAGCTCAGGCCTTTGCCGCTCGCTTCTTCCTCTACTACCAAAAGTGGGACAAAGCAGAGCAAATGGCCACTGCTGTACTGGGAGAGACACCTACCACCCTGCGCAACTGGGAGGCCTTCCAAGCACTCTCCAGCGAAGATGCACACGCTAAGGAATACACCCGCGACGATGTAGAGGCCAACCTCATGCTTGCGGCTGTTCACACCAATGCCACTGCTTATATTGACGGAACTTCAGTGGCGCGCTTTACCCATGGTGCCGCCCTTTCGGTAAGAGAGACCTTCCGTGACGAACATAATTTGTGGCAAAACAACTATAAGGACAAGGCTTTTGAGCGTTATCGTACCGAAATTAGCAAATATATCTATACCAAATATCCCACTTACGTAAATAACCGTTCGCAAATCGTTCTTTTCTCTACCGATGAGACTCTTTTAGTTCGTGCTGAAGCGCGTATCCTCCAAGGAAAATATGCCGAGGCAGTAGCTGACTTAGGCTATTTTACCAAGAACTACCTCTCCTCTGGAGCGCAATTTACCCAAGAGGAGATTGTCTCTGCCTATGAGCGCATGGCCTACGATGCTTATGATACCACTACACTGCTTAGCCATGCCACTCAAAAGAAAAGACTCCACCCTGATTTTGCGATAGATAACACCCAAGAGAACCTACTTCATTTCCTCTTGCAGTGTCGCCGTTTGCTCACCTTGGGCGAAGGCTTGCGCTGGTATGATATCCGTCGCTATGGTATAGAAATCCATCGCCACCAGCTCGATAACGAAGGTACCGCCTACGTCAAGAGCGTACTCTCCAAAGATGATAAGCGCCGCACCCTCCCTCTCCCTGTAGATGTGGTAGCGGCTGGTATGCAACAAAATGACCGATAATTCAACTCCTATGAACCGATTAAGATTACTCCCCCTCCTGCTTGCCCTCACCTATATAGGTTGTAGCAAGGACGCCCCTGATACCTCTCAAAGCGTGGTACAACTCTCCTCCCCTGAGGAGATTAAGAACCGCACAGAGCTTGACCGATATATCATTGAGAAATTCACCCAACCATACAATGTAAATATCATATACCGATTCTCTGAAAATAATATCAGCCGTAATATGTTCCGCTATGTGGCACCGCCTTCTGCGGAGAAAGCCTTGCAAATGGCCAATTTCCTAAAGTATATGTACTATGAGCCTTATACAATGCTTACCCCTAAGGGCTTCCTACAAAACTATTCCCCTAAGGAACTGGTTTTCATAGGCTCTCGTGCCTTCTCCGATGTGGGCACTGCTTATAACGGCTTGGCTACCAATGCGGTAAAGATAGAGATGCTGGGGGTAAATGATATAAATCCCAATACCACTGACCCAACCGAGATAAAGAACATTGACAACCGTGTGCTACGCCTTATCTATCACGAGTCCTCTCACCTTTTGGAGCAAGTCAAGATCGTTCCTAAGGAATTTGAGAAGCTCTCTATAGCTGATTATAAGGGGGGTGCTTGGACGCGCTCTTGGACAGGTGAGACCTACCTCAAGTCGGGCTTTATTAGTGCTTATGCTAGTGACAACATCCATGAGGATTTCGTGGAGACCATCGCTCGTTATATCATCTATTACCAGAAGAACCAATGTAACTGTCCTGCCGCCGACACTGCCCATGATACCGATGGTGATGGCTTGGACGATACCGCTTACAATACTTGGAAGCGAGGTATCCTCCGCAAGGGATACATCTGGGAAGAGGAACTCGCCAAAGCTGATGGCAAAAACAACACCTCCGCTACCTATACAGGTAAAGAGATTTTGCTCAAGAAAATCAGCATGGTCAAGAACTACCTCCGTGGTGAGTGGAACATAGACCTTGATGCCCTCCGCACCGAGATCCATAGGCGACATGCCCTCTTACAAACTAAAGATTTCACCCAATACGAATGGTAACTTATGAAAAAACAATCCTATATACTCCTTTCATCCCTGCTTCTCTTGGCCGCTTGTAGCCAAAAAGAAGAAGCCGTCTATGGAGAAGGTGCCAGCTATGTACAGCGCACTAACCAGACCCTTTCCGACTATGCCGCCGCTCTTGAGGGAACACCCCAATGGCTGCTCACCCTCTACGCTGGCGAAAAACAAGCCTATGGGGGGCACAATGTCTTAGTCTCCTTCGCCCATGGCAAGGTAACGGCCGCCTCAGAAGAACTCCCTACTGAAGAGACTTCCGACTACTCGCTCCTCTTCGGGGAGAAGGCAATCCTTTCCTTTGATACTTACAATAAGGTATTGCACTACTTTGTAGAACCCTCCTTCCTCTTTCCTCATGGCAAGGAGGGAGATAACCAGTTTGAAATCCAGTCCTATAAGGACGGGGTGTTTTCCCTACGTGGCAAGCGATCCAATAACCTTATTACACTCTCTCGCTTTGAGGGAGATAAGACTACCTATTTGGAGAAAATACGCGAGAAGGCTGCTTTGTTAAAGAGCGTTGGTATCGCCCCTATATCCATTAACCAAAAGCAGGTAAGCCTTACTCTACACCCTACCCTACATCAACTGAGTTTCTCTTGGGAGGGAGGCTCCCAGCGTGTAGCCTATGCCTATACCGAAAACGGACTAAAGCTCTATGAGCCTACCCCCATAGAGGGATATACCTTTTCAGAGCTAAACCTTTCAGAGGACAACCAAGAGCTTTCCACTCCCGATGGTAACTATAAGGCAGCTCTAAGCTATACACTGCCCTATGACTTTGCAGCACGCTCGCTTTGGCTGAACCTCTCCGAAGATAATTGTGCTGCTAATGCTGTCTTTACCCGACTTTATCAGCAGTATAAGAACTTTTCCTATAGCAGTACCCCCTATAATACCAGTCCTCTGGTTCGCTTGGGCTTCAATACTGAGGAATCGGGCATCACCTTTAGTTTCTACCAGAATGCCACCACCCGCTATGTGTTAGACTTTCTTCCTGTAGCAGGCAAGCCCAACCAAGTGAATATAGTGGAGGGTGTCCGTAACCTCAACTGGAACGTCTTTGCCCAACTCTACCCCTTGGTAGAAGCCCTTGTACAATACGCCCCCTATGAACTCACCGATGTCAATCAAGATGGCAAACAATACCTGTGGGTAAGTACCAAGGACAGCCAAGTACGCTTTCTCTCCACCCCTCGCCTACCTCGCCTGCCGTACAACTTTGCCACCAAACGCACTACGATCAACTTTGCTACCAACTACGTTTGTGATGCCATGCTAACGGCCTATAACAGCGTAAAGCGTCGTACTCGTACAGTGAACAATGTTCGGGTAAGGGAAGTACTCAATCCTATGATTTACTTTGGCAAACAGGGCAGTGCCGCAGGTTTCCACTTCTATCTTACCCGCACTCCTACCGCAGGTGGTAGTAGCACCAATGTGAATGCCATACTCAACATGGATTACCTCGGTGTAGCCTGTGATTCCAACCAACTAAATCTGGTAGAGAAAACAGACCTTAACGAAAACACCAATTGGAAATACTATTCCTACTTAGAACCTTTAGTCAAAATCTTTACCGACAATGCTCCCTACACCATGACCGACTACGGCAATGGTACCTTAGGATGGATTAGTGTCAAGAATCCTAATATTTGGTTCTATACACAAGAACAATAATAGTGACAAGTGACAAGTGACGAGTGACAAATACCCTAAAGAGGGATAGTCACTCGTCACTTTTCATTAGTCACTGGTCACTCGTCACTCGTCATTGGTCACTAGTCACTAATCACTGGTCACTATTACCATATTTTTACGCGGTCTTCTGGCTTGCGATAGAGCTTATCACCTTCTTTTACATCAAAGGCTTTATACCAAGCATCTATGTTGGTTAGTGGAGCGAAGGCACGGAGATAATCTGGGGAGTGAGGGTCTACCTTTAGTTGGTTAATCAAGTATGGATCAGAAGCAAGTGTACGCCATACGGTTGCCCAAGAGAGGAAAAAACGTTGGTTTTGGTTATACCCACTGATATCGGCTACTCTACCATGATCTTTGAGATACATTTGAAGCGCATCAAAGGCGATATTTACCCCTCCGAGATCAGCAATATTCTCTACATTGGTCATGGTACCATTTACAAAAATACCCTTTACTGGCTCATATTTGTCATATTGTTTAGCCAAAGCGTCTGTTACTTTTTGGAAACGCTCTTTATCGGCAGGTGCCCACCAATTCTGTAGATTCCCATCGGCATCAAACTCAGCTCCACTAATATCAAATCCATGGGTCATTTCATGGCCAATCACCCCGCCGATGCCTCCAAAGTTCACTGCTGGATCGGCCTCAAAACTAAAGAAAGGCGGTTGAAGAATACCCGCTGGGAAAACAATCTCATTATTAGTAGGGTCATAATAAGCATTCACTGTCTGAGGAGGAAGCACCCATTCGGTTTTATCCACCTCTTTTCCTACTTTTGCTATAGCCTTCTGAAAAGCCCACAGACTGACCTGTGTAATATTCTCAAAAAGAGAGACTTGAGGACTTATAGTAAGCTGAGAATAATCCTTCCACTTGTCAGGATACCCCACCTTTACAGAGAACTTATTGAGTTTTTCCATAGCTTTCTCCTTAGTAGCATCGCTCATCCAAGTTACCTCCTTGATGTGCTTGGCGAAACTTTTCTTTAGATAATCTATTAGGGTAAGCATTTCTTCCTTGGCCTTTTCAGGAAAGTATTTCTCTACATAGAGCTTACCGAAGGCCTCTCCTAGGATTCCATTGATCAGCTCCATAGCACGCTTATCCATAGAGCGTTGCTCCTGCTGTCCCATAAGGTATTTGTTATAGAAATCAAAAGTAAGGTCATTAAGCTCTTGGGTGAGGTAGTTACTATTAATAGCCACCAGTTTATATCTAAGATAATCCTTAATCAGAGGTAGATTTTTCTCATTAATGAAAGTATCATATTGCCTATAGAGGCCTATTTCAGTGAGAATTACCTTATCGGTATGAACTCCCACTTTTTCAAGTAATTCAGGCAAACGAAGGTTTTTCACCATGTCCCCCAATTCTTCCATTGTTACAGGGTTATAGCTAAGATTTGGATTGTTCTCTTGTTCGTTTGTAAGCATATAGTGGGCTATATTTTTCTCAAAAGCCACAATTTGCTTTGCTTTCTGCTGTGGATTACTATCGTTAAGCATTCTAAAAATGGCCGCAACATAGTCTTGGTACTTTGCTAAGGCTTCCGTATTGCTAGGGTGTTCCTTTTGGTAGTAATCCTTGCCCAACCCCAGGTTAAAATTCCCCAAATATACAGCATTCATCTTAGAGTCCTTCATATCGGTATATACACCTACAGGACAGATATAATTGGCACGCTTAGGGGTTGTCTCTTCCAAATAGTTTTGTAAATCTGCTAAAGATGCTATGGCATCAATTTTTTGGAGATATGCCTCTAAGGGCTTCAACCCATCAGCATTACGCTTATCCCAAGAAATATATTCCCTATAGAGCGTTTGTATCTTCTCCCCTTCACTTCCTTTAGGATATTCCTTTTTAAGAAGGTCATCAAGGATAGAAAGACACTGCTCATCGGTTTTGTCCATAAGCATATAGAAAGAGCCCCAAGCAGGCTTATCGGCAGGGATTTTAGCCGTTTTCATCCAATTCCCATTGACGTAGTTATAGAAATCATCTCCCGGACGCAGCTGTGTATCCATAGCGGAGAGTTCAAGTCCTTTTTCAGCAAACACTTTAGGGGCTTCTTCTTTGTTGGAATTACCACAAGCCATCACCATGGTGAGACAAGTGAGCCAACCCATTTTGAAGTTGATTTTTTTCATGGTAGAAAAATGATTTTTAATTACCCCGCAAAGTTACGAATTTAAAAGGTACTATGCAAAACAAAGTAGTATTATTTTTTTCACTACTTGATAAATCCATTTGGGAATGAGATACACACCTATAAGACAAGTTACCATTACAGGAGAATAAGAATGAGTAAAATAGCTTATCAAAATGTGATATACCAAAAAGAAGCTAAGTCCTATAAGATATACTCCAAGAGCAATTCTCGTGGCTTTTTCGCTCCTTCGGCACAAAAAAGCGATAAGAGCTACTAAAGCAAGTTGCCCTATGGAGGCTCCTATGAAATATTCAGGGTGAGCATTCGCCAAATGTGCATTCTCCGAGATTCTCGGAAGTTGTAGCCAAGAAGGTATTTTATCTACAAAGTCAATATACCATTGCCAAAAGGATATACTCTCTTCTACTTGATGTAAGGCATGTAGCCCCATCGTTGGAAACCATAATGATAGATATTTATTTGTTTTCATATACTTTTACTTTTAACGCTATAATATAGTTCTGTTGTACACATTTCAGATTCCAGAAAAAAGGAGCTATAAGCCTCAAAAAGAAATTCTTGATATGTATCTTCTCCTGAAAACAGATTTTAGTACCTCCATTATAAGGTTCAAACCTTCCTTCCCATTCTCCAAAGAATAACCTATGTTGCATCGTAAAGGCATAATACTCGTTTTCTATCTTTCGAATATTACTAAAGAGCGTATGTCCTCCTGCTTTGTAATATTCAATAAAACCATTTTCCAATAGCTCAATATTTTTGACTTCCTTTCGCCACTGGAAATTCCTATTATCTGTAACAATACTATATACCAATGCAATAGGAGCATCAATAAAATCAGTTATCGTTGAAATAAGATAGGATTTCATTTCTTTTAAATTATTTGTTAGGTATTAATCCTTTTATAAATAAAAAAAGTAAAAGGTTATAGTGTTTTACCTTTTACTTTTTATCTTTTACCTTTTACTTTAAAAAAGAGCTTACCATATTTTTACGCGGTCTTCTGGCTTGCGATAGAGCTTATCGCCTTCTTTTACATCAAAGGCTTTATACCAAGCATCTACATTAGTCAGAGGAGCAAAAGCACGGAAATAGCCTGGGGTATGAGGGTCTGTCTTTACCTGATTGGTCATAAACTGATCCGTAGAGAGTGTACGCCATACAGTTGCCCAAGAGAGGAAGAAACGTTGATTTTGGTTATACCCACTGATATCAGCCACAGCACCATGATCTTTGAGATACATTTGAAGCGCATCAAAAGCGATATTCACTCCACCAAGGTCAGCAATGTTTTCCCCATTGGTAAAGGTACCATTGACGAAAATACCTTTTACAGGTTCATATTTGTCAAACTGAGCCGCCAATGCTTTGGTTACCTTTTCAAAGTTCTCTTTGTCGGCAGGAGTCCACCAGTTTTGTAGATTTCCATCAGCATCAAATTGAGCTCCACTATCATCAAAACCATGAGTAATCTCGTGACCAATTACTGCCCCTATTCCTCCAAAGTTCACAGCAGGATCTGCTTCAAAACTAAAGAAAGGCGCTTGCAAAATAGCTGCAGGGAACACGATTTCGTTATAGAGAGGATTGTAGTACGCATTGACTGTCTGTGGAGTCATTTCCCACTTGGTTTTATCCACAGGCTTACCTACCTTATCCAAATCCTTTTGGTAAGCCCACTGGGTTACCTTAATCAAGTTTTCAAAAAGAGAAGCATCCGCAGAGAGAGACATCTTAGAATAGTCCTCCCACTTGTCAGGATAACCCACTTTTACCTTGAAGGTGCTGAGCTTATGGAGTGCTTTTTCCTTAGTAGCATCGCTCATCCAAGTCACATTCTTGATATGTTCTGCAAAACTTTTCTTAAGATAATCTACCAAAGTAACCATTTCTTCTTTGGCCTTGGCAGGGAAATATTTCTCTACATAGAGTTTCCCAAAAGCCTCTCCTACTACCCCATTGATAAGAGAAAGAGCACGCTTGTTCATAGGGCGTTGCTCTTGCTGTCCGTTGAGGTATTTGCTATAGAAGTTAAAAGAAAGTTCGTCCAAAGCTCCATTTAGATTTCCAGCATTGCTCGCCACTAAGTTGTAGCGGAGATAATCCTTAAGTAGAGGGAGGTTCTTCTCATTGACGAACTTGTCATACTCTTTGTACAAACGTATTTCCCCTACAATCACCTTATCAGTATTCACCCCTACTTTTTTAAGTAAGGCAGGGATATTGAGGTTCTTTACCAACTCAGAAAGCTCACTCATCGTCTTAGGATTGTAACTAAGGTTAGGATCACGGTCTTCCTCATTGGTCAGCATAAGCTTGGCAAGGTCTTTCTCAAAAGCCACCTGTTTTTGTGCTTTTTCATCGGCATTAGCATCTCCAAGAAGCTTAAAGATGTCCGCTACAAATACCTGATATTTGTTAATGGCCTCCGTATTGCTTTCACTTTGTTTTTGGTAGTAGTCACGCCCCAATCCCAAACCAAAATTACTCAAATACACTGCATTCTGGTTGGAATCCTTCATATCGGCATAGACACCCCAGCCACATACAGGATTTTCTCCCAGTGGAGTAGCCTCTTCCAAATAGGCCTGTAGATCAGCGAGGTTTTTGATAGCCTCTATTTTCTTCAAATAAGGCTCAAGAGGTTCCAACCCTGCCTTGTTACGGGCATCCATATCCATATAGGTCTTGTAGATAGCTTGGATCTTTTGTCCCTCAGAGCCGTCGGGGTAGGAGGTTTTCAGTAGGTTATCCAAGAGAGAAAGGCACTGCTCATCGGTTTCCTCACGGAGCATATAGAAAGTACCCCAAGAGGGTTTGTCGGCAGGAATTTTGGCGGTTTTCATCCAGCCCCCATTGACGTAGTTATAGAAATCATCTTGCGGGCGCACAGAAGTATCCATAGCCGAGAGATCAAGACCTTTGTCTGTTGTTGTTTCTTTCATGTTGCTTTTTTTAGTAGGAGTGCCACAGCCCACCATAAGGGCAAGGCAGGAATACAAGTAAAATTTGTTCATATTTTATTAAGTTTTGAGTTGTTAGTTTTGAATTTTAGAAAGATCAAGGAACATTTGTCTAATATTTTCATCTTTATCTTTTTCTGTGAAAGAAATAAAACCCAATTTCTCATAAAAAGAAACCGACTGCTTATAAGCATCAATAGTGATCAACCTACATGCCTGTCTTTCATTAAGTTCTAAACAATCATTGATTATATTGTGAATTATAAGACTACCCAAGCCCTTCCCTTTGTATGTTTTATCAATAGCAAGTCTACCTATTTTGATAGCAGGGATTGCTCTTAAGTAACGTTTGGGATAGGGAATAGGCTCTCGTAAGAACTTTCTATATTGATTCTTAGAGACAAAGAAAGTCTCTTCCACCCGAAAGCTATCATTTAAGAGACTATAATAGCCCAATGTTCTTTCATTATTTTCTATGATAAAAGTGGTAACAAGCAATTCTTTTTTATAAGGAAGTGCTTCCTGAAGAAGAAACTCATTTAGCTGTTCATCTCCACAATCAAAAGGTTTTATTTTGTGCTTTTCTGTGAGTAAACTAACAGAAATATCATCATCTATCACTGTTTTTTTCTTTTTTAAATAATGATTTGAAGAAAGCTGCATCTTTCTCTATCTTTTTCCGACTAAGAGAAATTCCTTTCTCTTTAAGGTAAGTTTCGTAATTTTCTATTTTTTTCCAAAACTCTTTAGCCTCTTTCCCTACCAAGGTAGGAGTCGGTTGAATAATTGTCGCCATAATTTCTTATTTTAAAGAGCAAAAGTACAAATAAATAATTAAATAAAAAAGTTAAATCATAATTATTTCCTCAATCTTTCTATCCAATCGTTGAAATGTTTTCTATTTCTCTTCCTTCGAGAATTGGCTATCAATCATATGGTCAAATTCTTCTATATAAAAATATTGAAAAAAGACCTCTCCAAAATCTTTCGTTGTAAGTTGTACTTCCTTTTTAGATCCTTGTTCTCCTCCGCTTAGGTCAATATACCCATAGCGATGGAGTAGGAAATCATTTGCATATTTGTTATACTTGAAGGTGATATAGGCCTCCGCCAGAAAATTGTCTCCCTTGAATTCCAAGGTGAAATATTCGCCTTTGCAGACGATTTGGTGCAGCGGCCAGTCCTTATAACAAAAATCAGGCGCTATCAAGAGTCTATATTTGTGCATTTCCTCTCCACTGAGTAGGATTACCACCCTTCGGTGTGCATTAGGCCCTCCTTGCTGTTCAATAAAGGAATAGAGGTGATCTTCCTGTCCATCCTCATTGAGGTCGCAACTGTGGAGCTGCTCTAAGTCATATGCTCCCAAGCTAACGATTCTCTCTGAAAGTTCATTGGGGTTATCCACTTGACAAACATCTTGATAAGGAGTGATGATCCCCTTCCTATAGCTTATTTGGTTATCCATAAGAGTGGCAGCTTCTTCTTTCGTAGTGGCAGAGAAAGTAGCGCCTTTGCTCCATACCCCGTCCTTGAGCAAATAGGTTACCTGCTTGAAGGGAACGCAAACAGCCCCTTCTTCATCGCTCGTCTTTTCTCCTTTTTCTCCTGTAAAGTATTGGTTGTCTATGGCTGAGATATATACATCAAAATAGCGAGCGATTTCCTCAGGGGAGAGCTCATGTATCGCAGGAGTAAGGTGCTCGCTTAGCAAGAGGTCATTGGAAAAATATTCGAGTATATAGGAGTTGAACGCTGCCGTTTTGGGGAGTAGAGAAATATCTACCTTCCCAAAGACTGGATCCAAATGAGTAGGTATATCTGCTACATTACTATAGAAAAACTCTAAACCAGGGTATTCATTGGAGGTATAGGGTACTCTCTTGAGTAGCTCATAGAGCTTTACCTCTATCTCTGGGCTCATAGGTTGTTCAGTGATAGGGGTTGTCTGCTTGCAGGCAAAAAGCCATAAAGCTAAGAGGATAAGAAATATCTTTTTCATAGGGGTTAGGGAAGTAACTATTCATTTTTCACTATTCACTTTTCGCTCCTTTATATGGGTTGGGGCGATAGCCGTCCATCAGGGAGTCGTTCTCCATAATAAAGGGAATCGCATTGGGCTGTTCCCATTCCACATCGTAGCGGTTCATGAGGTAATCGCTTAGCTCGGTACGGTTGGCAAAGATAATGGCTTGGTAGGGTTCTTGGAAAGCAAGTTTCTCTATAAAAAGAAGTTTACCCTCATAAGGCACCAACACCCCCACATGCCCCACAAAGAGCATATTCTCCTCTGGGGTGATTTGAGAATGGAAAACAGCCGAGATAAGCGATGCCTTGGTAGGGTCTCCTTTATAGCGGAAAGTGATACCCCGCTCCTTCCAAGCTCGTTGCATGGCTTGCAAATGGGTATTGATATCCTTGGTATTGGTGGTAGGCACCTCGGTAAAGAGTGCAAAAAAGTCGTTTTCCTCTGCTGGGGTAAAGAGTTTTTTAGGAGCATTGTGCAAGGACTCACGGTCTATAAAGAGTACCTCATCTTCTCCCTTGCTAGCAAATTTCTTATCGGGAAAAGCTATCAAATCACGCAAAAGGGTAAAGGAAGTCAAGCGGCAGTTATACCCTTGAAAGGCAGGGTATTTGGCTGTCCAGTCGGTTTGTATAGCCACCTCATCATACTTGGGCAGCAGGCTATCAATGGTTACAAAGCCCTCTGGGACAAGGTTTGCTTTCGCTCCAGCTGTCTGGTTAAAGAGTGCTACACTCTCCAAGAAAGCGGAAGCATTAGAAGCAGATATCCCAGCAGCAATAAGCGCTTGCTGCACTTTTTCTTGAGTAGGTGTATCTACTAAGTTAGAGTAGGTCAGCGTTGGTGCGGCTTTTTCTGTTGTTGTTTTCTTCTGCTCACAAGATATTGCTCCTAATGAGAGAATTGTTATTAATATAAGTTTTTTCATATAATGTTATTTTAGACTTTTCTTTTTAGTTTTTAAACGTTTCTCCTTAGTATAAGTAGTATATTTTAATCCTGCGCTACAAATGTTCATAACAGAACTATAGTAATCCTTTTTCCAAATGCCATTCTCTTTTTTATAAACAGCATCTATCTTTTTATCGGATTTACCAAAGCTAAAATAGGCTTTATTTCCTCCATCAAAGAATATGGGTTCTGAAAAAGTGAAACATTCTAGTTTTTCTGGTCTGTAAATAAGTTCTTTCAATTTTTTATATACTTTCCAAGCTTCCTTTTCTCTTCTTTTTTTACTCCAATACCATTTTACAGTTACAAAAAAGGTATGCGGACGAACAAAACGTTCTTTGTCTTTTATGTTTCTCTTTGTAAAAACAAATTCTTGAGTATCAAATGATGGTAATAAACTATCTTGAAAACATTCTCTTGCTTTTTTGAATACTTGAAAGTCCCAATACGACGATTCTGGATTTTTTTTTCGCTCCTCAATAGCTTTTATAACACCTTCTGCATCGTTAGATAATGCTGAGTTGCGACCGTAAAAAGGTTTTTCTTTTGCATACTCAAATTCATTAGCTGAAGGTATATAGGGCGGTTCTAAGTAAAAATATTCATAATCTTCAGGAATAAAATCCTTATATACTTGATTGAAAAATTCTTCTTTGCTTTCCTCTTGCGAAAAGAGCAATTTAGAACAGAACAACAATAAGAAGGTTATTTGTTTTTTCATATTTGTTTGATATAATTAAAGTTATATGTTGCTCTCATAATAATAAGACTGTTCTATACCTTTAAAAATTACTTCACGGTCATTTACTTTATCCGTAAGGGCTGGTTGCAACAAAAAGCGCAATTCCAAATCGTTGATAGGGCTACGCTCCATGGCTTGGAGGTAAGGAGCTTTATCTATCTGTTGCCAATTCACTACTTTGCCTAAGCGTTTTTTGAGCATCAAGTCGAGCCAGATACGAGTAGCTCGTCCATTGACAGAGAGGTAGAATATCCTTTAAACAAACACCAATCCCATTTGCTGTAAGTAATAGTTCCTCCCTACTTGCTCTTTTGCCTTGTCGGAAATCCAAAAATCGGGTTTGAGCAATTGCTCTCCTTTCATCATCTTTGCTTTATGACTGATTTTCTTAATCTGCTTGATGATATCCTTGAAAATGGCACACATAGGGTACTTCTCGGTGCTGTAATTACCTCTTAGGTTATTGTTCTTATCTGCAAGACTGATAGTTTTAGGATAGGTAAGCTTGAGCCCGAATGTGTTTTCAGGCGCGTGATAAATGGTAGAGAGCAAGTTCTTTTCCTTTTTATAGAGAAGATAAAAAGGGTCTATGTTCATAAAAGGTTCTTTCGTACGCACGTCCTTATATTTAACAGCATCTTTCTTGTTGTCCTCTACTTCAAGGAAAATGAGTTTTTTGGTTTGATCAATCATACTTTGTCGCATCTTATCCTCAATAGTCCATAAGATTTTGTGATTATACTTTTCCTCACGGAGTAGTATTTTTTCATAATATTGCTGATAAGCATTAAAGATTTCCTGCTTTTCAGTGCTGATATAGTCCATATGTACTAGCATATGGCTAGTTACAAACTCATAATCATCTCTACTGAAAACCGCTTCAAACTCCTCAGGAGTGATTACAAAATTAAAACTTTTGTGCCAAGTGTTTGCAAAATACATAATGATAGTTATTTAGGGGTTAGGGGTTAGAAATTAGGATTTAGCTTTTAGTCGCTATTTAACAATTATTTCCGGAACAAGTTCCTCGCTGCTTTCTCACTGCATTTTTGATGTTTAGCATAAGCCTTAGCTGCACGCAGGCGTATCTGTTCATCGCTTTCACCATTCACATAGCCCGTAAGTGCATCGTGAAGCGTGTAGGCTTCGGCAGCCATCAATCCTGAAGTCCAAACCAGTGGATTTACCTTTGCGTGTTGCAGATGAGGCTCGAAAAAACGCTTGCTATAGCACGCCAAGATAATCACATCGCATGTCTTGCCATCAGTATTTTTGTAAGCGGTGTTGAGTTGGAAATCCATCAGTCCGTCGTGTCCTACATACGCAACCAAATCGGCATTGCCAGCAGCGGCATTTTTCAAGAAGTTTTCTGTACAAGTTTTGATATACTTGCCGTCATAAGCATCAGCGATGAGCGTATAGTTTTTAGTAGCGTGTTTAAAGGTTACCCGCTCCAAAATAATATCACTATAAGGCTTTTCCGATTTTATGAACTTCCATTCCTTACTGCGTTTAAAATAAGTGCGCACGCCATAACCACAACCCCAATAGAGGTTGCTATCGGCATCTTGCCCATTGCCAATTCCTTTGGGTACTGGTACAATGCCTTGATACTTATTATCGCAGAGGGCTACCAAAACGTGTATGGTTTTCGTTTGTTGCGCCCATATAGGGGCTGTAACCAAGCAAAAGAATAATAGGAAGTGTTTCATTGTGTTTTACTTTATTTATCTCCCTCCATTTTTCTTTCTTCTAAGGTTTCTCGGAGGAATGGCAGCTCACTATCTGTATCATACATAAGAAACCAACTAAGATCTTTTAAACCAAGGTATTCCTCTGGTATCTTGAGCAAAAGCTCTCCATCCTTTCGTGAGGGATAAGGTCCATCCTTTTGGGTTCGTATAAAATATTTTCCATTGGAGATATAATCAGGATAGATATATTCCTGCGCTACCCACTGACCATCTATCCACTTATATTTGTACAAACCAACTACCCCTGAGAAGCCTGTTTGTACCCCTCGCACTACCTGCTCTTTTGGGAAAAAATCAGCATTTTCAAATTCGTAACGCTCAGAAAAAGTCGCCGTCTTAGGATCAAACAAATAGATATAAGTAGGATTGTAATTAAGTGCCCCTGTACCAGACCACATTATAGAAAGATCATTGATTCCATCTCCATTGACATCAAAAATAGAATCTTTTGCAAACTCCATCCAAGAGCTTATATAAGAAAATTTCTTCCTAAAGGTGTGATTTTGCTCTATCTTATATACTTCTATCAACCTATCTTCCCAAGTGCTATTGACAACTACATAGGGCTGTTGGTCAAAGAACTTACCTACCTTGATTATCGTTTCAGAAATAGGTAATGTATCACTATAGCTATAAGAATAGGTCAAATCCTCCCCTTTGTAAAGTGTATCCACTCGCTGCAAGGCTTCTCTCATCATCTCTACAAGCTGTGAATCGACCGTTATATCTTTCTCTTCTACATCTCCAGCAGAGGTGGTCTTTATACTATCTTGCAAGATAGTAATGCTCTGTTGCTCTTTCCCTGATTGCTCTCTACAAGCAAATAAACATAGACAGATCCCATATAAAAGAAATACTTTTTTCATTGTTATAATGATCTATGTATTACTAATTAGTGCCAGTGGTCAAAAACTAACCACTGGTCACTAACCTCTAAAAATTACCTTATCTTACTCTTGAGTTCCTCCAGCATTTTGATTTGCTCCTTTATAGCAGCGGTATCAGGGAGTTTTTTCTTTTGAGCAATACCTTCGTCTATGACTTTCCAAAGGGCTTGTTTGGCCTTATCTCCGTTCTCATCTTGGGTAAAATCCTTGTAGGCTTTTTGCATTTGTTCTATAAGCCCCTTGTTGTCCAAGCTCATCGCCCATAAGTAGGCTTTTTTGAAATCGGCAGCTATTTCAGGATTATCCTCTTCAAGGAATGGGTAATTAACCAAATAAGGCATCAGGGTAGGGAGGTACTGTGTCATCTTATTATCAGCAATCACTCCTGTAAGTCCTACGATTTGGTCTATCTCAAGCTCCTTAGGATCGGCTTTTTCTAAGAAATCCTTAGCTCGCTTAGGGTTGGTATGGGCTATGGCATTCAGCGCTGCATTCTTCACCGCTCCTGAAGGGGTGGTCAGTGCTTTCTCGTAGAGCGCGGTATAGCGTTTGTTCTCTTTGGAGCTTGATAGAACCCATATAGCTGCGGATTTGACTATGTTGCTCGGATCGGAAGTAGCCAGCTTTTCCACCTGTGCCAATTCTTTTTTGCTCAAAGCAAAGTTAGAGAGGCGCTCCAAGGCCATGTTGCGCACCTTAAAGTAAGGATCACGGAGGGCAGCCAAAAGCACTTCCTTGCCTTCGTTATCCCCGAGTGAGGTGACTGCCTGCATACGGCTCTTTAGCTCAGGGGCATGCTGCACTTGGTAGAGGAGTTCCTTGACACTCTTGAGATATTCTTCTTCCATAACAATTACCCCTTCTGGGTTGATATCAACCAATTCAGGAGCCTTAGCAGCTGGGAAACTAAAGATATTTTCCCCTTTTGCACTAACCCATACCGTATGGCGGGTAGCCTTGCCACCGAGGTAGATATCTATATCCAAAGGAAATTGGAAATACAGATTTTCCTCTTGTGTTTGGCGTATCTTAACGGTAAGTTGCTTTTGGGAGGCATCATATTGTTCTTTCACCTCTACTTTAGGATTTCCATTTCCAAAATACCACTGATTGAAGAACCAACTAAGGTCTTTTCCGCTTATTTTCTCAAAGGATAGGCGCAATTGGTGTGCTTCGCCTGTACCATATTCATTGCTTTTGAGATAGTCGGTAATTCCTTGGAAAAATGCCTCATCGCCAAGGTAGCGGCGGAGCATATGCAGGATAGCCCCACCCTTGTTATAGGAGACAAGGTCAAAGACATCGTCACGGACATTGTAGCCAAAGCGCACTAAGTTCTTTAGAAAATCATCTTCGCGGTGTAGGTACTGTAAGGTATTGTTGCTTAGGTGATAGTCTGCCTCATCTTTGCCATACTTATGGGCAAGCCAGAGGTATTCGCTATAGTTAGCAAAAGACTCATTGACCGTAATATTAGCCCAGCTTTCGGTAGTTACCAAATCGCCAAACCAGTGGTGTGCCAGCTCATGGGCGATGATTGGCTCCCAATAATTTTGGTCATTGAGGGCATCAGCGCTTTGGTAAGCACTCTCTGCATGGCTCACGGCAGTAGTATTCTCCATAGCACCAGTTACAAAGTCGCGGACAATCATCTGTGCGTATTTTGCCCATGGATAGTCATAGCCGAAACGCTCAGAGAAGAAAGTCAGCATCTGGGAAGTATTACCGAAAATTCGCTTGGCAAGGGGTTCGTATTTCTTCTCTACATAGTATTCCACAGGCACTTTACCTCGCCAAGGAGTATCCTTGACTACGGCAAATTCGCCCGCTCCCATAAAGAAAAGATAAGGGGCATGCGGCTTGTCCATTACCCAATGGTCGGTACGTAGGTCGCCCTTTTTCTGGGAGCTTTTCAGTAGCCCATTGGAGAGGGTCACGAAGCTATCGGGTACGGTCATCTCGATCTCTTGGGTAGTCTTTTGGTTGGGCTTATCTATAGTTGGGAACCAGCAGGAAGAGCTTTCGGACTCGCCTTGTGTCCATATCTGTCGCATAGGCCCTTGAGGATCGTTCTGGGGATTGATAAAGTAGAGTCCCTTGGTATCGGTAATAGCAAGGCTTCCCTTATCGGTTACTTTCTCAGGCTGAGCGGTATATTTTATATATACAGTATAGGTTTCTCCCTTTTTATACATCTTGGGGAGTTTGATACGCAGCACATCATTCTTATAGCTATAGGTAAGGGGTTGCTGCTTGCCTTGGTCATCAAGGGCTACCTTGTGGATAAGCATAGCCTTGGCATCAAGGATAAGGCTATCGGTAGGATAGAAGAAAGGAGCGGCTGTGAGCCATTCTTCTCCGCCAAGGGTTTGATTAGAAAAATTGAAATCCACCTTGAGCTTGGTATGTTTTAGGGCGGTTTTCTTTTCAGGGGTAGCACGATAGAGGGTTCTACCTGAGGTATCAGTTTGCGCATGTGTATAGCCTGTAGCCATGAGACCCAGTGCTAATAGAAGTATTTTCTTCATATAAGAATATTAAATGCGCAAATATACGACTTTTTAATGAAGAGTGAAAGCAATTAAGTGAATAGTGAATAACGAATAGTGAAAAGTGTCTCTCACTATTGGTTATTCACTATTCATTTTTCATTTTTTTACTTAATTGAGAAGTTCAGTCCTTTGTGCTCGCCTATACCATAGTAGTGCTTGAAGTTATAAATAAGCGGTTCCCAGTTGAGTGGGTTGATCTTATCACCGTCCAATACTAAGTTATCCTCGGCATGTACTTGTACAATTTCCAGTTCTATGAGGGCATAGCCGTTGCGGTCATTGACATTGACCACTTTGGCTTCGGCCTGGATAGGACACTGGGCAACACGTGGAGGGCGTACCTTCACGGAAGCAAGAGGGGTGAAGCCTCCGAGGGCAAACTTGTCATCGGTATGGGTATATTTGGCAGCCTTCTGTGCAGGTACAGGGTCTTTGGCTGTATAAGGCGCAATGGCCTCTACCTTTTCCCACATGGAGGCTGTAGGTAGGTTAAAAACCACTTCGGGCACTGCCATGACATTATCATAGGCTTGGTTGAGCTTCACTAAGGCAATCACAGCATTGGTACCTATGTTAAAGGTACAAGTAATAGGAGTGACGTCGGCCTTTCCGTTGGCATCCACAGTACTGAGTAATACTACAGGAAACCCATAGTAAAACATGTTTGGTAAAAATGATTGCATATGATTAAAATTTTAAATTAGGACACAAAGGTACGAAATTAATAACAAGTGACAAGTGACAAATGATAATTTTTTTTTTCACAATTAGTCATTAGCCACTCGTCATTGGTCACTATCACCATATTTTTACTCTTTCTTCTGGCTTCTTGTAGAGCTTATCGCCTTCTTTCACGTCAAAGGCTTTATACCAAGCATCTATATTGAGTAGTGGTGCATAAGCACGGATATACTGAGGCGTGTGGGGGTCTGTTTTTACCTGATTGATAAGGTGTTTTTCTTTGGCTACAGAACGCCATACGGTTGCCCAAGAGAGGAAAAAGCGTTGGTTTTGGGTATATCCGCTGATTTTCCCTACTTTCCCATGTTCCTTAAGGTATAACTGCAAGGCATCATAAGCGATATTGACACCACCAAGGTCAGCGATATTCTCTCCACTGGTGAAGGTACCATTGACAAAGTGTCCTTTTACAGGCTCATACTTATCAAACTGAGCGGCCAAGGCCTTGGTTACCTCCTTAAAGTTTTCCTTATCCTTGTCACTCCACCAGTTTTTCAGGTTGCCATCACCATCGTATTCCGCTCCGCTATCATCAAAACCATGACTCATCTCGTGGCCAATTACTGCCCCTATACCCCCAAAGTTCACTGCAGGATCGGCGTCAAAACTAAAGAAAGGTGGCTGAAGAATAGCCGCAGGGAAGACTATTTCATTATTCACCGGACTGTAATACGCATTGACTGTCTGAGGGGTCATTCTCCAACGGGATTTATCTACTTTTTGGCCGACCTCTTCCAATTGTTTTTGGTAACGCCAAGCGCGTATCTGGCTGATATTCTCATAATAAGACGCTTGGGAAGCTGGTTTTATCACAAGGCGTGAGTAGTCCTGCCACTTATCAGGATAGCCTACCTTTACACCAAACTTACTGAGCTTTACCAAGGCCTTTTCTTTAGTCTCTTGAGACATCCAAGAGAGGTCTTTGATATGCTGAGCAAAACTACGCTTTAGGTAGTCAATGAGTACCAACATCTCCTCTTTGGCCTTGGCAGGGAAATACTTTTCTACATATAGCTTACCGAAGGCCTCGCCCAAGAGTCCGTTAATCACCCCTAAAGCACGCTTGTCTATAGGACGCTGCTGTTGCTGCCCGCGGAGGTAACGGCTAAAGAAGTCAAAAGCAAGCTCGTCCAAATTCTGGTCTAACACATGGGTATTCTGTGAGAGCAGTTGTATCTTGAGGTAATCCTTGAGCAAAGGAAGGTTTTGAGTACTTACCAAGCGATCATACTGCTCATAGAGGCGGATCTCCCCTATGATTACCTTGTCGGTATGCACTCCTATGTGTTGCAAATAGGCAGGTAAGTCAAGGTTCTTGACCAAAGTCTTAAGCTCGGCCAAGCTCTTGGGGTGATAGCTGCTATTGGGATTACGACGTTCCTCATTGGTAAGCATGAGCTTGGCCACACGACGCTCAAAATCCACTAACTGCTTGGCTTTCTCTTGGGGTTGCTCCTCTTTCAAGAGAGAAAAGAGTGTAGTTATATATTCTTGGTACTTAGCGAGGGCTTCGCTGTTACTTTGGCTTTCTTTCTGATAGTAATCACGCCCCATGCCTAAAGAGAACGCCCCTAAATAGACGGCATTCATCTGAGAATCCTTCTTATCGGCATAGACACTCCAATCACAGATAGGGTTGCCCCCCTGTGGGGTGGTCGTCTCCAAGTATTGTTGTAGGTCGGCAAGGCTTGCTATTTTGTCTATAGACTGCAATTCCGCTTGTAGGGGGGAGAGCCCCTCACGGTTACGCCTATCCCAATCAAGGAAGGACTCATATAGGTCTTTTATCTTTTGCCCTTCTGAGCCTTGGGGGTAGGTTTCTTTCAGCAGCTGTGCTAAGAGTACCAAGCAATCCTCATCAGTTTTTTCGCGGAGCATATTAAAAGACCCCCAAGAGGATTTGTCTGCTGGAATCTGGGCGGTTTTCATCCAGCCTCCATTGGTGAAGGTATAGAAATCGTCCTGTGGGCGTACGGAGGTATCCATAGCCGAGAGATCAAGCCCCCGCTCTGTGGGGGCATTCTTCTTCTGCGTGTGTGAGCCACAAGCAGCCGCCAAAGCTACCGAGGCTAACAAATAGACTTTTTTCATTTTCTGATATTTTTAAGTTTTTGAATAACTATTGTAATTTGATTCCTCTCTGTCCTCTCCTCCCACTCTCCGTTTTCTATCCTCTCCCCTTCACTCTCCTCTCCGTCCTCTCCTCCCACTCTCCGTTCTCTATCCTCTCCCCCAACCCCCTCTCCGAAGGAGAGGGGGCTACTAAGCAGGCGGGGACTTGGTTGGTGTGAGCCAGCATGGTGCAAAAATACAAAAAATAATGACAAGTGACGAGTGACAAGTGACAAATGACGAGTGAGCGCCTGAATAGCGTTTTTCACTATTCATTTTTCACTTTTCACTCTTCACTATTCGCTTAAATCCTTCCAAACATCTCCGCTACGCTGACTCTCTTGGGGGGCTGGCGGCACTCTATGGAGCCAGTAAGGGCGTCAGGGGCGTCGTCATGGGCGTTGGTGCCCACACGGAGGTAACCCGTAAGGTCACGGGCAAACTTCGGGAAGCGCTTTTTCCAGTCCAAAGGCATCTTAATCAGCTTCTGTACCGAAGCCGATGCGGCGAAAATCCTCGCAGTCTTGTTCTGATTCTGATGAAACGGATTAAAGCGCGTCAATCGGTTGCCCATAT